>Ga0265798_10000852_pt1 | contig 49001 bp, 28 predicted proteins | sample P3T30metagenome_FD_192430 | JGI IMG/M metagenome (GOLD analysis project Ga0265798, IMG submission 192430) | Plant litter microbial communities from East Loma Ridge, Irvine, California - P3 T30 | ecosystem: Environmental > Terrestrial > Plant litter > Unclassified | place: USA: California...
GCCATCTGCAAGGCGCCAGCACTTCGCCAGACCCTCCACATCATCTGTTTTCAATGCTTCAACCCCGGCCACACTTTGACCGAGTGCAACCACCCCGAGTTCTGCGGCAAGTGCAGGAGTCTGCAGCACAGAGAAGAGCACTGCGAAAGGGAGAAGAAAGCGCCCAGCTTCTACTTCCCAACCAACGACCCCAAGCATTTCATCTTTACACGGGAGCCTAGGGCCTCCGCCGCACCTAGGGCCGCCGCCTCAGTACCACAGCAACGTGCAAAGCCCATGGCAGCACCACTGCCCCCGAAAGCCCACACCGTCCCAAATCCCTTCTTCCAAGCCAACACACCCCAGGGCCCCCAAGGCGGCCACGCCTTCTTCGGTCGGGTCCCCTACTACTGCCACGAAGGCCAATGGTTCCCCGTGCCCAACGCCGTTCCTCAAGAGCTCCACCCACTCCGCAAGCTCGCCATCGACATCACCGCCCAGCAAGAAGCCGAAATGCGCCGTGCCGTCAAAGCAAAGTGCCAAGCCGCCCACGCCTCCTACCCCATGCACCTCCTCAACGACGCCATCACCCAAACCGAGCGTGACCTCGCCACCGTAGACCCCGTCAACCCCAAGATCACCCTCCCCACGCACATCCACCCCACGAGCCTCTTCGAGCGCTTGACCGCCAGCTGGCTGCACACCGGCGCTTTCGCTCGCGCAGCAGCTCTGATCCGCGCCGGCTCGAACTTCTTCCGCGACCCCAGGGCCCTGGATGGGATTTCCAAGGCCGAGACGCCGGTTTGCCTGACTTGTTCGCAGCCTGGAATGGTTCTCGATGCGACTTTCCACGAGATTGTGCCTGGGCGGGTCGATGTGCTGACTGTCGAGGACCACGTCGAGTGGGGTGTGAGTGTTGCTTTTGCTTGTTCGTGTTGCAAGGAGCAAGGTTTCGCTTGGGTTGGACCCATGGAGACCCGTTGAGTTAAGGTAAGTGAGTTGGCTTCGTTTTTCTGTGTTGTTGTCTCTTTGAAGCGATGTTGAGCGATTGCGTTTTGATTTTGTTTGATTGGCGATGTTCCGGCTGTGGCTGATGGAACCCAGCGACGAGACTGCTACAACTGGCTTGATAGCGACTTCGACGGTAAGTATATGGGTCTCTCTTCTGTCATGGCTGATGGTGCTTTCTTTGTTCCTCTGCGGTTACGATAATCAATGACCCCCATTTCGATGAAAACGTAGTGCCTCCGTCTATCAACCTCTCAAGTGGTGTTTCTCCGAAGACGTCCTCGAGATTGGTCCGTAAGAACGTTACTCGTGAAATCATAAAGCAAGATAGATGTCCAGACAAAGAGAGCAAGATTATCGACAAAGAAAAAAGTCCATGCTGAATGAGTAGCACATCCAAGTTACGAGCTAGGTTTGAACTGGCGAGTATAGCACTGACGTCTAGATGTAACAGCACTGGCATTGATACAGTAGCCTGATGATTACTCGTTTTGCGTCGACTTGTGCGAGCATCACGCAATCCTACAACTCTACATGTGTGGTTTTGTACATGACGGTGTCTCTAGCGGCCGGCCTGAAGGTACCTTCAAGGGTGTTCGTTAGCCGAACAACTCACCAAGTGTCAAAGAACAGGAGTCAATCGAGGCCAGGAGTCAATCGAGGTTCTCGCATAATAGTACACGTTGCAATTTTCATTCGAGAGTCTACTCTAACACAAACCCATGAAAGCACACGTCACAAGCCTGCAGAAAAGCATTCGCCGCAAGCCGAATTCCATGCAGCCCGACCCGACATGATAGTCCCGTCAAAGTCGACCAACCGATTGATTTCCCATCAACTCCTTTGAACGCCGCCGTTCGAATTCCCATCAGCAACTTACAGTTCAACGCTGCTTACGGGCGGAGGAGCGACCTCCCTTCTTCGCGCTGGTGCCAGCCGAGCCGTTGGTGTCGACGCTGGCAGCGCGGGAAGAGCCATTAGGAGTGCCCTTGACTCCATTGACGACCTTGTTCTGTGATGATGTTAGCTTCTTGCACGGTTTCGATTGGTGGCATCTCAAGGACTCACCTTAGCACCACCGGTGCTGATACGACCCTTCTTCTTGCTCGGCTCCTCGACCTCCTCAGACTCGTCGTCCTCGACAACACGCTTGTTCTCCTTGCCGTTGCCGCCCTCCATCTCCTTGGCAACAGTAGTAATGAGTGTTGTGCAGCGACGACTAATCTCCTGCGGGGTGCGAGACAGGAAGAACCAATCGAAGCGGAAGAGTGGGCTCTCGCGGATCTCGTCGCGGATCTGGTCGTACACGCCCTCCTTGTCAAGTCCGAACTTGTCGAGCATGACAAGCAGGAAGCGATCCTCCTCCTCAGTGTAGACTTTCTTGTTGGTCGTAGAGACGGTGTAGTTGAGCTTGAGCTGCTGCAGCGGCACACGGTACATCTTGAGCTTCTTCTTGAGCAGATCGGCCTGCTCGACGACACGCTGTGCCTTCTGCTCGCCCTCCTTGATGGCGGAAATGTGCTTTTCCCAGTTGGCGATCTCCTTGTAGCGCTTCCAGAACGTCTTGGCATACGTCTTTATCTCGTCGGGCTCCTTCGAATCCACCTCGAGTGCGATCTGGTCGTAGGCGTGACGACCGTACTTTGCAGATCCGTTGATGAATTGCTGGAAGTCGCGCTTGTTCCACTCGCCGAATCCATGCTGAGCCAGGTTTTCCTTCTCGGCCAGCTCGTCCTCGTCAAGAGGCTCGGCCTCGTCGATCATCTGCTGTTCAAGAGCCTGGTCTTCCGTACGCTGTTCCAGCGTGTCCTCGTCACCTTCAGCCAGAGGTGCCTGGATCTTGTTCTCCTTCCTGAACCAAGCAGTCTCCTTCTCCTGCAGATCGCCAAGACGCTGATCGAAGAACTGGTAATCGTGCATAGCCTGCTGTTTAGGCGGACGGGGTGTCTTGGGCTTGGGGTCTGCCGTCCTTCCTCCGGTCATGAGCGCCTGGCGGTAGTACTTATCCATGCTGTAGCTCTGCTCCTTGCGCTCACGCTTCGAAGGCTCGATCCAGTTGAGTCCGATATCCTTCTTCGGGTTCAAGAACTTCTCGCCGTTCCACTCATAGGCGCTGCCTGCCTCTGAGCTGAACTTTTGCAAGTCGTCAATGCCGAGCTTCTCGTACTTGTTTTGCATCTCCTTTGTCTTCTCCTCACCCTTGCGAAGGATCGCGTCAATGTCGTATGCATCGTCCTTGTCGTCAGAGCCGGTATCGGCAGAGAAGACGTTGCTCGCGCCGTGCTGAATCATGCCGAGCAGCTCGTCTTTGCTAGAGGCGGCCTTGGCCTGTTGCTGCGCGCGACCCTGTTGGATGACAAGCTGATCAAGTCGAAGCTTCTGAGCAGCACGCTCCAGAACCTTCTCCTCGATGGCTTGCTCGGTGACCATACGGAACACCTGGACCTGCTTCTTCTGTCCAATTCTGTGAGCACGGTCCATGGCCTGCAGATCAGCCTGCGGGTTCCAGTCGGAGTCGAAGAGCACGACGATGTCAGCGCTGGTCAAGTTGATGCCCAGTCCACCAGCACGAGTAGTAAGCAAGAAGAGGAATTTCTCGGATCCCTCTTTGTTGTAGTCGTCAATTGCAGCAATACGGTCTTCGTGGGCAGTGGAACCATCGATACGGCAGTACTGGTAACCGCGGAAGACGGAGTAGTCTTCCATGATGTCCAGCACACGACTCATCTGTGAGAAGATCAGGACACGACTGCCAGCTTCCTTCATACGCTTCAAAAGCTTGTCGAGCATGATCATCTTGGCCGAGTTGTCAATCAGATGCTCGTCGGTAGTGTAAGGAGGACCGGGCTCGGCACCATCGAAGAGATATGGGTGGTTGCAGCACTTGCGCAATTGCATCACGATGTTGAGCAGACGTGTCTTGCTTTCTTTCTTGCCTGCAGCGTTGTTCACAGCATCGATGTCCTTTTCGAGAATCTGCCTGTACCACTTCTTTTGCATGGGCGTCATGCCGACATAAAGGTTGACTTCCTTCTTCGGCAGAAGACTCTTTTCGACATCGGCCTTGACACGGCGCAGAAGGAAAGGGCGCAGCACGCGGTGGAGCTTCTGAACCACCGAATCCTGGTCTTCTTGCTGGCCTGAGAACCACTGGTCGAAGGCTTCTGATTCGCCAAAGACGTCAGGCATAAGGAAGTTCAGAAGTGCCCAGAGTTCGTGGAGGTTGTTCTGAAGCGGTGTACCCGTGATGAGGAGACGGTTGCGGGAGTTGAAGATGCGGATGATCTGTGCAAGCGACGACTCCTCGTTCTTGATACGGTGGGCTTCGTCAATGATGATGTATTCCCAGGCAAACTTCTTCAGGTGGCTCTTTTCGCGCAGGATCATTTCGTATGATGTAATACAAACATCGAAGTCCTCCGTGACAAGACGATCTTTGATCAGCTCCGCGCGAGAGTCTTTGTCTCCTTGCAGAACCAGGACATTGATGTCGGGAATCCATTGGCCGAACTCGCGCTTCCAGTTGTCCAGTGTTGATTTCGGAACGACGACCAAGTGGGGTCCTTTGATGTCTTGTACGAAGCGCAGATATCCGATGAAAGAGATTGTCTGCAGCGTCTTTCCTAGACCCATCTCATCTGCGAGAATACCAGAGATACCGTTCTCGTGCAGGCTGACCAGCCAGTTCAACCCAGCAACCTGGTAGTCTCTCATCTCACCGTGAATGTAGCTCGGACTCTCGCGGAAGATGGTCTCGTTCTGCTTGCCCTCCTGCTTGCCCTCGCGGAGCAGCTCTGCGTCCTCTTCCTTCTCTGTGCGCCTCCTTCTGCCGCCATCGGCGCCGCCCTTGCGCTTGTTGCCAGCAATCCTGGCCTCCTCTTCCTGATCCTGTCGGTCGATCTCTTGCATGATCTCCCTGATCTTGGGGTTTGGGCTCGCGTCGATGAAATGTCTGAATAGGTCGGTCAAGCCAAGCAAGTAGCGGAATCGCCTGACCGAGTCGTCCTCTTTGCTCTCGCCGAGGCGATCATGCTTCTTGCCTAGAACGGTCTTGCGCAGCGCATTGCCCTCCCAGCGGCGTTTGCGACCATCTGTGGGTGCGACATCGCCTGCTACGCTGTTGGCGGTTCCTGTGGGGTTGGACTCTGAATCTGTGTAGTCGGGAGTGTCGAGCATGACGTCTGGCAGGGTGCCGTCGCCAGCTCCAAGGCCTGTCGCGCCGCTCATGTCTGGTTGAATGTGGTGGACTGGATGTCCCTAAAACTCGTTTGACGCGTTCAGCGCCGAGTTTCGAATGAGGAACTCTTTTCGCGTTTGCGTTTGCGCGTTGCGGTGTTGCAGACGGGTGAGGATTCGAGATTGTGTGTTTGATGTTGAAGAGCGCCTGCGGTGAGCGAGCAATGTTTGTTGCTGTATGCAATAGGGAAGGGAGGAGGGTGCAAGGGTGTGGAGAAGGTGCCTTCGTCTTGTCCTCAAAAGTCGCGCCTGCGCTACACGCAAAGAGTCCGGGACACGCGCGGGCCGTAACGTAAAGTGGTCGTGGAAACAACTGAATACATCATCTTTTTCTCTCACTACGCCTGATCATGGGGGCATTGGAGTCCACTCTTCAAGCAAACACACTTCCTCACATCTGCCGCTGAAGCTAGCATACATTCGTTTTCCAAGCCAATCGAGGCGGGCTCGCAACCCTTGTGTGGACAATTGATACCTGATTCTACCACCTGGTCGAAAGCCCACGCTCGAGCACAATCAACGAACTCGTTCCTCTAATGCCCTTCACTACCTGAGTACCTACATAGTAGATATCCCAGGGGTCACGTTCCTACATGTAGCTACAGCGTATAACGAAAGTTCGTTGCCGATAATGGTACGGGCTTGAAACCCCTCAATCACCAATGTTGGTATGATCGGGACATCGCACTGAAGTCTATGAGTACGCAGAGTATCTACACATCGATTATGTTACTGGTTTACAGCTGTGCCGCCGCGAAATTGGGTCATAGGATTACATCAAGCTTAACAGACTCGTTTCGACCATCTATCTACCTAGGTAACACATAAGTTCGTAACTAGTACTACCATTTTGATGTGATTGTCTCGTCTTCATTCAAGGTGAATTTCTTGCACGGGTTAGGGTTGGGGTTATTGTGATTGAATGAATCTGCCCATATGCACATTCAAAGACGATCAACATACTACGAGATATTGTGGTGTGAGTACGGATGATCCATAGTTATGTTAACCTGTTGTCTGTATGTTCCAGCCCGTGGTATTTTCGGGTACCATCCCATCATGCGAGCAGTTCGTGGACTCACCTGGATATGTGCGGGTAGTAGAATGGAGTTGCCGACATACATCCAATCCGTCTTATTGTCGAGTTACCGAGTTGGATACGTTGGGTACAGCGTACACAAACAGCAGTACACTTTGAACCTATGATGACTTCACGATAACATGTATGTAGTCCGTAGAATAAGATCAATCGATACATGTAGCATTCACTTCTGAGACTCAGAATACAGCAGTCAATTCGCTGCGAAAGTGCGAGTCGTCTTACATCGAGACACCAATGTACATTACTGTACATCGTGTTTGAGATCGTACACATAGCAAAGGGTGACGGATGTATAGCCTGGATAGCAGACGTAGATGGTTAACCAGATGGTCTTGACAATAGCAAGCACCTTCATGTTACTGGGACCTGCACGTGACTCTATTGACGCACGGCAGTCGGAACCGGCGGATAGTCCGAGACGCGGCTAAACCTCCGAAACGACTGTATACAGGTATGTATTCGATTGGTTGTATAGTACGGAAAAGTGGGGCGTGGACAAGCGAATTGGATTTCTAAGCAAGAACGCAAGCTTCGTCGGCCAAAGGTCATCGGCATGACAGTACCTACATGTACCTATGTATTTAGATACAACCAGACTCGCTCGAATGCAGTAATATTCAATGCATAAGCAGCTCAGTTGTGCCTACAAATACAGAGATTATTATTGGTCTTAGAACGTGCGCGGTAGTGAAACAAAACAATGTCGGAGTGAAGAGTGAAGGATGGCTGGGGCTGGGGGTGGATACTGTGCATTATTGCTATCCGCGGTGGTAGGTAGTTGATCGATCGATTCTGGTGCCGGGCAGCCCGCCTCGCGCAAAAACGTTTTCGCCAAGACCATCCGCCGCATCCATCTTCTCCCATCCCATTTTCTCCAAAAGCACCCGACGTCACTTTCAACTTCATTACATCATCCTACTTTGACACTCCCAGTTTGGCCAGATCGCGTTGCTAGACGGGCCTCATCAAGACGACGACCATTCCCCCTCGCTGAAACGCCCTGTGCAGCCTCTCTCAAAGCCTGTGCCGCCACATTGCAAACACAAAGCCCGCGCGTGCCTTTGTTCGAATTCCTCCGGGCGCGATTCTGTCGATTGACCAGAGCACCACCCGAAACACGCGTGTCCATCAGCCATCACCGCGCGCCACCACACCGTGAGTTCCCCATCATACTCCCATTTCCATCAAGCAGCGACGGCCAGCAGCCAGCGCGCGCTTTCCTCGTAGTCGTCGTGCCTCGAGTGCTGCCAGAGCGCGCGCGAGAGACAGACAGAGCGCGATTTGCCACCGGGCTAGCGGCTGGCCTGGAGATTGCATTTTTCGACGCGGCCTGCTGGGCGTGCTGAGCGACACCCTCCCATCACGGCATTTCGCTGACTCCCGCATCAGGCAGGCCGTTTTTCGTGCATCGTGTGTGAGAGACCAGACAGTCGTGGTGTGAAAGAAAGAAGGTCAGAGTCGATCTGAACAAGGTACCTGCACTTGAGCTTGGAGCCGCAGCGTCATAGGCATCTGCCATACCTTCAGCGATGACGCAGTCTCCTGCAACTCAAATGGATCGAAGCAAGTCCAACTCGCCGACCGCGAGTGGAGGTCCTACCACCAACAACACCTCAGGTATGTCGCCGTCGTGGTCATTGTTGACCTCGTCATCGCCGTTGATTCCCGCTGCTGCTGCTGCAATCCGTCGCGCGCGCGTTCGCCCTTCGCGTCGCCGCTGCTGCTTCGACTGCGACTGCATTGCATCATCGTCATCCCGCCACCGGTGTTTGAATCATTCACTAACATTCCCAATCAGACAATCCTAGAGACTCGAACGAGCCCAAAGAGAACCAAGAAGGTAACCCATTGTCATCACTCTCCATCGCACGGACTACCTCTAACATCGACACCAGAGAAGCCAGTCCCCTCTATCAAGGGACCCGACAGCGACGACAGCAAAGAGGGCTCTACCACGACCAATGCTCCGCTCGCTCCGCCACCCAAGCCAACCCAGAACGGCGGTGATAACGACTACTTCTCCGCCGGCAACAAACCGACTCATTTCTCCAGCGAGCCCAACCCGTTCGAGAACGCGTTTGGTAGCAACCCGTCCGACACCCCAGGCAAACCGCAGTTGCCCGGTGTAACTAGTCTGACCTCGCCCGCGTCACTTCTACCCTCGGTCACACCTGGCTGGCCAGGTTCATTACGCTCCGGACCATTGAGCCCTGCAATGCTTACCGGGCCTACGAGCAACAACGACTACTTTAGCGGCGACCACCACTTCTCGGGCAGCTTCCCTACACCAAACGAATCTTCCCTACGCACCGGACTAACGCCAGGCGGTGGCGGGTCTATGTTCCCGCAGCCTTCGCCTAACTCACAAGCACTGTACAACTCGCTCCAGAGTGGTGGCGCAACCCCTGGCACCCTTGACTTCCATCGCACTGCCATGACTGCACGCGCTCACAGCCAGCAAAACAACTTCAATATGCCCAACTCAACGTCTCAATCGCAGCAAAACCCTAATATCCAACCGGATCTCGACAGCAAACCATACAACCCGAACGCTCCTCAGCAACAGCAAGACAACCAGGATCCGTTCAGTACACACCAAACGAACGATGCTGCCAATGGATTGTTCATGCTCGCGCAAGCTGGCGGTCAGCAGCAACAGCAGCGCAACGGTCAACAAAACTTTGGCATGCCGCCCCAGCAGCAGGGCCAACAACAGCAGAACTACCATGGCATGCAACAGGATCAGAACGTTGACAACCGGGCAGCCAAGAACAGCGTCGGCAGTAACATGTCCGGTGACACAGAGAACGGCCCAGGTGACTACTCTGATGTAGGTAGCGAAACCAAACCTCAAGCTCGTACTGCACGCGGCAAGAAGGGCTCTGCCGGCAAAGGCGCCGCCAATGGCAAGCGCAAGACCGACGAGACCCCAAGCAAGCCGAACAACAAGCGGCAGCGCACAAGTACAAGCATGGGAAGCGCAATGGACATGGAAATGGATGACGATGAAGACAATGACGAGAACGCCATGCAAGATACACACCCCGACGGCAAGAAGATGACCGACGAAGAGAAGCGAAAGAACTTCTTGGAGCGCAACCGTGTTGCCGCACTCAAATGTCGTCAGCGCAAAAAGCAATGGCTGGCTAACCTCCAGCAAAAAGTGGAAATCTTCTCAACAGAGAACGATGCTCTCGCGGCAACGGTCACCCAGCTCAGAGAGGAGATTGTTGGTCTCAAGACCCTACTGCTTGCCCACAAGGACTGCCCTGTATCAGCAGCTCAGGGCATCAGCTCTCAAGCCATCCAGCAGATTGCCGGCACCGATGGCGGCCACCAATACAACAACCCTTACGGGATGATGGGCCACGGCATGCAAGGTCAGATGCAGGGTCAGATGCAGAGGAGGTAAGAAAGCAGATATCCCTGTCTATTTTTTGACATATACTCTTTGCCAACGCCTCTTCACAGCTAGGACTTCCCTCCCACAGCTGACCGATCGGCCGACATGAATGCAAACGAGGCAGAGGAAGGTTCCGCCCTCTCGTCTCCTTGTCCGTCGTTTGCGCCGATCAATGCCTCGCGAAAACACCGAAAACTTTAGGCTACGGGCGGTGACTCTGAGAAACTCGCTCCGCAATGAGCAATATTCTAAACTGTACATGAACATCGCCCCGCCCGCCGCGTATCGACCTCGCCTCATGCTCAATCTACAAAAGAGCATTCGCGAGTCTTTCTAAAAAGGCGGGTGGCTGCGCGGCTTGGGGAAATGGGGTGCGGGAGCATGTGGCGTTTTGTATACACAAACCGGTGGTCGGCGTTGATTTACTTGCTTGGGTTTTGCTTTGTGTCTTATTCGCGTTGCTTTGATTTAGAGAACATCGGTCCTGTTGCCTTTGGGTCAGGGCGTGGCAACAAGAAACCGTCGCAGCTTGAGGAAGAGGATTCTAACATCCCCTCCATGCTTTTGAGGCCTGCAGATTACTCGACACAAGACATGCTAGGAGGTTGCTTCCCGTTTTAATTTTAACTAGTTCCAAGAAACAAAGAATATTGCAAATGTTTGATCCTTGATGGAATATTAAAAACTTGAAAAACATAGTATCAACCGTGAGAGAATTTAGCCCACTTGTTCTGCTGTGAGTCTCTCGCTGGCATCGCTCATGAAAGACAGATTTTTTTGTACAATCGCTACGCCTATGAATATGCCCGCTTGATTCCCGGCTCTTTACGAACCAAACTATCAATCAATCGCTGTCGCTATCACTGCTGCTGTCTGAACTGCTCTCCTCACTCGACGAAACATCCGTCCTCGCCTTCCTCCTACGCCTCGCGGGTTTTGCCGCAGCAGGTTTCGGCGCAGGTACAGGCTCGTCATCATCGTCGTCGAATTGAATCCTCTTCGCTCCTCCCGCGGCAGCGATCTTCTCCGCCGTCCACACCACGCGACGCTGGTCTCTGTCGTTGGCAGTTGGAGGCGGAGCAGCCATGATGGGGGGAGGTCGGACTGGTGGCTCGTTCTGGGCAGCAATAGGCAGCGCTGCGGGAGCAGCGGCGGGGTTCGGTGCGGCGGCAGGTTTAGCGGGCTTTTCGATCGTGACGGGCAGAGGGGCGTAGTTGAGTAGTTGGGTCAGAACGGCTTGGGCGCGAGCGGCGCGGTCGATGTCGGCTTGTTCGAGGTTGGCGGAGGAGCTCTCGGTCAGATGGTCGATGGCGTTCGAGTAAGCCTCTCTGCGGGTCGCGGGCTCTTCGAAACCGTTGAAATCGAATTTGCGGCCTCCCTTCTCGGCTACGTCGCGTAGGACTTCATCGGCGCCTTCGACGAGGCGGGTACGAGCGCCGGCACCTTGAAGGCCGGCGACATAGGCTACTAGGGCTTCGGTGTACTGGACTGGGACGCGGTACATAGACCAGACGTTTTTGAGGAGGTGGTTTTCTTTGGATTTGTTGAATTTCCAGTTGGACCTGTCGTGGTGGAACTGGTGCAGGAATTCGACGTAGGCTGAGGGGGGAGGTGTGGCTGTGGCTGCTGTGATTGACGAAGATGTTGCTGGTGATGTTGGTTGCTGGGCTTGGGCTTCGATCGCTTTGCGTTCTTGCTTTGCGGCTTTCTTTGCCGCTTTACTTTCGCGGCGTTCTTGCAGGCTGGGCATGCCTTCGACATCCTGGGGTTGAGCTGCTGCTTGCTCGGCTTTCTTTTCGCGTTTTGAGGCCTTTGATTTAGATTTGTTGTCCGCGGGCGAGTCCGTGGTGATTTTCTCGGCCGATTCGGGAGTTTCTGGTACTACGATTTCCGTAGAAGGCTTGGGTGGCGTATGCGGTTGGGTGTTGCCGGCTGCCCAGGCTTTGAAGTAATTTTGGCCAGTCTCGCCATCCTCTGCTTTGGTCTCTGCGGAGAATGAAACGGCTTTCTTGTTGGCGGGTGTCTTGGTTGGGGATTGAGAGCCGCTCAAAATGCTTCTGGGAGCAGGAGACTCGAGTCTGAATTCACGAGTTGCTTGCTGCTTATTGCGTTTTGAAGGGTTCTCCTGCTCGACATCTTCGTCCCGGGATCGTTTGGCGCCAGCGTGGGAGTCTCCGTTTGTCTCTGTAGTTATGGAGATGATCGGGGTGTCGTCTGCAGTTTCTTTGGCGTATTTCAATTTGAGCCCAATTTTCTTCCAGGCGGGCACATGTTGTGACATGTTTGCTGTTGTATAATCGAAGCGGTATTTCCACTCCGGTATTCCAGTGGTTTACCAGCGTTCAAGGTCGAATAATTGATGTTACCGGTCTCATTCAAAGTACTTAATGGGAATTTGAATATTTCTTGAGTCGGCGGCGTGAAAGCTCCCGTCGAGGCCCGTGCGGCCTCGGACTTGTCGTCAGACAGCTCAGGCACAGCTCATGTACGCGGCGGCGGCGTCAACCTGCTAGTTAGTAACTACAATCACACCACTCCTCGACATCACCGCCAACCCAACTAACCAACGACCACCGCATCTTCGATCCTCGACCAGACACCGCCCACCTTCAATTCGCCACAGCCAACACCATCATCATGGCGAGCAAGTCTCCCCATCACCACAAACGTACCGGACATCTAGCTAACAACACATCTTTAAACAGGCGGCTTCGACAGACACATCACCATCTTCTCGGACCAGGGTCGCCTCTACCAAGTCGGTACGTAGCCATCCGCGCTCTATGCGCCCATTCGATTTCCACTGCAGCATTGAACATAACCACTTACACCAACGCCATCGCAGAATATGCATTCAAGGCAATCACCGCGGCAAACATCACATCGATCGGTGTACGAGGCAAGGACTGCGCCGTAGTCCTGTCGCAAAAGAAGGTACCGGTATGTTTGGACACGCGTGGCTTAGAAGTCAAGATGGACCATGAGGCTGAGACAACTGCGATTATAGGACAAGTTGATCGACCCCGACTCCGTGTCATACGTCTACAAGCTCTCGCCTTCCGTCGGCTGTGTCATGACCGGCTCGATAGCAGATGCACGTGCATCAGTGATGAGGGCGAGAGGTGAGGCGGCAGAGTTCAGATACAAGTACGGCTACGAGATGCCCTGCGACGTGCTTGCGAAGCGTGTTGCCAATATCAGCCAGGTTTACACTCAGAGGGTATGTCTGCGGAAGATGGAGGATGAATGTTGGATTGCGAATGCTAACCACCGCGACAGGCCTACATGAGACCACTCGGTGTAGCCATGACACTCATCTCCCTCGACTCCGAGTTTGGACCCCAGCTGTACAAGTGCGACCCTGCAGGATACTACGTTGGCTACAAGGCCACCGCCTCAGGACCCAAAGCACAAGAAGCGCTCAACTTCATGGAGAAGAAGCTGAAGAACAAGGACTGCGCGGAGGGCAACTGGGAGGAGGTCGTCGAGCTGGGCATCACTGCACTGAGCTCGGTGCTCAGTGTTGACTTCAAGAAGGGCGAGCTGGAGATTGGCATTGTTGGTGGACCGAAGACCAAAGGCCAGGAGGGCACCGATTCCACTTTCCGTGCGCTGACAGAGGAGGAGATCGATGAGAGGTTGAACTCGATTGCCGATAAGGACTAGAGGGTTGGGGAGTTCGACACGACAACAATGCTGCCAACCTCACATCCTGCTGCTGACAGCCTATAAGCAAAGGCGCAGCAGCAACAAAGATGTATCTCTTCCACACAGTCAGAGCATACCAATGATACAGAAGCCCGTACGAACATGTAAGAGTACGTCAGAAAAGCACGAAAGATGCTAGCTCCAGCTCGCGTGCGTTGACTTTGCCTTTACTGCATGCTCTCCCTTGGATACTTTTCCAGAAACATACAGCGGTACGGAAGCACAGCACAGCTCTCATCGAGATGTATGTGCAAGCCTCGCAAGCCTCAATTCTCCGCTATTTGGAGAACAGCCTTGCGCTTGTCGGCCTGACCGAAAAGCCACAGCTGCCTCAGCCCCGCGCCGGCCTGCGATCGCGACATGTAATGAGGTAGGCTCGCGGCAGGTTATAGGTAGTGACTGCACACGTGCTGCGGTCAAGATTCGACTAACCTCGTTGACCTCACTAACGGACCTCACCTCGCTGGCTTTGGACGCGCTATGCCTATTATCACCGCGCCTTCCAGCCGAAATGAGCCATGGTCAAGCCATCGACTTCACCCCGCCAATGAACAAGACTACCCCGTCGACTCACTTCCTGCCGACCACGGCCACGTTAGCAATGGCGCACAGTAGCTCGTACTGACAAGTGCATTCCATTCAGCTATGCACAGCCACGCGTGCGGCTCTCACCAGTCGTTGGTTATGCATGCATCTGCCATGCCCTAAATGAGACTTTGTGGCTCGACCTTATCCGCATGGCGTAAGACCAAGCTGTCTGACGACAATGTCACGATCTCTCAGCGTCCTGCGATGGAGCTTCACCTCACCTTCTCTGCATCCCATGAGCTCGTGTCTGCGATTGTGTGACGTCTATGATTACAGCTGCGCACTCATGTTGCTGCATTACATGCATCGCTCCGCACGTGCTGAGAACGCTTGACAGGCCTGTCTGCAACGCTAATCGTACACTACCTCACAGTCCTTCTACCTTGAGCCTCTCTACGAGCGATACGACCACTCAACACCGTCTTGGCCCATACTTTTTCATCCCTAGCTCCTCATGGCTGCCACGAGGTCCTGCGAACCTACACCGTGCGCTGGTTCTTCGCTTAAGCTTACAAGTCCAATGCTCTTCACCATGCCGTTTCCATTGGATCACCAACATGCTGCTAGACACCCCAATCCTCGAAGATACCGTCACAATCCGCCTGCCCCTGTCCATTGGGAAGTATCATCACTTCCCCTGGTCTCCACGGATGCTTCCTCACTGCATATCAAGGTATGCCTGTCTATCCATCTATACATAAGGTACTCGTTCCACTCGGTTTCTGTTGGTCTAGGAACTCACCATTGTCGATCAATTCTTCCCTTTCATCTGTCTAGCTTTTTTTCTGCTCATACCCTACTGCCTTCGTCATAAGTAATCTCGAGCCTCGATCCTTCGTCTTCAAAGCTCCGCCGATCACCTTTCTCTCTGGTCCTGGTTGACCGAGAGCCCTAATATACCGCACCACACCGGCCATGGCCGACGGCCGTAAGTCAATATCCAACTAAGTCTTTTACGCGGTCACTGTACGCAGCCACAACCACTACTCCAAGTTGTTGACAATCAAATGCTAGTCAACCAAGCGCGAGCCCTGCGCGTCGGGGAGATCATCAACGATTTCCGCGAAATCCAACACCGCATCGCCGCAATCCAAGCCCAACCTAGCCGCGAAGAATTCAACGAAGACGGCTTCGTTCTGCTCAGACAGGTGCAAGCCGAAGCCAAAGCGCTGCTGAGCCAGCCTTTCCAGCCAAGTGCCAGGGGGAGAGGGACGGAGGAGCATCACAAAGTGCAATTGAAACGGTAGGGCCTGCAAATCGAGAGCTGTTGGACGTACAATTGGAATTGTCTGACATTTTCTCTTTCCATCTTCACAGCATTATCGTCGATGCCGCCGTTCGCAGACACAGAGCGCAGAAAGCTTTCCTTCGAGCCACCGCGGCTTTGCGTTGGATGAATGCGAGAGCCGCTATTTTACAAGGACAGAGAGCGCAGGAAGCTCATGAGCCCGCTCTTTTGCAGATTCGCAATGCTTTAAGAGCTGTAAGTTCGCCTGGTTCTTGCATTGATCGGCCTCGGACGCCTGCATGTGCCGCTGAAATCGGGAGACTAACGTATTCGCAATCAGGAGCTATCGCGAATCACCGACCAACGAGTCGAGTTCTCCCTTCGATCTGCCGATACCAGTGCAGGCAAATGGCTGCAAGAAGACCCACCACTTTCGACCGTGCAGCGCATGATTGAGCCGTTATAATTCGAACAATGCTGGAAGCGGGCAGTGGTCGCCCCGAGACCCTTAGAGAGAGGCTCTATTCGAAGAATTCTGTCCATTGCTCTGTGAGCAAACGGATCCGAGGATGTGATGCGACGATGGATAATTCTTCTTTCTTTCGGTCGTTCGATGGAAGGATATGGCAGCTGGACCTGCCCTCTTTGTTTCTCTTATAGTCCCGGTGACTGCTGTGGTGTTTGGAGAAAGAGAAAGTAAGAGAAAGCAGGCATTTCAGCGGCGAGGAATATCTTGTTTTGGCGATATGCATAGCGTAGCGTCCGTCCATATTGTAGTGTATATTGACCTAATTCAATGAATGCATTAGGTACTCCTGGAAAGTCTGGTATCAAGTTGATCGAAAGATTTCCACAAGTGACCATTGTGTATGAACATTTCTGTATTCTGAGTAGAGAGGAGTTACCTACTAGATTTCGAAGTTGCAATATACCTGATTATCAGCGATAGCAGAGCCCTCCTCGTACAGTCGCCCCCATGAGTAATAAAAGTACAAACCGCGCAAGTGAACGAACTCACTCCCAGTCTCCCAGTAATAAATCGAAACCCCCAAACACCAGCGCTGGAACTAAAAGCAAAGAGACAACATACCCATCATTTCCCACCCAATCCAGATCGTACAATCTTGCTCTCCCTTCCCTTCCCATCTCAAACTTCCACCTCGCGATCCGCCCGCATACCCTCCAACACCTCCACCAACCCACCATGCCTCAACCTCTCAAGCACAACTTTCATCCCTTGCTGCGCTTTTGGCTGACTCTTCTCCGTGCGCTGCAAACTAATCGTCTCAATCGCAGTCCTGACCGCGCCCGAACCCCATGAGCTCAGCCAGCCCTGCTTCTTCATAGGCACTTCCTCCTCCCCACCACCCATAACAGAAGTCGCAGTCGCCTGCTCGCCCCACCTCGCGCGCCTCTTCCGGATCTGCTCTCCAATCCTCGACTTGAGCGTAACAGAGATGTTCACAGCCGTCGTCTCTTCCCCGCCGCCCACTGCAGTCCTCTCGTAGCGGTGCTTCTCGATAACGCTCAGGACGTTGTTCCAGTCCAGGTTCCGCGACTCGCTCTCCATCCAGCCTTCCCGCACGTCCACGACGCTCTTCTCAAGGATGAAACTCTGGGTGCGGCCGTCGGCGGTCGCGTTGCTCATGTAGCTGGAGGGGAGCAGTTTGACGACGGCCGGCGGCATGCGCGAGCGCTTGAGGTGCAGTCGCACAGTGGTGAGGCGCTGGGTTTCTGGGTCGAAGTGGCGCTCGATCGTGTCTGTGGATGCGACATGGCGGGCGTAGGGGTTTGGGTAGCGGAGGAAGTAGGCGAGCGAAACAGTGCTGAAGCCGTAGTCGTAGGTGTAGTCGGAGGTCCAGAATTTGACCATGATTGCGGTTGTTTGATAGGGCTTGAATGATGAGTGAAGGGTGGTCTTTACAGGTGGCTATCAGAGGTAGGTTGTCGGTTCGTTTTGGGTGGTATTGTTTCGGGGCGGCGTTATAGTTGTCGGATTAGGCGGGCGTTGCGGTAGACGGCGGCGAGACCCATTCCCTGGCGTAGAGGATTATGGGATGTAAATTATGATGACCGCGTACGTGTGCGTGAGTGTGTCGATGTGTGGATGTGTTCGAGGAGTGATTAGGGCAGGGTGTGGTGGTATAGAAGAGACGGCGAATGGAGCGGCGGCGGGTTCCGACTCCACGAAGTTCCTTTCAAGCTTCTAGAAGCTATTTCCATCGAGGCCGTCATTTTGCATGAATGTAACAATGGCAGGTCACCGATGGGGTTCTCAAGTGAATACAATCACATGTGCAACCATGTTACATTGTTGGGAGCCGTCCAAAATTATGATCGTGTGGTCATTATGCAATCATGGGTGCACTCGCCGAGTCTAGTCGGCGCAATTCCATGGCAAGCACACAAGCGGTCTACATTCGGTCTGTACAGTACCTGATCAAAGAGACCTAGGTTCATTAAACGGGTGCTACACTACTAGAGCTGTCAACAGCCCTCCTTTGCCCCCCTTCCAGAATCATGCCTTTGCCTTTGCCTTGCGCCCTTTTTTTGGCAGATCGTAGACATCGTTGAAGTTCATTACAACGCCCAAGAACCTCATATCGGTATCGGGCTGATCCCGCAAATCGCCCAACAACACCTTGATCCTCGCCTTGAAGTCTCCTCGTAACGCCCTCAATCTGGTTCGCAAGTGATCCAAGATGGCTCCTTCGTTGCCAGCGACTGCAGCCGGGCCTCCAGGTAGTGGGATAAGCTGTGGGATGGGTGAATCGACCTCACCCTCTCTGGCACCACGGCGATTGGTCGATGCTCCGTGGAACGATGCGTTGGAGTCATCGTCTGCTTCAGTGAGGCCCCACCTGCCAGCTTTTGTACGGGTTTCGATTTTTGCTGCACGCTCTTGCCGGCGTCCAAATTCATCGATGCTGTGAGACCAAAGCGCGTCGATCGCATCTTTGTATGCAAGTATGAGCTTCAGCAGCTCGTGTAGCTGGCCCGTGAAGTCCACGTGACCGCCTCCCAAGAGACCCTTTCGTGTAATTGCCCGCAAGTAGGATGTATGTGCTGTTATCAGAGTGTCGAGTGTGGCCTCCGGCTTCCGAATCTCTTTTTGGAGACCTTCCCAGCCGGATTCGATGACTTCGAAGAGGATGTACCACTGAAGTTGGTCGATGAAGTGGATCATTTCAGCCATAGCGCCTCTTGCCATCTTCCAGTCTTCGCCGAGCTTGTCACTCACGGCACCTAGAACACCGCGTGCGCCAGTCATACATCTCCTCCAGGTGATTCCCAGAGCGAACTGTACACGTTTGACGCGCCAGAGGAAGTTGAATACCTTGAGGTATTGCTTGCTGGCCCAAGGCGTAACGATGACGTCGAGCGGGGAGTCAATACGATACTCGAGCGTGAAGACATCCCATCCGATTTCACCATGGCTTAGCTCCAGCATTCGTGCATCAAGACGACGAAGGACGTCCACATCGTCGTGTTGAGCGTTTGAGTTGCGAATAGCGTGCTCAAGCTGGGCAGTCAGAGTGTGTCGGTACTGTGAGTTGGCTGGCTGATCAAGGTTGTCCGCCAGAGACTCCATGAGAAGTGCAATGAAGTCGCCCTGTCCCAGTAGAAGGTACTTCTTGAGCGCGGTGAGATGAGTGAACAGAGCGAATTTGTCTTCCATCAGACTCAACAGTCTCGCCATGACTGTGGAATATGCCGAGTCAATACTTGAGTACAGCGTTGCAGAGTCACTATAGCTCAGCTCACGCGAAGCGTCCCGGGAATGATTCTCCACCCAAGCTGAGTCGCCACAGGAGTAGCGGATGAAGTTCAAACTTTTGCCAATCAGAAAGACTCTGTTCGCAAAGTCGGATGTCATGATGGTGGGTATCATGGCGGGCTGCAAAGCATATTTGTGCTCCCAAACGCTCATTGCACCTCCACCCATGCCATCTCTGTCGTCGCGATTCTCGTACACAAAGAATTCCTGGTGAGGATCTTCAAGCTCGCCGTCGTAGATCCAAGCTCTCAGCATGTTGTAGAAAGGTTTCGTGATATTGCTGAGCAGTCGCTCGGCGAAGTTGTGCACGAATGGATCGCCGTGAGAAGTTGCAAAAGTATGAACGAGACTGATCAGCTCGCCGCCTTTCTTGCCTTTGGCGTTTTCAATGATGAGGCTCATCAGACGTAGGCCTGTCGTGGCGTCACGAGTCCAGACTACGAGACGCTTCAAGGTGACGCCAGCTTTGCCTAAACCGCTGTGTGGTAGGTTGTCGTCCAATTGTTGCAACGCACGACGTATCTGGCCCTCCAGTTGTGCGACAAGTGACAAGTATGACCGAAGTTCGGTTCCAATGGCAGATCGCAGACTTTGGCTGACCAGTCCGCCAACATCGGAACTTTCCACAAATTGCGACAAGGATCTGTACAGCAGGGATGGTTCCGCGAGTGTATGCAGTAAGGAAACGAGCGGCGTGGGCAAGTTCGTTGGCAGCTTCAATGCCAGATCGGTCTGGAAAGGTAGATTCTTCGAAGAAAGTCCTTGGAGAGTGAAAGGTAGGTCTCGCAGCAGCGCTGGTTCGTCAGGTCTCAGCTTGTCGTGAGATCCGTTCTGATTTCGTTGGGGTACTTTGTCTTCCGATACCGATTTCTGTCGTGCAGGCACAGGTCTATCGCGTACAGGTGGCAGTTTTGGACTTGTTGGTCCATCGGCTCTGGGAATTCGTGGTAGACCATCTCGCGCAAACGCATCGTCGTATGATTTCTTGGGCTCACTTGGTCTTCTAGTGATCTCCTGGGGCTCGTCTACGTCCATCTCCTCATATGCTTCGTGCGCAGAGGGTCTTTGTTCACCATGGCTCTTGTCGTGTTCCTCCTCTCCGACGCGGTGCAGAAAGTATAGAATACCCCATTTCTGGCCCAGCACTGGCTGCGCAAGCAACCTTGAGTAAAGATTCCCGAAGCTTGTGGCGCGCTCCAAACCCCGTCGCTCAGTCCCGCCTCTTGACAATCTCTCTCTGATCAGGTCCGCTGCGAGGTTGACGTCCTCGACTGTATCGTGCTCCGCCTGTGTGTTGACGAGATCCTGTGCTAGGACGTTCGCATCTTCCCAGCGACGCTCGGCATCCTCCTCGCTCTCGTTCGAGTATTGTTGCGGCACAAGGCGTTCCAGCAACGATTGGAGCGCGTTCTCTACACGCGCATTCCGAGTGTTGCTCATCGCAAAGGCGGCATGGCATTATTGAGCTGACTCGGTGGTTCATTGTTGCGACGCGCTGAAGTCAACATTGGACGCGCCTGAGGCTGACAATTCGGCGGGAACCCTGATTGGTCTGCTTTGTTGGCCTGTGCCGTGCCATCAAACGCCGATGTTGTTCTCCAGTCTCCAGTCTTCATCTAATTAGTTAACTTACTCCTCACTCCACCTCTCATCCATTCAGAGTCGAGACCTTGTCTAATCATGGACTATGTTGCGTTGTGATGATGCCGGAATTCCCCGAAAATTGCAATACACGCACCTCGGACCTGATGACAGTAGCTTTGAATATGCGTACATTCGTCAGCCTGCGCCTGCGCCTCGACTGGCAATTCAATTCGAGACACGCTTGTCATTCGTATGGAACGAGTAATTTTTGATACCTAGAGTATCTCCATTTTCAATGCTATTCACGACTCATACTTGCCGAGCTCCATGGCTATGGCTGTTAGGTCACATCGATTGCAACATTACTTTACCCTGCTTACCTTTACACAGGCGACGTATTCTGCCACGTAAAACGACCGGAACAGATCCCTTACCAAGCGGCTGTACCAACAATAACCTCAAAAGGGCTCTGCCGTCGGCATTAGGAACTCCATGTAGGTCTCGACTCCTTCGGCCCACCCAAGACCTGCCATCATATACAATGACCCTGGCTCCTGGGCGGCTGAGGCCCTCGGAAACGTCGCACATGCTTGGCAGTATCGCGAGAGCACTATCTCGTCAAACGCTCCTCTTTTCTTACTACAATGTCACCTTAAATCCTGGAAGCAGGCGTGCCGAGGGCCCAATACTGTCAACATTCGGCAGGTCAGATACGGCTACTCAATCGCAGTCCTCTACAGGCTTGGATCACTCTCGGCTATCAGTCTCACCCAAATAAGCTTCCTACCGGCTATACCAACAGTACGACGCCTAGTCCACCCTTCTTCACGATTCTTCCCCACACTGCCTCAATACTCCTTGGCTGCTGAGAATACCCCAAGACGATGATCCACCGAGATCACTGCACTTCGGGGACTCATTGAGGCCGAGACTATGCAGAAGTGCGAGCCAGACCTTTTGAGACCGTATAAGAACCTCTCCATGTGTCTCTCTTTTGTATCTGGCAAACCTATCGAGTCTTCGTCGAATCCATCATTCGCACGCCACAGCTACCCATCATGTTGTTCTCTGTCTGCACCTTATCGGTCTTTGCTGTCTCAGCCCTTGCTTGCGCGGAACATGGCAACCACCATTACCCTGGATCTCATATCAAGAAGCGTGCAGAAGCCGGGGCGAAGAGAAACTGGGAATACGCAACGTCTTACGATTGGGGTAGCATCCATGCTGGTAAGAGCTACGAGTTTGACTGACAGCCGACGGTACAACAAGCTGACCTGCCTAAGACTATGAGATGTGTCATACCGGCGCTCATCAAGCACCCATACATTTGATGCCCGAGCATGGCCCTGCCCTCTCCCACAAACCGAGCTTCCACTACAACGGAAGCTATGAAGGCAACTTTTATAACTGGGGGTTTGGACCGGCTTTCACGCTCTCACACGAAGAGGACAACTACACTAGCAATCCCAGTATGACCTACGACAACACGACAGTCTACCTCATCGGATGGCACATCCATACGCCCGCCGATCACACTGTGGCTGCGAGCCGCGCCAGAGCTGAACTCCACCTCGTGCATGTCGACGCAGAGGGTAAACCAGCTGCAGTTTTGGGCATCCGCATGGAGCCAGGTCTTGAAAACTCAACGTTCATCGAGCAGCTTCCTACTCCCATGATCCATTGGAATGGAACGGAAGCGGCCGAGGAGCCGTTGAACCTTGATCTGGAACTAGCTCTCAACAATGCAGGTAGATTCGACGAGTACTGGACTTACGAAGGCAGCCTGACCACTCCGCCTTGCTCTGAGGGTATCAGGTGGTTCATGGCACGCAGGAATTTGTTCACAAGCATGGAACAGATGAGATCGATTCTGCGGGCGAGTCGGTATGGTGCTCGTGACGTGCAGCCTATCTGGATGCACAACGTCAACGCTTGATTGCTACGTTCACATGGTTGCTTTCATCGAAAAGCCTAATTGAGAGAGCTACCTTGTATATACTCTGATGAAACCATGACTTCAACGTCGACGATCGATCATACAATGTTTACCTCAACGAATTTCACTGCTGGAATTTTGCCCACCACCATCCGACCGTCCATTGGCGGGAAACATCGACAGCATCAAGACGACTCCCCGCTCTCGGGTAACGACCCTGGTGTAAAATCATCAATCCGTTCCTCGTCCTTCCGAAACAACAGGCACAAGGCGACGTCGGAATAACCCCAGCTCGCCAAGCTGCCATTTTGCGCGGCTAACGGGACTGTTCCCCGACGGAAAGACAGAACACTCATACCTACCTTGCCAACGCCACCCACTGGGCACTTTCTCTAGAACATGCAACTACCTCCATCCCCAGATGAAACTCTTGGCCAAATGCGAGCTGCGGAGACATTTCTCCACGAGTTCGCCACATGGTGTGGAGATGTGTGGGGTGGACTTCGGTTCGACATGCCGTTGAGATTCCTTCTCTGGATACGATGGGTTTGATGCGCATGCAGTACTGACATATGATACTCTAACGCGATGTGGATGGTGTTGCATTATATGACGGTCTCGATGCTTCGAAAAGATGCATGTATATTGATGGCTTTACAGCTCGCCGCTCCTCCAGCTTAAGAACAAGCGCCAATTAGTTTCCGAGCCATATACACTACGGCTCACGACTTGCCATGGCCTGTCGTGTCCCTGACAAGACCTACCAAGGTACCATCTACCTAAGTACATCCAAAGAGTTGCTATCATATCGTTGATGACCTGCTGTATCATGGTCACTGTCCTGAACACGGATTCTTCATCTTTAGCACCCCCGAACACCGTCACGGCGCGATCCGGATGCCAAAGCTTTGCTTGTTCGAACATTTCCTTCCGATTGAAAGCCAAACTCCGCTTGGCGAAGAACAACCTCACAGCGGCCTCGTCACATGACGAGTACGAACTGACTCGTGTTGGCCAGAAATCTACTGTGTTGATCTCGTGGTCTGTAATGGTGGTCGGTCGAGTTTTAGGGTCAGCCCGCTCATTGCAAGCCCTCTCGTACATCGTCCATGCAGACGACCAAGGCTGGTGGGCGTTCCGCGCATGTCGCTGTTTCGCTTCGTAGCGCTCGCGGCCCTCATATGCCCTTCGCTTTTTCTCTTCCTCTTCCTCTTACCGCTTTTTCGCTTCCTCTTGTCTCTTTCGATCTCTCTCTTCCTCTCGCCGCTTTCTCGCCTCATCTTGTTGGTTTCTCACTTCTTCCTCTTGTCGCTTTCTTTCTGCGCCTCGTTCCTTTCTCTCTTCGTCTCGTTCCTTTCTTTCTTCATCTTGTTGAACTTTCTTTGCAAAGTCAGGTTCCTGTCGCTTTTTCTCTGCCAGTTGTATTGACTCCCGCTCCCTTCGCTCACGCCTGGCTGCTGCTCTTGCTGCCAGTATCTGCGCCTTCGTCCGTTCGGCTTGCCTGTTGGCCTCGTCTTCCTGGGCCAGGCGAGCTTTGTCGGCCGCACGCAACTCAGGACGCACTTCTACTCGCACCTGCTCGGCAAGTCGATGCTCTTCTTCCTGCAGAAGTTGTTTGGCTTCGCGCTCGTCCTCTTCACGATAAGCTTTCTCTTGTTGTTCTCTCTGTCGTCTTTTCTCGGCTTCCAAAAAGAGTTCATCTGCCGTTTCGCAAGTTTGTCTTGCGCCAGCGGCATGGTGAGACGCTCCGGGTTGTGCTCTTCCATTGGCACCGGGTCGAGCCTGCTCGCGCCGGTTGCGGACTCGTCCTCGCCCTCCGTGACCTCGCCCAGAACGTCCATGATCGTTGTTGTCTCGTTGTTCGCGCTGTTTTAGCGGTTCAGCCTGTTGCCGGTTCTCTCCACTACTTCTACCACCACGTCTGCCCACGTTTCCACGACCAGTGGCTTCGGGTCGATGCTGATTCAAGCCACTTTCGGACACACCACTGGAATCACTGTTGGACTGTTCTCTGGATGGGATAGACCGCTGAGACGGGAGCCACCAGTCGTCTCATCGCTCAGAAAGCTCCTATGCTTGATCCTGGTGACAATGCTGACAAAGAGTAGCTTTTGCAAGCTCGAGCAACATATGCGGGATTGAGTTGATAGGAGGATTTGGTTTTAGAAAGCTTTTGTTAATAGATTGCGCGATCGAGATGTGACGCCCTGCGATCTTGTTGCTGCATCGTTTTTGGCCCGGCGAGCGAAATCCAATGCAAGTGATTGCTGAAGTGGTGGGGTTGGTAAGCTCGAAGCTGTCGTTTGTTCGATTCCAGATCAGAACTTTCAGAGGGCTGTTTTGTGACTTCATCGTGGCAAGTTGTGTATGTTTCTTTGCTGGTTTGGTGGTGTTTTGAGGCGGCGGTGCAAATATATATGCACATAGTCGTTCTGAGGCTGAAATCGAGATTCGAGACTGGGTTCTACCACGTGTCTGATCCAAAGAGACTCAGTCTCAGACCAATCATCTGTCCGAGAATAATACTGTTTCGCTCGGCTATTAGAAGTGTCCTTCTTTGAAATTTGAACACTCGGAGGCAAGGTCTTATCTTCAGAGGTCACACTGCTTTCTCAGTATGGTTGACACCTAAATTAAACGTCTTTGTCATAACGCACAATGCTTCTGCTCACAGCGCGAGGCAACTCTGTCGCATTCTATGGATATGTCGTCCTGCTACATGAATGTCGTTGACAGAGCTAATCCACGAAGACAGGCATTTTCTTGACATTATCGATCTATGGTCCTGTAAGCACATATATTGAGTGAACAGCGAGGGTGTATTGTGGTGAAGCCGCCAAACATTGATATCGGATCACCTAATGATCTTCCGCCCAAGTCTGCTATACGGACCCAAAGCCGCTATACATAACCAGCTCGACAATGTGTAAAGTCCGATAGCGACCGTGAACAGACGCCAGTTCGCGCCACGATAGTACCCGATAGTCGATGCATCCACGTAGAAGACTAGGGTAGCTCCCATAATGATGGTAAATTGCAATGAGCCACACAGCAGGGTGAAAAGCCGCGAGCGTCCGACGACTGTAATGAACTCAGAAGGCTCGTTTGCGGTGTTCGCCTGGCAATAAACCTCCCCCATGATGCTAATCAGCGGCGTGCTTGTGCGGTGGTTGGAAGGCTTCGGCGGTTGAAGAAGCATGGGTCGGATGGACTCCGGGGTCATGGGAGTACTGGCTTCCATCTCCACTTCTTGGCCATGGTGCTTGTTGTGCCGTACGCCAATGTCTTCTGTCAATGCACCTAGCGGCTGGATGAGTAAGACCAGCGGCACGAGCTGTCCGAAGCCCCATTTCTCTTCTAGTTCGGCGGTCGATGCAAGATTTTGGTTCCTTGGAATTACGATTTGCAGTGTGCCGAAGACGAGACCTAGAACAGAGAGCCACAGAGCTGCGCTAAAGGAAACAAGAGTCTCGAGGACTGCAAGCGGCGGCAGGCAAAGCGTGAGATAGAGGCGAAATGCAATCAGATGTCGCATTTGCCGTCTGCGGGCGTACTGTCGGGCAATGGCGCAGAGCGGAATCTCCATGAGTATTCTCACAGGACTGCGGACAGCAAGGCGATAGAGTCGTTGTGGAGAGATGAGGAGTTCGCCGAACTTCCAGACGTAGCTGACGACCAGGATTGCGTAACCCAGGGGCGCGTCGTTGTTGACGCCGGCGCCGTAAGTTCTGCCCCAGAAACACACCGCAGGCACTCCCCACCCCGTGGGTTGGATGTCGTGGTATGGATCATAGAAGTCGTTGATCGTTCCCCAGTTGTCGCTCAAAGTAGGCACGAGCCCAATGAGCAGCATGATCAGCAAAGCAAGCATTCCTACAAGTCTCCAAGTCCGTAGTCCATGATTTGTGCTCAAATAGGGTGTCAGCAGAGAAATAGCCGAAAGATGCACTGAGCTGCTGAGCCACGCCAGGTAGAGAACGATCTGGTAGTGGTATGTCGAGATGTTTCCTTTCGCCAGACCTCTGAGTCCAGCAGCCATGATCGCAATGCCAGTCACGATCTGCTGATCGCTTAGACTAAGCACGAATTTCCTGAGAGCAGTCTGTACGCGAGGATAGTGCTGGATGAGGGACCTGATGCGGAACAGTCGTCGGTCGACTAATCCTAGAAGCTCATTCTCGACCATGCCGGTGATGTAAGCTATGAGTACAGCCGCAAATGTCATGTAGGCGCTGATGAGGAACGCGAGGATGACTCCGATTCCAGCTATGTCGGTGTCTGGCGCTGCAATAGCACCATCGGTAACTAGCCGAGAGCACTCCTGTTCTGAGATCATGTCGACCAGAGGTTGTGTAGAATCATATATCGCTGAGCGCTCTAAGGTCAACGGATTGGACGCCCTTGGGGGGTCTATTGGTTATGGCCTCATGTCGACACCCACCCACCTCGAAATGACATGCCCTTCTCGGCGGAAAAGTTTGCGTATATCCTCCATGCACGACACGAGGCGTTGACCTTGTAAAGTAGGATGTGAGTCTGTGTCCTGCCGCGCCTTGTCTGTGCTCGAGTTCGACTTTGCATGTCCGTTGATGATGAGACGTTGATTGGTTGACTGTACGACTCTCCACCATAACCGCCATGGCCGCGGGATCCGACCCGACACGTCCCCTGGTCAATCTGTGCAGGGCAGGACCCACCCGTCAGCCCTACGCTATACGTACATCGTTATACAAACCCGGTATACCAATTCGTCCGCCGGAAATGTTTTGCGGCCGGGCGATACGAACACTGCAGCTTGGATGCTTCAGAATACTGATGTTCTTGCCGATTTTTCTCACGGCGTTACGCCCATTCTCTGGGCCGATATAGCATCGACGTGATCTGCGCCTACTGATTTCAAGGACGGCGAGTCGAGTCGGTGACCGAGGCTTGTGGCATCGACTGAACACGGTGGTACTAGCTCGTTGTTTCAGTAATTACAACACAGTCATCACATTGGCAGTGCCGAGCTTGCCGGAGCCAAGTGCTGCTAACTGGCTTACTGGCGGCAGCTTCTCCTCGAGCATTGTGTTCGACACCTCGCACACGCAAGGGACAAGCAACTTCGAACCTTTAGCGACTCGTAGTCTTTGTACCGTCCCAGCTCTCCCGATGCCCCTTCTATCGCTTTGCAGAGCCATACCAATCGATTTGCCTCCTCCAGCTGTGCGCGAAATTGTAAGTGACGTAAGCCGGAGTAGAAGCAGAAAGCCTTGTACTCACCATCCAATCTATAGTGCCTTGACTTTGCAAATTTCGGTTCTTGGAGCAACGGTTTCGCAAAGGAAATCGAGCTGCGAGGCAGCGACCGAAAGAAACGTTTGGTCAGGCATGGATCAGAAGCACAGGAGGGTGAATTCATCACCTTCCGAGGAAACTGGGGCAACATGGAGGCCATCGTCGTAGATAACACGGAGAGAATGTTTTCTTTCCAGAGTCTGGACGGCACAACAACCATTTACTGGGAATTTGTCCCGCTGCCACCACGACAGAATGATGCGGGTGCCGATGGACCAGCTCGGACATTCTTCAAGCACTGGGAATATCAGAAGTCGAAGCCAACACATTTTTGGGAGCGCCATGGTCCTTTCAAGACGGCCAATGAGGAAGAACTGGACAGTTTCAATGAAGCTCTGAAGAAGGAATGCGAATGCCGGATCTCATCGATCTAATGCCAGTGCAGAGTGGAGGGCACAATTTTGGAAATTTACGAGCGTCCCCGACTAAATACAGAATCCGGTAGCTTTGCCACGAGAAATCGTGCATCAAGCCTTTGTTCTCCGCTTCGGCATCCTGCAAAGCCAATACAATGCACACGCCGCGGCGATATTAAAGCAGATGTAAATCCAGAGGAATCCGAAATCTCTCCACCTGTTGACAAAGCTAATGCTGTTCGATTCCAAGAAAGCCGTCGTCGAGTTTATCGGACAGTACTGGCAAACACCTGTGGCTGAGGGATCCGCCACATAGCCGCCCGCCATGCTGATGTATGCCGATAAATACTCTCCGCAAGTCTGAGATTCAGGAGCCTCCATGACAAGAAGCTCGTTCGCAGCACACTGCACAGGTGCCTCGCCGATGGCGGCGGAGAGGAAGCTCGAAGTCAGGTAGGTGAAAGGGTTGACGCGGTACATGAAGATCCAGAATCGCGGTAGGTCTCCAGGCTTGACCAGCACACCAGCGAACTCATACATCTGTGAGAGTGTCAGCAATAGTCCTCCGACGTGCAAGAAAGTAGTGCCACTTACACAGATACCAAGGACATTGCCGAGAGCAGAAGCAGCTTCGGCCGTAGGGAGCCCGGCGATGAGTGCGTGAGCGAGAGTACTGCCGAACAGGAACGCCGACCAGATATTCAAGAAGACAAGGGTACTCCTGATGTGCACGGTACCAGTCCATTTGGCGTTACGGAAGAGGCCCATCGGGTAGAACCACACCAAGAAACAAACGACCGCGACTCCAGTGTTCCATGCGATCTCAGCCAGTACGTTGGAGAGCACAAAAGCGGCCCAGTGGTAGGTACGACATTTTCGTTCCCTGTGTGATGTCAGCCATGCAACGTCCTCACCAGAATGCGTAGCAAGTGCGTCTGACCTTGATTCGTAGAGCTCTCGTTGAGTAACGAACATCGGGATGACCTGGAAGATCAACGTGATCACGACGAAGAGGAAAACCAGAACGCCGTACATCTGGTTCTGGAGACCCTGCTGCGTATTGTCGGCCATGAAGAAAGAGAATCCAATCACGAGCGACTGTGTGCCATGTTAGCCTTCGAATCGATCTGCGTAAGCTGCAACGCAGAAACACTCACAGCACCGATTGACAATAATGCCTTGGAGTTGATATAAGCAGGAGAGCGCCAATACTGCTGGAAAGTCCTCTTGGTGGCATAGCGGAGCTGATCAGAGAATGGTGCCGCAAACTCGGCATAGTCGGAATTGTCTACCGGATCCTTTTCGTTTCGTGTATTTTGCTCAAGCCGTTGCAACTCCGCTTGGACGCCTCTGTATTCATCGCTGGAGCGCCATACACTTGGCCAATCGATGACTGATGTTACTCCCGGTGCGGCGCCGATGGTCTCCAGCATCCATTCGGCCGGGTTGGAGTCTGCGGCAGGAGGCGAGCCACCTTGACGGACAAAGTAATCAATGAGTGTTTTCGAGTTGGTTCCGACGTCGCCGAAGTAAACAGTTTTTCCGCCTGAGGATAGTCAGCAAATGGCATGTCATGCCGAATAAATGTCACTCACCTTTGGCCAAGAGTAAAAGTCGGTCAAAGCGCTGGAACAGGATTGCTGAGGGCTGGTGGATTGTGCAAAGTACCGCTTGGCCGCTTTTCGAGAGTTTGGTAAGTAGGTCCACGATGCTCCACGAGGTTTGACTGTCAAGTCCGCTGGTAGGTTCATCTAAGAACAGCAAAAGTGCTGGTCTAGCGACAAGCTCGACGCCGATAGTAAGTCGCTTACGCTGCTCCACGTTGAGACCTTCGCCGGGGATACCGACAACCGCGTCCCTGTACGATTGCATTTCGAGCATTTTGATCACCTCGTCAACATATGCGAGCTTCTCTTCTTTCGAGTGTCCAGCTGGTTGTCTAAGTAGCGCAGAAAATTCCAGGGTCTCGCGTACCGTGGCTGTCGCAAGGTGCAAGTCTTGCTGCTGGACGTAACCGGTCTTTCGCTGGAACGAGTCGTCGCCTGTGGGATCGTTAATACAGCAGCCATTGTCTTCGAGGGAGTTGGTGAGACCTACGAGGCGCGGCATCAACTAGCATGTCTCCCGTCACCACACCCATAGTGACGCGGCTTGCAAGTACATCCAGTAGCGTGGTTTTGCCGGCCTGAGAGAACGTTAGCAAAAGGAATCCTCCGTGCATGCACAGTAAAATGAGAACTCACTCCAGACACCCCCATCAAGGCGGTCAATGTTCCCGGTTTGACCCAGCCATCGACATTGTCAAGGATTGTGCGTTCCTCACCGCCACTCTTGACGGTGTATGAGACATTTTGCCAATGCAGTATCGAGGTCTGCTTGGCCACGTTGGCTTCGACTGCAGCATCATCCTTGTCCACAACTTTGCGTTGGCCGCCTGCTTGATCTTCCTCGTCGGTCCCAGGTTTGCGGTTCTGTCGCTGTTTGAGAGCTCCGCGTTTGAAGACAAGGACCTCGCCCTTTGAACGTGCTGCTGCAACAATCTCACTGACCACAAGGTGAGCCGCGCAGAGTCCGATAGTGATAGAAACGAGGATGCCAAAGTTTCGCCACTTGTGGCTGTTCTCAAAGCCGAATGCTACGCGCAAGTATTCTGCGCCGTCGACAAAATTCTCGCCGGGTCGTGCACCTTTGACGGCGCATGTCGTCGCGTTTTCAGGGACATCGGTGTAATTAGACCCCACGGGAACGAGCTGATCGCAAGAGAATTGGCGGTCAACGAACTCGTTGAGCATAGCGCTTTCAAATCCGTAGGCCGCAGGATTTACCCATCTTATCCACGACGCCCAACCCAAAACATACTCGTTAGGAATAGCAAAGCCCTCGTAAAGGGTCATAGCAATTAACATAACGCTCGCAGGAGCCAGAGCTTGCGCAAGAGTCTTGGTCGCCGACGCGAACAATCTGAAGAACATCGACATGCTGAGCCCAACGAAGAAGGAGTTGAGCAAAAAGAAGAAGAACCTTCCTGCATCCTGGCGGAGATTGACCATGAAGTAGAAGAGGATGACGGTGCACAGACAGTTGGTGAGTTTGTACGGCATGTCCATGATCATAGACGCAATGGCTTCTGCGCTGGGATGATAGAGAGCGTAGCGCTTGTGCTTCTCCACGATGTCCCTCTTCGCATAAAGACCCATTATCTCAAGAAGAGATCCAAAGGCGTTCAAAAGAATGAGGATGAAGATGCTGGCACCACGAGCGTAGAAGCTGGACGTCGTGTTGTCAAGGCCGAAGAAGATCGAAGAGACAAGAAGGACTTCAGTAAGATTCATAGCCAGCATCACGATGGGCACACTCGGATCGGCCTTCAGTCGCTGCCAGTCCCTCCAGAGACAAAGCTGGATCTGACGCCACAGTGACATGTTGTAGGGAGATCGCACACGCTGCTTCCGCGACTTTTCCAGTCGTCTCTGTTCGGCGAATCGCTGGTAGCTTTCGGCCATGAGTGGATGTTTGACGTTGTAGTCTGCGATTTGACTAAGGAACTCTTTGCGTTCAGTCGAATCCATCCATGCCTTCACAAAGTCGGCCGGGGTGCGAGGGACACGGTCTGCAAAGCCGGGCAAAGCGGTTCGTTGGCTGGGGCTAGACATGGATGTCAGGAAGTCGGGGGTGCTCTGGCCTTCTGGACACACGAATCCAAGCCGTTCGAAGTAGCCTTGGGCTTGTCTTGCGGGTCCAAAATAGATCTGGCGGCCCTCATACAAGACGCACACTTTGTCGAAGGTATCGTAGGCTTGCTGCGGAGCTTGGTATATAGCCACCATGCTGGCCACGCCAAACACGTTTGCTTGTGTGCGAAGGGTGCGACAGAACTCGATGGCGTTCGCACTGTCGAGACCTCTTGTGGAATTATCCCAGCATTGCAAGGGGGCGCCACTGAGAGTCGCTTCTGCAATGGTAACTCGCTTCCTCTCTCCGCCAGACACACCTCTCACAAAGTCATTGCCAACTCTCGTACTTTTGATGTGCGATATTCCAAGCTGTGACATGACAACGTCACGCATGTGCGCAGCATACTGCTCCCGTGAAATTCCAGCAGGTAGCGAGTAGGGAGCTCTCGCCAGAGCGGCAAAATACAAGGTTGTCCCGACGCTCAGCATGGGGTAATGAACATCGACCTCCGCAGTGTAGATTGCCTCTCCACGGAACATGGAGCGCAAGGTCTCTGGTAAGATACCGTTGTAATTGAGCTTTGACTGTTCGCCAATGTTGAGGCCGTGCGTCTCTCCAGCAATGGTCTTCAGCAAAGTTGAACAACCAGATCCGGGGGGCCCTAGAACGCAGACCATCTCGCTGGGTCTGATCAGTCCTTCAAATTGATCAAGGATATCGACCTTTTGCCTTCGGCTGTTGATGAGTCGATGGAAAAGTTTCGGCAGCTTCAGCGGCCAGTTGGCAACAGTGTTCTGATAGTCGGTATCACTACCATAGCCAAATACGTGTAGGTTTTCGTATGCAACACCCATCACACGGGCCGGGTCAGAGGCGTACAAGGTGTCATAGAAGCGTTTTGACCATAGTTTGGCATCGAATTTCTCGGAATTTGGGTCCAATGCAGTGCACTCGAGAGCATCGAATGGCGAACCGTGATCAAGGTGATCCGATTCAGCAGCAGATATGCGGCGTGCGAGTTGACATATTTCGGAATCGGACGTGTCAACCTCCTTGGGCGTGTTTGGTCGATCCATGCCAGCTGGCGTGTGCGCGCCTCTGAGTGGCTGCGGCGGTGTAGAGTCGTAGCAGCGCGTTTGATGTCTTCTAAATGCTGTTCAACGGAGTTTCACGGAACGTGTCGCAGTCCTAGGTCCTGCAGCGTAAATGTGGAAGATGAGAATGATGTGTTTCTTGTTCCGGTAAGCAATGTCATTTGTTGCATCGCTGCGATATACTTATGAGATGTCTGCTCTGTGGTAGCTCGTACGAGATACTGTACCTACCTGGTATCCGCTGTCCGCGGGCGCCGCTTGCGAACAAACCCGCTGGCGGGTTGCGCGGCCACCGAGAGCCTGGGCATGATCATGGTGAAGAGTCATCGGAATATCACAAGGCTCGGCGTAGTTACTGGACCGTGTAGAGTGTCGCTACATTGCGAGGAACGAGATGGATACCGTATGGTCAGTCTTCCATGGGGGCTGGTTGGCTACACGTAGTGCCGCGAGATGATGGGGGCCGACACCTCCGCAGCACCGCTATTGTAGTGATTCGATGGCGCTAGAAATCCGTGCACCTTGCTGAGGTCCTTAAAGCGAGAAAGTGAGTGTAAGAGCTGGTAAAGTCCAAGGACACGAGTTGAACACTGCCCGATGATGTTATCATATCGAATCATGCTGATATTGCCACGCGTCTCAGAACGCGTGAAGCGATGCCAAGAGAGAGGCAGACAGAATCGAATTGAACACTCTCCGCACGCAACAACTTCGTGTCTAATGAAACCGTACACAGTGTAGCAGGATTCACAACGACCAAGGAATGCGTTCACTCAAAAATCTCCTTCCCCTCGAGCAAATCTATCAAAGGCGTCCCAGAAGCGCCCTTCCAAGTAGTATCCCACCTCCCCTGCGCCCGTTTTCTATCAAGATACCCCAAGGCCTCGGCTTTGTCCAAGTCTTCCACTTGGTAGATAGGCACACAGTCCAGAATCCGCTGTACCTCACCAGACGACTTGGCCACTTTGGCGATGATGATGCGAGCCAGAAGACGCGGTTCAGCTTTGACGTCCGCAACAATGGTCCGCTCGTAACGCCAGGGCTGGATTGCCTTCCCGGAATCATTGACTTGCAAAGTGTTCTTGACGTGATGCTTAACTAGTGGCCCTTGGGCATTTTTCGGTGCAACGAAGAAGGCATAGTGATAATTCCCTGGAGGGTGCTTGGGTCGTGCGTATAGAGCTAGCTGAAGACGATCTTTGTTTCGAGTCATGTTCTGGGTGTCGGAGTGTGCCCAGAATCGAAAGTGGGCATTTCAATGACACCTTCCTGGAAGGCGTCGGTTTGGATGCCTAACGAGCAGAAGAGCCTGGGTGTCGTTTGCCAACGGTTGCCGCTGTTTGGGTACGCGCCCAGCCACCGAGAGCACATTCTCTTCTTGGCACACGGGCGACGTTGTGCTGCTCGAGGTTCCTTCTCTCTATCGACACAACCAACGTGTTACTCACCATGAGCGAGTGTGTATCATCGCAAAGTACAAGACCTTGAAGTGCAAGGTGCCGACCAATAAGACAAGTGATGCCGACACGTGGAATGTTTGCCCAGTCTATGCCCAGAGAGCCACAGGAAAGTCCGCGACCAATCAAAGCTTGTTAGAGACATCGAGCTCTTTGTAGACATCGGGCTGTCGCGAGTCTCCTATATTAATATCTCTACGCATACACTGGACTTTCAACAGCTTCTATGATATCTTGAGTATATCAAGTAAATGCGGCCTTTGGCCGGATTTCTCTTCAGCCAGCAAAATGACGCACCCATCACTGACAAGTCTATTCGCCGCGATCAAATCCGGACGCAACGCTCTCCTCCCTTCAGGCGATGCGATATCGAAGGTCGCAGTCATCGACATGCTGGCGCATAACTGGCATCTCGGCCTGACTTCTTTCGGCGGACCTGCTGTACACTTCCAGCTCTTCCAACAACTCTTCATCGACAAGTACAAGTGGATCGAGGCGACGACCTACCAGGAAATGTTCGCGCTGTGTCAAGCCTTGAGCGGACCCGGTAGCACGAAGATGATCTTTGCAATCAACGTGCTGCGGTACGGACTCTGGACTGGATTGATGTCCTTTCTCCTCTGGAGTTTGCCCATGGCGATCGCAGCGTTTGGACTCGCTCTTGGGGTGCGCGATATTGGTGATCAACTACCGGGACCGGTCTATGCGCTTCTGAGCGGGCTGAATTCGGCTACGGTGGGCATCATCGCTTTGGCTGCAGTTCAATTGAGCCAGAAGGCCATCACGGACAAATTGACGTTGGTTTTGGTGTTTCTCGGTGCGACTGCGGGCATGCTATACAACAGTCTTTGGTACTTCCCTGTTTTGATGGTGGCAGGAGCCTTTGTGACAATTGCTTGGGATCTCAAGGTCATGCAGAAGCTGTGGAAGACAACGCGAAGCAACAATTCCGGCGTAGATGTGGAGTCGCCACATTCCCAGGAGAGCACCGAGGTGTCGCGCCCCCAACCCAGCTCCGACACTTCTGAATTGCACAGCAGAGCAGCTGTTCGACCTTGCAAACACAGTCGACTTGCCCGGGAGCTAAGTGAAAGACAGCACCCACAAGGCCCCCGCCTGACAACCTCCTGGAAAATCGGTGCAACGATCATCGCTGGTTTCCTCGTATCGTTCATCACCGTCATGTCCTGCCGCGGAGCCTTCACAGGCGACAACCGTGGGTTTGACCTATTCACAAACCTCTACCTTGCGGGCACGATCATCTTTGGCGGTGGCCCAGTCGTAATCCCCTTATTGCGAGAATACATAGTCGCTCCAGGATGGGTCTCACCACGAGACTTTCTTCTCGGCCTCGCAATAACACAAGCGTTTCCAGGCCCGAACTTCAATTTCGCCGTCTACCTCGGCGCGCTTGCCGTACAAGGGACACCGTTACCCTCAGTTGTAGGAGCTCTCATTGGGTACCTTGCGATTTTCACTCCAGGCCTATGGCTGCATACAGGTTTCATGGGGCTTTGGTCTAGCGTTCGAGGCATACACGCAGTCAAAGCCGGCTTGAGAGGCATCCACGCGACGGCTGTAGGACTTGTCTTCACCGCCGTGTACAGGCTTTTTGAGATCGGATATCTCGACAGCGAGGTGCAAAATGGTGGGAGCCTAGGTCGGGATCCTTGGTGGGTTGTTATCATTGCTACGACGTATGTGGGTGGCATGCATTTCAAGGTGCCGCCTCCCCTGGCAATTGTTCTGGGGGCTGTCATGGGCTTGGTCTGGTACGGTATTGTGCGGGCTTGACTGTGATGCGTGCCGAGGATACTTGCATACTCGATAGTGTTGAAGGATCGTTATGACAATACTGCAGTAAAACGATACATACGACCATAGGTCAGTGAGAACTGGGCATCCCGTCCGCTCTGCCATACATAAGCACTGAACCGGGCGACTAGTACTAGAGTGGGTGACCATCTGGGAATCCCGCCTGTTGTATGTTTTTGTCGTTTTGTGTGATCCGTTGCCGGTGGTCTTCTTTTGGACACACTCTACCAGATGAGTACAAATTCTCGGAGTCGACATCGCTCATTGCTTGAACTGTTTGTGTTCCAAGAGACACCGACCAAGAATTTCGCCAATCGACCGATTCAATTCCACCAAAAACTCACACTACAACTCGTGGTCAACGACTCGATGTAATGCCACCAGCCAGCGGGGATATAGAGACACTCTCCAGGCCCAACGATCACCTCGTTAAAATCTCTCCACCGCCCAAACCGCGGAAAAATATCCTCATCTTCTACAACCACATTCCCCTCAACCTCGCAGTCAAACTTGATCTCCGCCGTTGAAGTATTCGACTCATTGATCCCATTCTCGTCCACGCCACGCGGATACACGCTCTCCATCGCTTCAGGTGGGTACAGACGGACGTACTTGTACCCCAGAACCTGACAGAAGATGTTATGGTAAGGATCCGTGTGCAGAGGCGTTCTGGTCCCCTTCGGTCCGAGCCAGACATTACGTTGCGGTTCGTCGACGGGAGGCACAGGAGGGAGGGCTAGTCTGGAGTTGGGCGTTATTTCAGGAGGAGCTGAAAAACAGTAGTCTGGAGTGCGGATTTCGCGCAGGAGAGCTGGGATTTGGTGGAAGAGGTTGTGCTGGCCTAGGTAGCCAATTTCCTGGGGTCGAGGTGGGAGGAGGTAATCCTTCATGAAGGCGCGGAAGGGCATGATTTCTTGTCGCCAGTCGGCGTGTGTGTATGTCTCTCCTATTTCAATCGGGAAACAGCGACGGCCGCCCAGAGTTAGGCGAAGGAGGTGAGTTGGGTCGCGCCATGTGGTCATTGCTGGCCAGCTGTCGATGACGCCTGCGAGAAGGAGAGGCGTTGTGTGGTTGTCTAGATGGAGTTGAAAGGCTTCTAGACTGGGTTCTGAAGCTATTGGGACTAAATGCTCTGACCGTAGGACCGTAGGCTGCTCCATGTTGAAATATGTTGGTGTCGAGTCGCCCATGTCTAGCTCCTCAAGCAACGGCTCAAGATTCGCGAAGATAGCCTCGTAGAGCTTCTCTCGAAACATGCCGCCAGAGACGATCAGTCCAAGATCCAGCACCTTGACTACACGCAACATCCAGTCATCGGCCTCAGATGGCCTTCCAGCGCCAAGTGGACGTCCCTCAGCAGCATCGTACAGCAACTCCGCAGCGCGCCACATGCTCGCATCTTCATACAACCGCAGCCAGCACCGCTGAACGTCCCGGTAGGGTTGATACTGAACATGATCCTTGGCTAGTTGCAGGGCTTCCAGAGGTCTGCTCTGCAATATTGACAACGCTGCTTTGCCACATGCGTAAATCGCATCATCCCTTTCGTCCAAACTCTGGAGCTCTTTGCGTATTTCGCTTGCGAGATATTTCAGGGCTGTGGTTTCTCGACTGCTAAGCACGGACACATGCTTTCCGGCAATGAATCTGTCGCCATCAGGTGTTGCTGAGTGAGGTTGTGTCGACATTCGTGCGGATCAAGAATGTGTGACGTTCGTTAAGCTTTGAGATCGGCAAGTTTGACATCGACCGATTTTCTTGGCGACAAAGTGAGGACTGATGATTGACGTACTGTACCTATGAATACTACGAGTGATGACAAAATATGCGTATGTGATAGATTACCATGCTGATGGAAAGCCATGCGAGAACGCTCATATACAGTGCGACAGAGGAAGCTCATAGCTCCTCCTTGAAATACTCTTCCTCACTTCCCTCTTGTTCCGCACCGTCAGACCCCTCACCATCAGGTGAAGTACCACCTTGCTTCCCCTGAGCAGGAGGACCACTCTCTCCTTTACCCTTGCCCTTCTTCTGGTCTTTCCCGTCATCATCTTCATCGTCGCCCACCATACCACGATATTCTCTCCCTCGCGGCGTGTCGACCACAACAATCTTCCACTTCTCCCCTTTGGCCATCGCTTCGACGTCCTTCTTCAGCTTCTCCAGATTCTCAATAGCCCTCGAGCTATCTAGACCCAACTTTTTGAGTTCTTCTTTCGAGAGAGCTTTACCCCCCGAATTCGCGATCGTGTCAATGTACTTGTCCTTGCCACCGACGATGCCCGACTTTTCGATCTTGACGCCTTCCGGCACGATAGCGTGGCCTCCCACTATGATGTCGCCCACGATTTGCACGGGCAGCTCGTCGTCGCCGGCCTCGCCCGCCATGCCAAAAGCAGCCGCGGCGTCGGGGTTTGCCTCCCAGATCTGCGCTTCCTGAGCGGCAGATTTGTACGCTTTCTGCTCGTGAACGTAGGTCTCTGCTTCTTCGGGTCGCAAGACGGGGGTGCAAGATATGCTGTTCGCGGCGTCTTTCTGAGGCGGCTGGAAGGCAACGTCGTTGCAGAGGCGTGGTGTGTGGAGGACCATCAGGTAAGCGCATGTTGAGGTCTCTTTGATTAGGACAATGCGGTCGGCACCGATCGAAGGGTTGCAGTGGTACTAGACGAGTTGACCTGTTAGTATGCACGCTAAGTTGATCTGAAAAGGAAGTTCCACATACCTGGACTTCAATCCTCCTCTCCTTCCCAGTCAAATCGCATTCTGTTCCACCATACCACTCAGACTTCAAGTATCTGTTCTCCCCACGTGTGACCAGCTCGCCATGCCCGCCTGTCTTCCTCGTAGCATGCTCGCTGACCTCCAGAGCGCCCTCTCCTTCCCACTTCTCCTCACTATTCGCACTCGAATCCTGGTTCTGCTTCTTCTCTTCATATCGCCCAAGAAGGAAACCCTGCGCATTTGGATCCTCGACGGGCGGGTATACGGGCATGCCTCGCGAAGGCGCAAGCTGGTGGAATTGCTTAACTTCGTCGTTGTAGCAGAAGCGGTAGCTCCACCAGCCGGACATGTAGTATATGCAATTGCCTTGCATTCCGGCCAGAAGCTCCCATCCACGATCGTTTGCGCGCGCCAGTTCCTTCTCCTGCTCTGCCTTGGAGGCCGGATCGTTCTCTCGTGGCTGTTCGACCGACTTCTCCACCTGCGGTATTGAGCATAGGTATCTCTGGTTGTGGTGGTGCATCATTTCGTACTCCAGCATCTCTTCCTTGGCCGCTTCATCGTGATGGCTGTCGCCGTTCTCGCCGCTTTGTGTCCGTCCGGTGTACTGGTCGATGTCGGAAGGGTTTTCGGTGTTCGTTTCCCCGTTTTTCTGCAGCTGCAATTGTGCTTGTTCCTCCGAGATATAGTCTTCCGAGAAGTGTACTTCGAACTGTGGGAAGGCAAGTATGTCATCGTGAACGCTGAAGGCATGTTGCGATGCAATGACGAGCGCGGGTCGCAGGAGCGCTGGGAGCGCCCAGAAGTGTTTCATGATGTTGTGGGTTGACTACCCTTGGGTTGTTGGTATCTGAAAGGGTTGGCGCCATGATGTAGGCTGAGTTTCAGTGGTTTGTGTTTGGACGGGCCAGCTGTTATCGGCCTCGGCTCCTGCCTCATTCGCCGACGCTGATTTGAAGAAGTCTCCATGCACTCTTAAACAACCACTCAAACAACAACGATCACTTCGATTACTATGTGAATGCTCACGTGTGTTGTTTACTGATGTGTTTACTGATATTCCTAGAAGGCGACCACTACGACAGATGCTAGATTTGCGTGGGAACAAAACATCAAGGGTCTAGCAGGCTCTCTTAGATTCATGATTCTAGGCTAAATACTACCTAACGTTACGAACTAGTAGTTACGGTGAGACGTAGAATGTTCAGCTCGTTTTTATTCTCTATCGAAAGCATACGGTTACAGAGCGAAATGAATGCATGGAACAAACGTCAACTGTGCATGATATGGCCTCTTGTACCGACACCATGCCGTCTCGTTATAACGTTAGATTTATTGTAAGTAGCAGCCAATGCTGTTGACTTGTGGCGATCTCAAAGACTACATATGTTGAAATGCGTTCTAGACAACTGCCTGCAGCCAGTGCTCAAAGACTCGGAAACATATCGCAGAGCGTCTTGCAAAGTGCTATGGATAAAGATAACAATAGAATACAAAGAGCATCATTGTACTAAGTTACTATATAAGTCTTGAGCATCATAAGCTTAGGTAGAAATTTACTTGATAACTTACTTTAAGAAGCAAAAAACAAGTATAAGTTACTAATCAAGTGCTAGTACTTTATTGGCTGCTGATTTATAGTCGACTTAGGTTTAATTAATCTAACGTTATAACTAAAGACAATCGATATCATAGTAGGAGTTACTATACAATAGTGGATACTATGTGATATTCAGAAATTGAGGTGAGTATCTACTTTGTTATGTTAGTTTTAATGACTAAGCTGAAAATCAAGTGTTAGTAAGTTGAGTAAATAAAGATCCTAAGCTAGAAATTTTTATTTAGAATTTGAGCTAATAAAGCTAGTACTAACTCAACTATCAGTAAGTTAACATATCAAAGTCTATCTTAATAAGTTATTTATCTAAGATAAATAAGATACTAGTATAATAAGTCTTTAGAAATTAGCTAGGTTTATATTAACGTTATCATAGATTAATTAGCTAATATTAAGATGACTTTTAACTATAATATAGTATAGTTAATTATATAAAATAGCTAATCATAGTAATAAGTTAAATTAAGTTTTGTTTCCTATAGCATGCCTATAGAGGAAGCCGGACGGTAGGGGATTCCGGATACTTTTTCAATCTGATAGTATTTTATCAATTACAAAGATTAGCTTGAATTAAACTAGTCAATCTAGATTAAGTTAAGTAAAAAAGTTTGTTACTTATCTAACTAACAAAAGCTAGTCTATTTATAGGTTGATCTAAAAACAAACAAAGTTATCTGATATATTAGACTACTTATGTCTATAAGTTACCTAGTCGACTATTGAATACATTTTAACTAATTTTTGATGGATGTAGTTCAAATTATCCTAACATATCAAACATAAGAGTTTCTAGTATGTTATCTTTTAAGATATGGATTTGGTATCAATATCTGGAGTAGACCAATAGATATACTAGCTACTATACTACCGATTTTTACCTAAAGGTAGATGAGGATCAGAAGCTTGAATATTTGATGATATTAAGTATAGCGAAAGAATATATAGTAATACTAATTATATGCTATTTGCTAATCTATTCCATATTAAGAGATTACTATATAGAATTTCAAGGAGTTAGTAAAGTCAACTTACTAACTTATGACTTCATAGGGTTAGTAAATCTTTTACAATATTCTCCTACCATATTGCTACCCCTACTATAGTCAAATCTGGATATAATAAAAGATCCTAGTGACAGAGCTTCTGATCGCTATATGCAGACTATTGTTATACAATATGAGTGGTAAAGGTGTTTGCATAGACCTTAGACTACATTGGATAACTTACATGTCAGGCATAGAACTAGAATATCATTACATTAAATAAGAACTGTATATATATAAGAGAATGCTATTACTATAACAAGATTATCAGTAAAGTTATAGCTCGATGAAACATATAAGATAAGAACTCATCTTATCTAAAAACTGGTAAACTTTGATTATTATATGTTAATTGGTATAAACAGTCTTAACATAGTAGCTGGTTTCACATCACTATTAATGAGCTAGCTACTAACTGTTTCATCTCTAGTTTTATCATATTCAGTTATCAGCTTGTGATTGAAATAGCTTTACTAGAGAAGTTAATTACTTAACTATATCCAACTTATTTTTGTAATAGGTAAACTATATTGATTATGTCTTATATAACATATACAAATTAGAATCTGAATATACTTTAGGATATAGCTAGAACTCTACTGAATATCAAAGCTTAGTCTCTAAGTAAATGATTTTCAAGACTAATATAAATCTTCAGTCAAGTTGGTTAAGCTATTACTTAGTTTTAGGTCTTCTATCAAATATATTTCTAAAAAGCTAACCTAACAAACTAAGAATTTATATGTTTAGGATTCTTTTGTAGAATTGTAATCTCTACAGTTGATGTCGTAGTAGAGATTATAGAATAGTAGAAAATACAAAATACTGGATAAGGTTTCTGTTTTAACTTAATAGTTATATATTTAGTATACTAATTAACAAGCTAATAATAGAGATTTAGTAGGTTTAGAAGACAGGAATTCTATATCTTAGAAAAAAATCAAAATTAAGAACAGAAAGTTACGTTAGTTAATCATTACTAGCTCCGATCAAGGAATCAACACTTAAAAACTAGATTTACTATATCGCGAAATTAGGAGCCCCTATCACGCTTTAGTTAGTTAAAATCTTAGCTTCTAAAATTTAAGACTAAACGGAGTTTGTATTACTACGAAGATAAATTAAGTCCTATCTCGGACTAATAGGTCGATCGCTCTCGGACACGCTACCTACGAATCAAGACGTGTTTCTCGCGTACTATCGAAATAGCACGATCTACGGTACTTGATTTTTCGAAAATCGTACTTCGATAACTTAGGAGAGGTTCTACGTAAGCATAAGTATCCTCCTAGTATAATCTATAACGTCGACGAAACTGGTTTTTAAATTGGATCTATTAGGAAATCAATTATTCTACTTAATTAGCTTAATACCCGCCGAGAAAAGAAATAGCCGGAACGATAGAAGTGGATTACCTGTTTAGTGTGTTGGCGCCTCGGGGGTAACCCCACTACCGTGTCTGATTTTTGAAGGTGAAAAGCTAAATTTAGGCTGGATTCCCGACAAGACTCCGGCAGGTTAGAAGTTTATTATATCGAAAAAAGGCTAGACTTCTAATCTTATCGGATTAGAATGGCTAAAAACGCATTTCTAGTCGTTTGTTAGTAAATTAACTAACTTGCGGCACCTCTTAATTATTAACGGTCACTTCTCTCACGTTACGGCCCGGTTCATCGCCTACTATATCACATTGAAAATCGATCTCTTTCTACTAAGTTACCGCTATACTCCTCGTATAAAACATAGCCTCTTGATTTATCGATTTTCGGACCTCTAAAAACGGTAATTAACTTAGAGGTCGATCGAATTTTCCGACACTCTACTACGCGTTTACCGCGTATAGATTAGACTTTAGCTTATATTAAAGCTAGGGCCCGATGATTTAAGCCGTCGTCTATCGAATCCGGCTTATAAAAGGCCGGAATCTATTCGTTTTATCCCGAGATCTTACTATCGACTCTTACCTCCTCTCCTCGGACCCCTTCTCCGAGAAATCAAATCCCGAGTTAAGTTAGTAGCGTATCTCGGACTTTAAGAGCTAGGAGTAGTCTGTGTACCCCTAAGGCTCTTAATCTACGTTAGATTAGCGATCTAATTTTAAATGACGGAGATATACTCCCTTCGGCTAGAGACCTTATCCGGTATTTAACTAACTTTACCGAAGATCGAGATACCGACGCGATCTTAGCCCGGAGAAAGCTACGCGAAAAGGACGTACTACGTGATACGCGTAAGACGCGTAAGACGGGCAAAAGAGTAGCTTTAAAGGGCAAATACTTTCTTATAAAAGAGGATATCCTTAAGGTAGTTCAAGATCTCGAAGAAGGGACTAAGGAGAAAAAGGGGAAAAAAGGAGGAAAAAAGACGAAATATATATTGATTTCTTTAGATGAAGAAGAAGAAGATTCAGTTGTGAATTGGCTTAGTTAGTGATGTAATGACGGCGTTAGTAAGTTAGTGAATCATGTTTGCAATTTTGAAATCGAAAAAGTGAGCGGAATCCCCTACTAAGCGGATCCCCCTATAGGCACGTTATAGAAGATATTCTGATAATTATATTAAGAGATTTCAAGCTTTAACATTATTTAAAGTTATTCATTAGTCAATACATCTAGCTAGTTAATACTTACTTTATTAAGGTACATAAGTCTTACCTAGCTAGCCTATACTATCTAATTTCTAAAGAATTATTAGATTAGTTATCTAGCTTATGATTTTGATAAGTAACGCTTTCTAAGACCTCTTTTTCTATCTTTATAGTCGTTAGCTAATACTAGTTAATATAAAATTTGTATAGACATTAGATGTATACAAATTCTATATTATCTAGTGTTAGCTAATCTTAATGGATCAAGATAGCTTAACTTTGACTTTTCACTAACATATGATTTTTTAGAGTCAGTACACTTTATAGAATACAGGATCCTCTACTTTATAGTTATGCCTACTATGACATTAGTTATATAGTTATATCTGGTTACGACAATGTCCTCATATATAGTTACTAGTCTTTCAGAGTTCAGTCATTGTTACTAACTAGCTTATAGTTTCCTGATGTTAGTAGAGATTATCTACTGCTCTAGTACTTCTACTACTGTATTATCTCTAATGTTGTTATAATATAAGTTAATATAATATTAGTAGATGATTGTATAATAGTTAATTGTAAGTGTTTTTGAACAAGTTTCAAAGGCAACTAGTATAACGTAATATTAGTTCATTTTATAGATATATCTAGCTGAAGCTAGGGATTGTATAAATTAGTTAGCTTAACCTAGTAATAAGAAGCATCTTATTAGTAAACTGATTAGCTACCAATACTATTAAGCTACAAATTAAGAGTTAGTAAGCTCAATATGTAATTTGAATACTATAATGATCTTAGTAGAGTTATACTAATTCTGATTAAGTTATGAGCTATTCGAATTAAAGTCTTGGATTAGATAGATTTCTAAATTTGAGGTTTTAGAGCTATCACTTAGCTAACAACTAGTTTATTGAGCTAAATCTTTCTGGGCTAATCTATTAGTATATATGTTACATAGCAATAAGATTAAGTATACTTAATAGACTTGATTAAAGCTAATATTAATTAGTATAGAGGCTAGAAACAATAGATTTTAAATCTATCTTTAAATAAGTTATATCTAGAGCATTCTGATAGTTGATTGTATAAAGAGATTTTTAAGCTTTAAAGTTATTTTTAGCTATTTACTAATCGATATATTCAGTTTAGTCTTACTCTAAAAGATATATTAGCTTGATCTAAATAGTCTATGGAAACATACTTCCAGACAGTTTCTAAATTAACTATATAACTTATAATCTAGATAAATAGTCTAGTCAGAGTTTTGTAATTTTTCAAACTCTTTTTTCCAAATCTAGATACCTCTTAGTTATTAGTTGATATTAGTCAAGATAGAAAGTATATATATTTCATATAATGAAGCTCATGTTAATAAATTTCAATAGCTTAATTTCAATAACTAAAATAACTTATAACTTTTTAAAGCTAGTAAACCTATTTACTATTCTACTTTCTCTATTGTTCTGCTTCTAATACTATAATGTTATATAAAAACTTTATCTAAAGTACTTGTTTGTTAAGACATACTAATATGTCTATGAGCTTATTTGATTTAGTTATAAGATCCTACTACTGCTAGATTAACAAAGTAAGTACTAGAAATTTGAAATCAAAAAAGTGCGTCATATCCCCTACTGCGTCACTTCCCCTACACCCACGTTAGTAGAAGAAATAGAATAGTAGAAGAAGCAGAACAAGAATTAGAGTTTACAGCCTGAAAAGTAATTAGTAAAGACTAGTCAATACTAGACTTATATATACCTAACATAACTGTTAACGTGACTGTAGGGGAAGTTAATTACCCCTAGAAGTTAACCACTTTACCGAGGTCTACTTTATAAACCCCGCTTTCTCTCCCACCTTTCTTCTTCCTTTCCTATGCCTTCGTATACCGAAAAAGACGTGACTAACGCATTAAATGCGTTAGTAAACGGCGAATATAAGTCAATTCGTCGAGCTGCATTAGTCTTTCAAATTCCTTATCTAATTTTACGATATCGACTTCAAAAACCAAAATCAAGAAAAGAAAGTCATGTTAGTTAACAAATACTAGCTCAGATTGAAGAATCAACACTTAAGAAATAAATTTACCGCGACGCTAAGTTAGGCGCCCCGATCACTCTTTAGTTAGTCAAAATTCTGGCTTCTGAAATTCAGTCTAAACGAGGTTCAAGTTACGACGAAAATCAATTTTGTCCTATCTCGGATAGATAGGTCGATCGCTTTCGGACACGCTACTTACGAATAGAAACATGTTTCTCGCGTACTATCGACGCGGCCCGGTCTACGGTACTTGATTTTTCGACGATAAAACTGTACTTTAACAACTTAAGGGATATTTTATACGAACATAAATATCCTCCTAGTGCGATCTATAACGTTAACGAAACTAGCCTTTCGATCGGATCTAGTAGGAAATCAGTTGTTCTAATTAATCAGCTTAATTAACGCCGAGAAAAGAAGTAACCGGGACGATAAGAGTGTATTACCTCTTAAGAGTATATTAGTACCTCGGGAGTGACTCCACCTCTGTATCTGATCTTTAAAGGTAATAACCTAAGTTCAGGCTATATTCCGAACGAAACCCCGACGGATTAGAAGTTCATTACATCGGAAAAAGGCTAGACTTATGATCTAATCGGATTCGAAAAGCTAAAAACGCATTTCTAGCCATTCGTTAATAAATCAACTAACTCGTAGTACTTTTTAATCATCGACGGATACTCCCCTTACGTTACGGCTCGGTTTATCGCCTACTATAATCCCTCGAAAATTGACGTCTTTCTACTACCGCCGTACTCGTCGCATAAAACATAGCCTCTAGATTTATCGATTTTCGGACCTTTAAAAACTGCTCTTAACTTAGAGGTTAACCGAATTTTCCGATATTTAACTATACGAGTACTACGTATAAAATGGACTTTAGCTTATATTAAAGCGAGAGCCCGATGCTTTAGGCCTTCTTCTATTAAATCTAGCTTTCGAAAGACTAGAATCTATCCGTTTTATTCCGAGATCTTACTATCGACTCTTACTTCTCTTCCTTAGACCTCTTCTCTAAGAAATTAAGTCCTAAGTTAGGTTAGTGATATATTTCGGATTTTAAGAGCTAGGGGTAGTCCGCGTACCCCTAAGGCTTTTAATCTACGTTAGGTTATCGACCTCCTTTAGAATGATAGAAATATAGCGCTATCGGCTAGAGACCTTATTTAGGATTTAATTAACTTTACCGAAGATCGAGATACTAACGCGATCTTAGCTCGGAGAAAGCTACGCGAGAAGGACGTACTACTTAATACGCGTAAGACGCGTAGAAAGGGTAAAAGAGTAGCTTTAAAGGGTAAATACCTCCTTACGAAGGAGGATATCTTTAAGGTAGTTTAGGATCTCGAAGGGAAGACTTAAAGGAAAAAAGAGGAAAAAAGAAGGAAAAAAGATGAAATATATATTGATTTCTCTAGAAAAAAAAAAGAAGAATCAGTTAATGAATTAGTATAGTTAGCTAGGTCGTAACACCGTTAGTTTGTTAGTAAATCAAGTTTGAAATTGTGGAACTAAAAAAGTGACCCGAATCCTCTAACGTGACTATAGGGGAAGCGGCGCAGTAGGGGAAGCGGCGCACTTTTTTGATTTCAAATTTCAAGAATTACTATCTTACTAATTAACGCCGTAAAAAACAAACTAACTAAGCTAATTCATCAACTGATTCTTCTTCTTCTTCCTCTGAAGAAATCAATATGGACTTTGTCTTTTTTCTTCCTTTTTCGTCTTTTTCTTCTTAGTCTCCTCTTCGAGATCCTGAACTACCTTAAGGATATCCTCCTTCGTAAGGAGGTATTTGCCCTTTAAAGCAACTCTTTTACCCGTCTTACGCGTCTTACGCGTATTAAGTAGTACTTCCTTTTCGCGTAGCTTCCTCTGAGCTAAGATTGCGTCGGTATCTCAATCTTCGGTAAAATCAACTAAGTCCTAAATAAGGTCCTTTATAGCAATCGGTATATCTCCGTCGTTTCTTACTAGATCGCTTAGTTAACGTAGATATAGGGCCCTAGGGGTACGCGGACTACTCCTAGCCCTTAAGACCCGAGATGCATCGCTAATCCGGCTAATAACTTGATTTCGCGGAGAGGGTGTCCGAGGAGGGGAGGTAATCGTCGATAGTAGGATTTCAGGATTAAACGGATAGATTCCGGCTTTTCGAAAGCCGGGTTCGATAGACGACGGCTTAAAGCATCGGGTCCTAGCTTTGATATAAGCTAAAGTTCATTTTACGCGCGGTAAACGCGTAGTAGAGTGTCGGAAAATTCGATCGACCTCTAAGTTAATTACCGTTTTTAGAGGTCCGAAAATCGATAAATCAAGAGGCTATGTTTTATACGAGGAGTATAGCGGTAACTTAGTAGAAAGAGATCGATTTTCAATGTGATATAGTAGGCGATGAACCGGGCCGTAACGTGAGAGAAGTGACCGTTAATAATTAAGAGGTGCCGTAAGTTAGTTAATTTACTAACAAACGGCTGGAAATGCGTTTTAAGCTATTCAAACCCGATTAAATCAGAAGTCTAGCCTTTTTTCGATATAATAAACTTTCAACCTGCCGGGTTTTCGTTAGGAATCCAGCCTGAATTTAGATTTTCGCCTTTAAAAATCAGACACGGCGGCAGGGTCACCCCCGCGGCGTTTACGCATTCGAGAGAAGTAATCCACTCTTGTCGTCCCGGCTGTTTCTTTTCTCGGTATTGATT
>Ga0265798_10000853_pt1 | contig 48950 bp, 47 predicted proteins | sample P3T30metagenome_FD_192430 | JGI IMG/M metagenome (GOLD analysis project Ga0265798, IMG submission 192430) | Plant litter microbial communities from East Loma Ridge, Irvine, California - P3 T30 | ecosystem: Environmental > Terrestrial > Plant litter > Unclassified | place: USA: California...
TATCCTCTAAAATCGGCAGGGATCGTTTGACTATTGCTAGATTGACTGCTTTCAGTGGAGCGCAGCAATTGAATTCAAACGTTCACATTGTATACTGGCGCTACCTAGAGCTCACTTCCCAACAGCATTAGCTACGCTCTCCCTCTTCCGCCTCCTCCACTCCCTGCCCCTCGCCTTCAGGACCTCTGCTGTCACGTAGTCGGCCGGCAATTCGAACTCCCGCTCTTCAGGCTCAGGTAACGGTTGCCCAAAAGCGGTAACGCTGCGACCATGCCGAGTCTTCTTGAGAGCCGCATCTCGCATGTGACGTTTGTTGTAAAAGCTCGTGATGGGCGAAGGTGGGCGGTATGGTATGGGCGGGGGAGGTGGTACGATCGAAGCACGGTCCCGCTGTATTGAAGGCGGCTTGTTGCGAGAAGAAGATGGCTGCTTCGAGCTTGACTTGAGTGCTGAGGCAGTCTCTTGCTGTAACTGTCGTGCTGCCGAGGCGTTCAGATCGCTGCTGGGAGGGTCAGGTGAGCTCTCTGAGCTGGACAGACTATCACTGTCATCGTCTTCTTCTTCTTCGGCTTCACGCTCGGCAGCGAGTGCGGCTTCTCGTTCTATCCGTTGACGTTTTTCTTCGTCTTTCCACTCTTGGAACTTGTCGACCAAAGCCTGCACCTCGGCGATGAAGTAATCACGCTTTGACTCGTATCGCTTTGCTTCGCCGTCGGTGACACCAGTGACACCAAGGACTTTGAGCCAGTCATGGCCCTGAAGACCCTCGAGCAGGCGGTCGAGCTGGAACTTCTCGTGCATTGCGCGCTCGCGTTCGATATTGCGAAGCTGCTTCTCTTTACGTTCAGCACGTTTGTGAGATTTCAAGAAGGCGTCTTCAGAAAGGGGATCGTCAGGCTGGTCGGAAACATTCTTGAGGAAAGTAGAGAGGTCTACGACTTGGCATCCATTGTAGCTGACATGCGAGGTTTGTGACGAGAAAGGCCGCGTGCCATTGGATTGAGCGCTACCCGGTGTTCCTTTCAACTGCTTGCTGTTCTTCCTGGGCGAAGGAGTTTCCGCTTTCGCGACCTTTGGCGCGTCGTCTGTGATGTAGATCGCCGAGTCAACGGTGATGAACTCGGGCTCCGCAGGGGTGTCGAACATGATGTCCTCATAGTTTCCAAAGTATACCGCCAATTCGCTCTTCAGTCTGGGCCCGTCATCGCGACTCCTTAATGACCGTCTCTCCTCATTTTTGCGCTTTCCCGCAGGCTGATCTGCTGGCTCGGGCTCAGGCTCCTTTCCAGGCGCAGCGACTGGTCTGCTCGGGGTATCCGTCACGTCTGCCTCATTCCCAGCCAATGTGTCGTCTTGTTCAGCTTCTAGCTCTGCGCGCACGCCATTGACGGTCTCGATCAGCTGACTATGCGGCTCCGCGACGGTGATTCTGACAGGCGGCTGAACGGGGGTGGCGGTGGTGGTGGCGGCGGCGCGATTGAAGAAGCCCAGGTTGTCCAGCGTCTGCTGCTTAGGACCAGGGCGGATCTCAAGCTTCCTCTTCTTCGCCGGGCGACCATCTCGGAACATCCCATCGTCCGGCGTGGTGTTGTGGTTGTGGTTGCGGGAGCGCGACGCACGTGAAGTCTTCTCGGCCGGCGTAACGCGACCTCCGGAAGCGGCACGTCGCGAAGGCATAGCGAATGCTCATTTCGACATGTCTGGCGACGGTGCGCGAAAGGGGTGCGCTGTGCTGTGCTGTGCTGTTGCGGTTGCTCTCTCCCGTTGTTGACAATGACCTTGCCTTGCTCCTCGAGTCGCGTAGCTGCCCCCTCGTGGTGGTGGCAAGAGCGAGCCTCCCTGACTGAAGCTTGCACGCCTTTACTGTAAGGAGACGACGCAGCGCCGTTGTATTGCAGTGCTATGGGTGCATTACCTCTACCTACCTACCCACACCGATTTACGCAATCATATATGCCAGTCGAGATGCTGACCTATATTCTCGCATCTTCACGGATATAATGTCCCCCTAGTCTCGACCACAATGCAGCAGTGCGTCGTGTCCAAGGACGCCGTAGACAGCTCTCTCCGGTTATTGGAGAATGGCATTATGGAAGAGTCGTCTCACTGGCAAAGCTACATTTCTGATTTACCAGAGCCGATGAAAACACCACAAGGTTTTGGCTTGCCCTTCGCAAGAAACTAGGTAGCATCGGAGAAGTCTTCTCACTGGAGAAAGAGAATGTCCCCAGGTCAATGGCACTACATAGCACATGTGCCACAAATGACTGCTTCCTCCAATGAGAGGCTGACATTGGGGAATGCCTGATCGTGATACCAGACAAATCAAGCTTGCGCAACTATAGTACAGGCGGGCATCTCTCCCATTCCAAGCATGTCACGCAATCATTGGATCCATCGACAATCTTATCAGACACAGAATCTCCTCCAGTTGCAGCCACCATTCTCGCACTCAAAGTCTCTGCGGTAGTGTAGAGTTTGATGCGATCGGAAGTCTAAGATAGTACGCTGAATATTCACAAGCACTGTACGAAAGAGATGCCTTTACTGGAGTAGAACACCCTAGTGGTACTGTATCTCGAAAACGAGACAGACTCCTCGGCTCTTCGATCTGAAGATGTACGTAGAAATAACAAAATATCCTAGAATGCCAGTCTTCAGGACTCAGACTTACCGTAACATAAGAACAGTTGTATAATCTATTCGGAGAAGGTGATCTCACCTTAATCGCCGTCGCGGACTTTGAATCCGGGTGGCTTAGGTCGAGGCGCTGCTCTGTGGATACTAACGGTCAATAGTGAATGGGGAAACCGATTCGGAGTCGCCTCCTGTAATGTCTAGGTGGGGTTTGTACCGTGACTGTATACGAGATACCGAAATGTTATTGTGTAGATCAGGATGGTAGTGGTACCCACAGGTTGATGTCGATATACGGTTTGCTCTACGACATTGAGAGCGGACATCGTGAGCCTATCGTTTCTTGCAAACTGCCCGAAAATTGCAGTAGGAGCAGCTCGAGCCGAAGTGTGGAAGCACATGAAGGAACGTGCAGAGGTGGGATCTATAATAAAAGTAGAGTGGAGACCAACCCCGGTTTCTAGAACAGAGGAAGGATGAAACCGAAGCCAGCCAAACTCATGATGTCTTGGGATGCAGACGGCAGAGGGGCACTTTCAGACCCGCAGATGCGATTGTTTGGTTGTAGGAAAGGATGTTAAATTATGAGTAAGAGTAGAACTATACCAATGTCGAGAAGGACAGCTGGATAAGAATTGATTGACAGGTGCACGCCATTGTTAGCTGGGTAGCCCCCCATTCATTCATTCTGGGTATTTCAGGGGGGAGTTGTCGGGTGTTTTGGTGTGGTGTGGGCTTTTCAGGGTCACTTGACATGTCTTCACGCTGCAGACGGCCGACTCCCTACCACTAGCAGCAGATACGTTACATGCTGAACCGCTCCACCAAAGCAGTCAGTCGTATGGTAAAACTCCTCATCCTCACCCTCGCCCATCACATCACCCAAGCCTCTGCTACTGCTCGTACCGCATGTGGCAGTGCTGCTTACATCCATGCACTGCGCCCACCTTCCGCTCATTATTACCTACACCTTCGACAAACACTCGACCATACCGCCCGGCGCAACAGCCCAAACTATCACATCACACCCCGCGACAACTGCATGTCTGCATGTCTATCATCAGCACCGCGCATAGACCAATACCATTCACACACCGGTAGCCATGGGCCCACGACCCACCAACCTCGACCTTTCCAAGGCGCATCACAACAATGCCGACCTCACGCCTCCGCGCTTCCCTCAATTCCATGTCGACCTGCCTTCACCGCGCTCCGGTGAGGCACCGCCAGCACTCTCGCCTCTGGATGCCTTTGCACAACACTCGCGCATGCTGGCCATGAAATTTGACCGAGAGGCGCTGAACGGGAAGAGATTGAGCCGTTTGCCTCATGCGGACGTCGCAAGGGAGATGGCCAACCGACCGGGCTACTTCAGGCATGTTAGCGACAGCACTGAAGGTGGCATGAGCGATCTCAGCGAGGCGTCGGAAGAAGATAGACCCAACACCGGCGATCGATACAAGATCAAGCAAACGGACAAGAACAAACACAAGAGTCAATATCCCACTTTTGGGAGGTTTAGCACAGAAACCAAGAGGAATTCGGACGCTTCTTCCCACTTCTTCGACGTTCCGGAACCGTCGCCTGTGCCGGAAGTACCCCAGGGCTATTTTGATGTTGGCGCGCCGAGAGCCTCATCGCCAGAGATGGTTGATTCCAGCATACTGAACGTCGAGGCTCCATCGCCTAATTTCCCGCCCAGTCTGACAAGCAGTGTCGACTCATATCGCTCCATGTCACATCCTCGAACCTTGACCAATGAGTCGAATCGATCACAGAGGTCCGACCATGGCTTGAAATTACCAAGATCGCCAGCGTATGCAAACTCGCCACGCCAGGCTTTCCCTGTCCGCCAGGATAGCCTCGAAGATGACCGTGTGTCCAACCATGGCTCACAGTCGGGGAACTACCAGCGCGAGGCTTCGCATGGTAGCGCACGCTCACGACCAGCATCGCCTTTCACGAGTACCGTAGCAATGCATCGGTCGCCCTCCACCAATTCCGCACACTCTCAGAACGACCTGTCAACACAACTACCTAAGCCCAAATTCAACTTCTCGCGCCCTCTGAGTAGTCACGGTAACCCGATCACTTTCGAAGGCAGACCTTCAACAGAAGGCCGAAAATCTTTCGACACCAGGCCCAATGCAGAGCAGCGCCCTCACAGGCCTTCGGCAGCGTCGACCATGACTGTTGGCACCGTACAATCTACGGCAAGCACACCACTCTCCAGGCAAGTGTCACAAGATGATGGGCCGACGCCTCAAGGACCAGTGGTGCAGAGGAACATGTCAATCCCGCGCAGCATCAAGCGCACTGATAGCGACATGTCCATCCGGAGTGCCAACTCACCGTTGCGGAGGAATGTGTCGGGTCCCCGACAACAGGTTAAGCGCACTGATAGCGACATGTCCGACAACGGCGGCGTCCCTATCACTCCGTCTCAGACAAACCAGGAAGAGGACTTGCCACGCGGCAGAGAAATGTATCGCACCTCTGCCGAGCAGCGAACTTCTTGGATCCACAATCAGTTCACATGGGATCAATCAGCGCAGGTAGCGCAAGGAGCACAGGTATCCAGGTCAAGGGACAATTCTACCGTCAGGACAGTCCCACGACAGCCCGCCTCGCCTACGCCCTCGGAGCGCTTGCAGAAGATGGCCGAGATGCAGATTGAGGCGACGGAGCGTTTGGGCAGAGATGCTGGCTTCTCGTCCGTGGCTCGCAGTCGATCGGCAGACCCACGCGCAGGGTCACGAGCCCAGGCAAAACACCAGCCCACTCCTTCTGTGCAGACGGAAAGTACGGATCGTACCATTCGGCAAACGCCTCTTCACCAGCGTGCTGCCTCGGGCGAGCTGACAGCTGAGGAACATCTTGAGATTGGTATCCAAGCACACAGCACAGGATCCTTGACCAAGTCAACATACCACTTGCGTCTAGCGGCGAGAGAAGGCCTGCCTACTGCCATGCTCTTGTATGCCCTCGCTTGCCGTCACGGATGGGGAATGCGACCCAACCAGGAAGACGGCGTGATGTGGCTTCGAAAAGCAATCGAGAGCTCTGGTCTTCAAGTCGCAGACGTTGACCAGACGATTGCGAACGCTTCGAGGCGGGAGGGTAAGACCGATCCTGCGGCAGAAGCGGCGGAGCGGAGGAAACGAAAGGCTCAATTTGGACTCGCCGTGTACGAGCTCGGCATCAGCTACATGAATGGCTGGGGTTGCCAAAAGGACAAACCGCTCGCGCTGCAGTGCTATGAAGTCGCGGGCGGCTGGGGAGATTGCGACGCGCTCGCGGAGGCCGGATACTGCTATACGCAGGGCATTGGCTGTAAGAAAGACATGAAGAAGGCTGCAGGCTTGTATAGGAAAGCGGCGGATCTGGGCATGTCGATGGCGGGTAACAGCTGGTAAGTCATACTAACTGAAAGTATCAGGGGACATGAAATGGAAGTACTAACACTCGTCGTTCAGGATCTACAAACCCAAGTACATGGACGACACATCCGCCGACAAGCGGAAAGACGCATCGAAGCAGCAACATCCAGCACCACCGCCTCCACCTGAATCCCCCGTACCTGGTGGCAAACCTGCCGGGCGATCAAGAGCGAGATCGATTTGGGGGAGAAAGAAGGAGAAATAATGAATTCATTTTGGTCTTTGGGGGTTCTGAGGTTGATTTCCTGTTTTGCTTCTTTGCATTGCATCCGTGCTTGCAAGTTACGCAGCGGTATCGGTTCTTTTGTTCTTCTGTTTCTGTCTATATACCTTTTCTTCCTTCTTCTCTTCTCTCTATTCCCCTTTTACCACTTCTTGTGCTCCTGCTTGCACCAAGCTTCTTCTTCTTCCTCTTCTTCCTTTCTCTTTGCATACCTGCACTTTGTGCCCATGTTCACAATGGATTTCTCTCTTTCTTTACGTGTGTTGTGTACATTACTGTGCTTCTGCGCTGCTTCACTTTGTCTTTTCTTTCAACACCCCATCATTGGCCGCAGAAGGGTCATCAAAATTGCATTTTCCCTATACGACATCACCTCATCTCTAGGGGAGTCAGAGTTGATACGGTATGATGCTGCTGGACATTAGCGAAATTCTTGCATATTCTCGTAGATAGATGGACGGTATCCCTTACTCTTACTACTTTTCTGAGGTTGTTGGTGATTTGTTTTGTTTCTAGGAGGTCAAGCACCGCATGTAAAGGTATGTATGAATGATAGTACGTGGGCACCCGTTTTACATACACCTCTTGATAGGCGTACACCCTGATGCTTTCTTTTTAGACTAGATTTTAAGCTTCCGAGCTCGTGGAGGTAAGTTTGGGGGTCTGAATGCAAGTTGAGTCCTATCACATACAAGGCCACCATGTACCTGTATAGTCATCTGCAAATGCGATCGCTTGTAGCACTATTTTGCATGAACTCTCCTGTATTAGTGTAGCACTACCAGAAGCAGCCGTGAAGGTTTGTGCTATTATTCTCTTCCACACATCGAAAGATCTGAAGGACGCCACCATGCGTAGAACTGGCGTCATCCGTCCCACCGCCACCGCCTTGTCTCATGTCCAGGTCCACCACCACGCTATGCCAGGCCATGCCATTCCATTCCAATGCCTGGTTACAATGGCCCGACGACAACCGCCAAATCACCCGAGCACCTAAATGTAGCCCTGGTGAACCAAGCATCGGCCCCCCTTGTCGTGTCTGCCAGCCTTGCCAACAGGCGTGCCAACTCTTGGATTGCTTGATGCGAAGCAAATGCGTCACCAAGCCGCGGGGGTGGGGTTTGGAAGCACGAGAGGTGGACCCCGCTACGTCTTGGAGGCGTTGTGTGTTGTGAGGATTGAGCGCGTGTTCACTTCTCATGTCGTCGATCGCGCCTGCCTACGTAAGGTAAGACGGGTAGGCCCAGCTGCCTTGGTAGAGGTTTGCTTAGCACTCGAACTAGCTGATGGAGCTGATGGGGCCGGTGACGAGCGTAAGAGCGACACCCAGCTGTGCCGTGACATGCGAGGATTGACGGGATTGCGCCTGTGAGGTAACACTTACCTGCCTACATCATACCTTCCTTGCCTTGGGTACTTACTGTGATATTTCTTACTTTGCTACTCCTCTTCCTCACTCTTCTCCTCCACAAACCAAATCCACTCCTCCATTACATCTCCCAAACCCATTGCAACGAACCATTGAATCACTCCGAAGCTTCCTACCCCTCACACACGACACACAACTCTCCCACAACGCAAGCAAACATGTCTAACCTCACCGGCAACACCCACGACAACACCCTCGACAACAACAACACAACCAACGAAAAAGGTGGCGTAATCCCCACGGTCCTCAGCTACGTCGGTCTAGGAGGGAACAACAGCACCTCTTCCAACACAGCCTCGGACGCTACCAAGGAGCCGGCTTTCGGCGCCGCTGTAGGCCCTCATTCTTCTGACTCTTCTTCGACAGGTGGCTTGGGTTCAAGCAGCAGTGGCATTTTGGGTGGTAACAACGCTCACTCCAACTCCACTGGCGGCATTTTGGGCGGCAGCAACAGTGGCAGCACCGGCAGCGGTATCTTGCCTGGCAGCAGTACCCACGACTCTCACTCTAACAGCACCGGCGGCATTCTTCCCGGTAGCAACACTCACTCGAGCTCTGGCGGCATTCTGCCCGGTAGCAACACCCACTCGAGCTCCAGTGGCGGCATCTTGGGCGGCAACAACACTCACAACACTCACTCCAGCACTGGCGGAATTCTTGGCGGCAACAACACTGCCAGCCACGATGGCTATGCGCCTGCTCCTACGCTGAACCCTCACGACGAGGAGAGGGCTCGTGTCGTCGCTGAGAGGGCTATGGGTTCTACTACCACTGGCGGTGGCGCTAGCGGCCTTGAGAGTGGCAGTGGCCTTACCTCTGGTCAGCACGCTGGCATTGGTTCTACCGGCGGCCTCACGTCCGGCCAACACGTTCCTGGCGCTCCTGGCATTGGCCACGAGTCTGGTCACCACGGTTCTGGTGTTGGATCTGCCGTTGGTCTTGGATCGGGCGCTGGTCTGGCTTCTGGTCTCGACTCTGACCGTCACGGTTCGGGCGTTGGCCTCACACCCGGCCAACACGGCTCTGCCCTCGACTCTGAGCGCCACGGCTCTGGTGTTGGATCTGGTGTTGGATCTGGTGTTGGCCTTGGTTCCGGCCTCGACTCTGACCGTCACGGTTCAGGCGTCGGATCTGGTGTTGGTCTTGGTCACGATTCCGCTCGCCACGGTTCCGGTGTCGGTTCCGGTGTCGGCCTCGACTCATCCGACAGTGCCAGACACGGCAGCGAGCACCACGAGTCGACCTCCGGCGAGAACGCTCACAAGCCTCCCGTCACCTCTGGCCACAAGGGTAACCTCGAGAACAAGAGCTCAATCCCCACGGCCGGCGGCATCAAGCTCGGCGAGAAGCACTGGGGCGAGAGCGATATCGTGCCTGAGTTCCCCAAGCCGCGCGAGGAGGAGAACATTTCGTCGTCCTCAGGCCAGCCTGATCGTAAGTTTATGCCCCAGGTGCCTGAAACCACCACGTACATCCATTTGCTAACCAACCTTACAGAGTCTACCCGCGACAACACTTCCGCCAACACTGGCTCCTCCACCATCCCGCCCAGCGGCAAGGGCGAGCACGGCGAGCAGAAGGAGGGTATTGTGGACAAGGTCAAGGACGCGCTTCACATGGGTGGCCACAAGTAAAGTGTAACATCCGTCGCCTTTAGGAAAAGAGGAACTTTGTTTTAATAGCTCGGCATGATAGTTACGATTATGAATTCATTTTGAAACTTGAGGCTTGTGCCCAATGCGTCATTTCTACTGGAGTTATTTGACTTCCATTAAATTGTCGTATAGTTTGGGGAAAACATTGATCCCCATCATTCGATCCACGCAGCCATGTGTCGGCAACGCCTCGGCATCCTAACCTACCAGCGCGCGGTTTATTACTACCGGGTAAAGAGGTATTGTGTGATCCTTGGGCTTGTGTGCCGGCGTCGCGATGATGTACCGAATATTCTCAAGACCTATTCTTGCAGAAGTGGACAGAGAGAGCGTGTCTTTTTATACGTGATCCACAGACGCTTCCCGAATGGAAGGCCAAGCACTTGCGACAAACGAACAGTGTCCTGACCTGAACGAATTGCCGGCACCAGAGTAAAAGTTCCAAGCCTCTCTTATCGAATTATCGGGATTTTCATGTTTCCGCTAGATGCTTGATGGAAGATGGAGTCTTTCGGGCTGGAGGCGTGCTCGTGCTCCGTTCGGGTTCGGGCGCTTCCACGTGTGGCGTGGCGTGGTGTGGTGCGCGGCGATGCGGTCGAGCTGGTGTGTGAAAGTTTCTCTGGATATGGTGTGAGCTTACAATGTCAGTTATGGTGAAACGATGGAAGTGCTTTGAGAGTGATGTGGGTGTGGCGCAGGGCTGTTGTATCACACCCGATAGCCCAAAGCGATCACGGTTTTGGCAGCCAAGGCAAGGCTGGCCAGACCATGCTCAGGCGGCCGGCAATGAGATGTGACATCGAAGGTATATTCATCGTTGCGTTCCTTCACCCTGACTGTGTAATTTCATGTCCGCTTCTCGTGTTGCATGTGCGCGCTGGATTGTGGCGGAGGCGAGTCACTCATATATCGAGGTATCGGAGGGGTAGGTGGAGCGGGTGGCTGTGGCGAGTGTTTCGACGGTTTGGTAGAGAGTATGAGAAGGCATATCGAGTCCTGGATCGGCTGGACAGAGCCTCTGACGTGGACTGGACAGTGGTGGCGCGGTCGATGGGAAGAAGTGAGGTCGAAGGGCGGGCGCTTGCCGTGTTGGGAAGAGATGGAGTGAAAAGCCTGGGTCACGGCCATCGGGCGCCGCCGCCCACCTTGGCCGATATCAGCATCAAGTCGCCATCGTCCAGCGATACTGACAGACCGACAGGAAGACATCGACCAAGAAGGGTTCGTGCCGTACTGCGCTGCACTGCACTCGCGCTGTTCCACCTCCAGAAGTGCCGTCAAGATTTGCCTCCCGCCAAGCGCCCCGGACCTCCATCCCAAATCGCCGCCGCCTCTAGCCACCTCGGCGGGCATCGGTCGCCCCATACCGCACACCTCGCTTCCATCACACACTCCGATGGCGACTGCCGTATAGCTGGAACGCATGCCACGTCTGGGCTCTTCACGAAGGGTCTGAAGCATATGAAAATGGCGGCTGTTGGTGATAGCACATCCGGGCTCGCCCCGCCGGTCGATATCACACCCATCGATACAGACACGCCCAAACCCTTTCGGATCGACGAAGACGAATCGAGCCTCTCGTCAACCGGCAGTGACCTCTTCGATCATAACAAACCACCGTCGAAGAGTCAAAACGGTGCCTGGGAAGTCAACGCCAATGGAGAATGGCGGCGATATGGTTCGTTGGAATCGGCCACAAGTACTGCGATATCTTCCATGTGTTCCTCAACCGCTGCCGATGATTCCCAAAAAGAACAAAACATCGTTCTTTCGCCTTCAAGAAAGCGTATGTCAGACGGCACGGTCAAGCAGACGACCATTCGCCTCAATTCCAAGGCCAGCAATGCAGCGGCCACGCCACAGAGCGTCGCCAACACACCCGAACATGCCTCCCAAAGCGCACAGCCCAAACGCCGTGGACGTCCGCCAAAAGACAAATCAGCCTTGCCAACCTACATCCCGAGAGTCCGTCGAGCTTCGATGATTTCCAAGCTGCAAGACGTCGTCAAGCCACGTTCATCAATACCATACACTCTGCCGAATACCGTCTTCGCCAGCCAATGTATCGAAGCTGCCCGTGCCTCACGTCTGGACCCATACGCCCTCCATGTTGGAGAGAACAGCATCCTCATGGACATGATTACTTCAGCCGAAGTGACGGTATACCTCAACATACGCAATGCCATCCTCCGCCTGTGGGTCCGCAATCCTCGCTGCAGTATTACTGTGGAAGAGGCCGCGGGTTGTGCAAAGGAGGCACGCTTCTTTGGTCTCGCCGAGGTCGCTTACAAGTGGCTATCAAGAAGTGGCTACATCAATTTCGGTTGCGTGGATGTACCACACGATCCAAGCATCGCCTCTCACGCCAAAAAACTCGGCAAACAGAAGACGGTGGCTGTTATTGGCGCGGGTGTATCTGGTCTGACCACGGCACGACAGCTGGAGGGTCTTTTCGCACAATACGCAGAACACTGGCTGGAGAAGGGCGAAAGGCCGCCTCGGGTGCTCGTTCTTGAAGGACGCAAACGCATCGGTGGCCGCGTATACTCGAAGCCGCTTAGGAGCCAACTAAAAGACAGTCTGCCAAATGATCTCCGGAACACGGCGGAAATGGGCGCCATGATCGTGACGGGTTTCGACCATGGTAATCCGCTTGACACGATCATACGTGGTCAGCTGGGACTGCATTATCATCTCATGACCGATGCACTGACAATTTACGATACCAACGGAAAGGCAGTGAAAGAGCGAAGGGACATGCTGAACACAGATTTATACACGGATATTACGGATCGAGCGGGCGATTTCAGAGCAGTGGCGCATCGCCCAGAGACACTCAAGGGAGACGAGGAACTCATCAGCCGCTGTCGAGACCCTCTACCCAAAGGCTTCGACGCTTTCCAACTAGAACCTTTGCCATCATTGATCGAAGCGAAACGAAAGGCCGTCATGAAGAGAGGGAGAAGACGCAACGCTCCACCTGGCACAGAAAAACTCACCGGAAGACATCAGGTTGTTGAGAACAGCAGCGGAACAACTCGAGCGGCGAAAGCGGCCCATGAAATGGGGTGGAAGGTGAGAGACGGCGTGTCAAAGAACCACACATTGTCGCTGCGCTCGACGGCAGAGGCGTCCAAATACCCTACTTTGGGCGAGGTGATGGACGAGGCGATCTCACAGTACCAGGGTCTTCTGGAAATGACGCCTCAAGACATGCGCTTGCTCAATTGGCACCATGCCAACCTCGAGTACGCCAATGCTGCGCCTGTGCCCTGGCTCAGTCTCAGTGGTCACGACCAAGACACAGGCAACGAGTTCGAAGGCGCGCATTCAGAGGTCGTGGGAGGTTACACACAGGTGCCACGGGGCTTGATGAACTTGCCGACAAAGCTTGACGTACGTTTCGACCGAGTCGTTGAAAGCATTCATTACGATGACGGCGAGGATGAAGACGACGAGCTTGTGACCAAGATCGTCTGTACGGATGGCGAAGTTATCGAGGCCGATGAAGTTGTTCTCACAACGCCGCTTGGCGTACTCAAGTCAGATGTCATTGACTTTGATCCTCCGTTGCCCAACTGGAAACAAGGCGCCATTGATCGGATGGGCTTCGGATTGCTCAACAAGGTATGCGTGACGTGACATTGCAACTATCACCGCAGCTTACTGACCCAAACAGGTCATTTTGCTGTACGACGAGCCTTTTTGGGACGACAGCCGCGATATGTTTGGTCTGTTGAACGACGCCGAACGCGCAGACAGCCTCGATCCGAAGCACTACGAACAAAGAAGAGGCCGGTTTTATCTGATATGGAATGCAACCAAGACCAGTGGCAGGCCCATGCTCGTAGCACTGATGGCCGGACATGCGGCATACCAGGCAGAACAGACGGATACGAATACACTGATGGAGGAGGTCACACAACGGCTTCGCCAGGTCTTCACACCTAGTGTACCACTCCCTCGAGAGGTGATTGTCACACGCTGGAAGTCGGACCCTTTCACGAGAGGAACGTACTCGTACGTTGGGCCCCGGACGAGACCACAAGATTACGATGTTATGGCCAGGTCGGTTGGTAACTTGCATTTTGCTGGAGAGGCGACTTGCGGCACGCACCCGGCTACTGTGCACGGTGCCTTCTTGTCAGGACTCCGTGTAGCTGCCGATGTAATGGATGTGATGGCTGGCCCTATCAACCTGCCCCAACCACTTGTTGGTCCTCCGACGGTGAAGCGAGAATCTACCATTGCGACCTCATATATGGCGCCAATGGCAAAACCCACTCCGAAGGTAAAACCGATACCGCAGATGCCTGCCCCGAGAGTCATGAGCTCTTCTGTCGAGACAAAAGAATCCAACATCAAGCAAGAGCCTAGCGACAACATTATTGTGCAAAGCGCAGCCGTCATTGAACCCTCCGGCCCTCCCAGGAACTCCGTCTGCTCCACCGACCCATCCTTCTGGGCCAGCGCAGGCATTTCCTTCGCGACCAGCCTCGACTACGAAGCCGCCCTCGTCGGCACCCTCCTTAGCCAGATCGGCGAGCGCCCGCCCAAACCGCCGCGCGCAGGCGTCAACCCTTTCCTCCTCTTCACCAAAGCCAAGTGGGACGAATGCCGCGAATACTGCGCGCGCGATCCCCTCCTTGCCAATGCTCGCAACGCCATCCGCACCACTCTCGGGCAGTGGTGGAAAGCCCTCGGCGACGCGGATAAAGTGCCGTACCTCACGCAGAGTCAGCAGGCGCAGGAAATTGCTGATGCCGCTCGCAAGGAGTGGGATATCAAGGTTGTGCAGTGGGATTCTGACGCGGCGAGGATCCGGGCGGAGTTCGCAAGGGATAACCCGCCGCCGTCGGATGGCAGTGGTGGGGCTTTCGGGATCGAAGGCAGTCGCAGGAAGACAAATGTTAGTAGCTCGATTGCGCTGGACTTACCGATGTGAGGCGGTTGCACTGGGCGATTCGATGGGACTGCTTTTTATCCATCGCTTTTCTTTTGCTTGCTCATTTCTATCTAATTTCTTTCGTTATCTGCATCATGTCTTATGAATGGACGGCTTACTGCCTGATCTGCCGTCATTTCTGCCGTCGAGTATGTTCATGCATGCTAAGCCATAGTGATGGTGGCACAAAGGGTGGTCGCATATAAAAATCGACGATCGCCATTGAGAAGTTCCCAAGAAGACGAAGAATCGTATTCCGCTCTTGCTCTTCCTACCTTTGCTCATTGATCGTTCTACCTCATCATCGCGGGATCTTGAAAATGCCAACTCTCCATCGCGTTAGCAGAATAATAGAATTACAATCCTTTGTCAACAAGGAATACAGAGGCAATGATTTTACGTTGGCATACGCCGAGACGGATTCGCACGCTGCTAATGGTACTGATCATTCAACTTCTTACATCCTAGTTCAACAACGGTCTTATCCAAGTTCCCTCTCTCCAGGTTTAGATCGCTCTTAGCAGGTGTACTCCAGACCGAACGAGACGGTCGGGATTCCCGAGAAACCATCCGGCACGACATAAGTCACATTGTAGTAGAATCGGCTGTAAAGGCTGGATCCGTACACTGTGGGTTGTAGTTCGAGCCCCGGCGCTGTAACGTTGACATCAAGGCACGGAAGGTGAGAGAAGCCATCGACAACGTTCCCAGCGAGGTTCCAAGCGGGAGGCATGCCAAAGATCATGAACTGGAAAGAGTCGGATCCAGCCTGGGTAGCGTTAGGGTAGGACACGACGAGGTTGTTCGGCGTTGCTACAGCTTTGACGGTCGAAGCGGTGGGATAGAGACTGAAGAAGCCGTTGAGGGGGAACGGCTTGTGGTCCGGGTCAGATGCCCAGTGAACGATCGCGGGGACGAACTGCTGGCTGCGGACGGTGGTTTCGTTCTGTTCGATCCCGCCGGCCATCAGAGGCTTGCTGATCCAGGAGGTAGCGTATCTAGTGCCCGAGCCGTTGAGGTTCTCGTGGATCACTTCGTCGAGTGTACGTTCTTCTTCTGGGGCTTCGGTGAGCGATTCCAGGATCGAGGCTGGTATGTTCTCGGCGACTGTCGACATGACGAGCGCCATCGAAGCACCCTCCGCGGCGTCGTATTCCAGGTTGACCTGTCTCAGGTTTGGCCGCGGTGCTTGGTCTTTGCCCAACAGACCCCAGAACCACAGAGCCAGAGCTCCACTGTCTTGGGTCAAGTCGCGCGCGTTGGCACGGTCGTATGGACCTGCGACGTTACCAAGGTAAGCGTTGTAGGACTTGGCTACATCCTTCCACAGTTCTTGGAGCATAAACGGAGCCTTTGTGGTGAGGAACTGGCCCGGTCGACCATACTTGATGCTTATGGCGAGTGCCCAAACGTCGATGCCGTAGTAGGTGGGTGCGTTGTACTCTCCGAATACGTCGGTGCCTGCAGTGAATATCTCGTAGATATCAGACGCACGAGAGTTGGCGAAATCGATCAAGGTCTGGTTGTTCGTCCGGGCTCCGATCCAGCCTACTGTGAACGCCCGCATGAGGCCTGGGTTCGTGTAGGCTGTGACGAGGTTGTCGCCGTCGGTACCGTTGCGTCGCATGGCTCCAACAGCTTGGATCTCAAGTGCGTGGCAAATCTTTTCAACCAAATCGGTGCCGACGAGGTCGGAGAACTCCTCGACGATCTGGATGAGTTGCGTTCCGACGAACTCGCGCCAGTTTGGATCATATGAGCCCTGTGTTGTGTGTCAGTATGACATATTCTCGATGTTCTGTCCGCTTTCCACTCACGTAGATTTCTGGCTGATAGAGCGGTGAATTGGGAGTGGGATTTGGCTCTGGTTGGAAGTCAGCTTCGTGTCACAAACGACCATGATTGATCAAATATGCTCACCGTCTGGGGACAATTTGAAGGTGCCATACCAAGGCGCAGTAAAGTTGTCGGTCAATTGGTTCGCAAGGATGTTGACAATCGCTTCTTTGGCGTTGTCTAGATCATTGCCTTCATTCCTATACAGCAGACCTGGTACGTACCATGAAGTGAATCGTACACTCCATGGACCGTTGTCCTCGTAGATGATGTATTTGTACGTCTCGTCGAATCTGGCATCGTTCAAGGCCATTGAGTAATCATAGAGGGATTTTGCGTCTGTGAAATGCGGATCAGTGATTGAGTCACTCAGAGGTTCGATGTTATTAGGTCTCGTGCATACCAGGAGACAATTCTTTCGACTGGCCTGCAAAGACGGTGCATGTCGCTGCACAGACAGTTGCAATCAATGTTGTGAAATGCATCTTGCTCAAGATGCGTTTGTTTGCCTTCTGCTATTTCGTCGAAATAGGAGGACGTTCTTTGTAGGAAACAGAATGTTTCATCTTTGCAGATGATCCCATTGGCTCTATTATATATCATGGACTTTCCATAGGCTCCATTCGTTATCCAAATTAGCCGACCGGGGTTCTCCAACATGGTGGAAGGTGTCGACGTGGATCATTGTGCATGGTACCGAGGTAGCTGAAGTGTAAAGACAGCCACTCGTGTTCGGCACAAGTCGCGTGACACCGGGGAAATGCTGATCCTTATCTTTGCCGGAGTGTCAGGGTAGCATTTATCACCAACTCCCGGCAATCTCCATCATGTTTGCCGTAGTGCTTGTACTCGCGTCTGCGGCGCCACTGCACTCCATCAATGTACGCTGCACACTAGCTAAGGTTGCCTCTAGAACACCCTCCCCCCCCAGTGTTCGCCTCCTTGTCGAAGCTGCCATGACTCTCGCTATCTCCAGTGCCAGACGACCGGCGACAACTTATCATCACAGCTTTAAAGGTTCCATTACTCGCTCCATTTTGGACAAAGTGCAGGTTCCACCGCTTTGATTCCATCGCAGACCTGTACACAGACATGCCTTTCGCCGACGAACCTCTCACGTTGGACCAGACTCTCGCTGGTCGCAAGCTGTCTCGGAACTCAGGCCTGATCGTTCTCAACATTATCCTTTCCATCGTTCAGCTCTCGAGCTATGCCACTGGATACGATGGTTCCATGATGAGTGAGTCACTATCGCCGTTGAAGAGAAGACGCAACGATCATCTACTAAGAGTTACATAGATGGATTGCAGACGCTTGATACATGGCAGTCTTACTTCGGCGAACCCGGACCGCAGACGTTGGGAATGTAAGTAATGACTTCCTCCCCGTCGGCGAAGATTACTAAGAGATTATACTAATGCGAAGACCAGCTTAAACGCCATTCAGAACATCGGGCAACTGGCAGCCTTACCTTTCTGCGCTTACGCTTGTGACAAGTTCGGCCGTGTACGAACACTCCTCTTTGGCGCAAGTCTGGTCATGGGCGGCGTGGCTTTGCAGGGAGCTGCGCAAACAACTGGGATGTTCATCGCTGCTCGCGGCGTCCTTGGCTTCGGTCTGGCCTTCAACATTACAGCAGCTCCAATCCTATTGCTCGAATTGGCCTACCCTACGCAGCGATCTCCCATGGTCAGTATCTACAACGCTTTGTGGTACTTGGGTGCAATCGCTGCGGCTTGGATCACCTACGGGACATTTGTCCTGGGAAACAGCTGGTCATGGAGAATCCCATCAATTTTGCAAGGACTTGTCAGTGTCATTCAGCTCGGATCATGCTTCTTCCTGGTCGAATCTCCTCGATGGCTCATGTCTACCGGAAAGGAAGAGCGATCGAGGCGCATCATCACCAAATACCATGCAAATGGAGATTCTACCGATCCCTTGGTCGATCTAGAGATCGAAGAGATCAGAGTCGCTCTTCATCTCGAGGCTGAACTGGCAAAAGACTCGAAATGGATCGCATTCTTCAAGACAAAGGGTAACCGCAAGCGCCTACTCATCATCCTATGCGTCGGTTTCTTCTCTCAGTGGAGCGGCAACGGATTGACTTCATACTACCTTAGTCTGGTGTTGGACAGCATAGGCTATACCGCCAGTGAAACCCAGAGTTTGATCAACGGCTTGCTTCAAATATGGGGACTCGTCACAAGCTGTTTTTTCGCTCTCATGGTCAACAAGTTTGGACGACGAACTCTTTTCTTGACTTCCACAGGCGCCGTGCTCGTCACGTTTGTTAGTAAGTAAACTCTGTAAACTCCTCATCAGTCTTGTAAGTCTTGTTAACCATCAATGTAGTTTGGACGGCACTTCAGGCGACTTACGACAAGCAAACCGCGAACGGCGGCGAGGGCAACCCGCATGTCGCCTCGGGCATCTTGGCCATGATCTTCCTTTACAGTCTTGCCTTCAACATCGGCTGGAACCCTCTTCAAGTCACTTATGTCATTGAGATACTGCCTTACCACCTGCGTGCAAAGGTAAGAGAGAAAATCGTAATAGTCCCATCATTTCCCTTTACTGACAACCGACCGCGTATAGGGACTCGTCCTCTACAACCTTTTCGTCGCTGCTGCACTAGTCTTCAATCAGTACGCAAACCCAATCGCGCTGGACAGTATTGGGTGGAAGTACTACGTGGTCTACGATGTCTGGATCTTCATCGAATTGCTCACTGTCTATTTCCTCTTCCCCGAGACAGGAAATATGACTTTGGAGCAAACTGCTGCGCACCTCGATGGCATTGATGTCAAGGAGATTGTCATCAAGGGACTTGAAGATGAAAAGTCGAAGACGACGACGACAACCGTTGATCTTGGTGGAGACAAAGGCTCTATGGCTTAGTTTTTCGTTCTGGACCTATCAAGGTCGCTCGAAAGCGGACAAATGCCAGTCTAGATTGGTACTACTTATTCGATCGAAAACCTCAAAGACTGAACACATGCTTGTAGAGATGCGACCAACATTGCTATCCGTCAATTGTTCATCACGCCTGACCGTCCTGATACTGCTTCCTCCCTCTTTCTTCTTCGGATGCAGATACAAATACAAATCACCACTGAACAAAGGACGGGAAAACGTGGAGCACCCATGCAGGGCATGACTAGACTTTCGGGTCTCCACACGCTACTAGAGTCTGGACACCGGTAATCTAGAAGCTTTCCTTTCGCCGGTATAGCCGGCACATGGCTGATACGACGATGAACCGACAGACAACGAGCACTGCGTCAACCGGCAAAGTCATCACCGGAGTGCCGAATCCTGACGACGTTGGATTCCCAAGACCTACCCAGCAGGAGAGACAAATTGATATATGCTCGCAAGTCCGACTCCCGAAACAATTCATGGACGAGATGCAATCTTTGACTCTTCTCTTTCCCCAGCCGTACCTCCATCGAATCAAAAAGCCATTATGAAAGTGATAATTCGTTCCGAACCCGCCTCGGCTTCGCACCATGTTGCCCGTTACATCATTCGTAAGTCTGTCATCGTTTCTGAACAACGGATGTCAACTGACACCAGTAGAACGTATCAAAACTCATGCTTTGACGTGCGAAAAGCCCTTTGTGCTCGGCCTTCCAACGGGAAGTAGTCCCAAGCTGGTGTACAAACTCCTCATCGAGGAACACAATGCAGGGAACATTTCATTCAAGAACGTGATCACTTTCAACATGGTTCGTCTCTCACATCTATATGAAATCCAACAACTTCCATCCGAGTCTGTCTAACAGACCGCAGGACGAATACGTGGATCTCCCCAGAGACCATCCCGAATCATACCACTCCTTCATGTTCTCAAATCTCTTCTCCCACATCGACATACCCGGCGAAAATGTCAATATCCTCAACGGCAACGCGGCAGACCTCGAAGCCGAGTGCGCCGCGTTCGAAGACAAGATCAAGTCCGTCGGCGGAATCGATCTGTTCCTCGGAGGAGTCGGCACAGACGGGCATATCGCTTTCAACGAGCCCGGGTCCAGCTTGGCGTCCCGGACAAGAGTAAAGACTCTGGCAGAGGAGACGGTGCGATCGAATGCGAGGTTTTTCGGAGGGGATTTGGATGCTGTGCCGAAGATGGCGTTGACGGTGGGGGTTCAAACTCTTATGGAGGTCAGCGTTCTGTCTGTTTGTTTTGGTGGGACACAATATGCTGACGACGAAGTAGGCCAGAGAAGTCCTGATCATCGCAACCGGCGCCAACAAAGCCGTCGCTTTGCAGAAGGCGATCGAAGGAGGCGTTAGCCACATGTACACCCTCTCGTGCTTACAGCAGCACCCGCGATCGATCATCGTAGCTGATGACGACGCTACGTTGGAATTGCAGGTCAAGACTGTCAAGGTAGGAATGAAGCGATGCTTTGCTACCGAGAGGGAGAAAAGGCTGACCATTGAGTTGTAGTACTTCAAGAGTGTCGAACGACTCACAACGCGACCTGCAAGAAGGAGCAAACCCGATCTTGAGCTGTGGACGACTTTCTGCTCCGCCGACAATGAAGCCGAGGATGCAGGGGAACTCACGCCGGACAGCATGTCGGCAAGGATTGTGTAAAAGAGCATCACACAAGTAATGATACCACGTTGACCAGCATCGGTTGTTATGTTTTTCTTTTGGAAGCTTGTGATCGAACATACCAAAGATTACGTAGCCAATTTCACGAGCGACAGCCAAGTCTCAAGCACTAAAGGTCACTTCCAGTGGTACACCAAAGATCATCGACGCCTTGAAGACTGGCCTCATTGAACAAAGACCAATCGTAATGGAGGAGGTCTGGAGTCTCTCCCAAGTCAAACTGTACCGAAGGTCTGGTGTCCCGTTGTACGTCGTGGATCCGACTTTCTAGGCGATCGGCGAGCTTTCGGCGGAGGCTAGGTGCTGGTTCGTTGCCTCGCTTGAGGAAACCTAAGTGTACGTGAATGGCGGGCAAGTCCTCTTCTTCCCCGTACCCTCCTTTGACGGCCTGCAATACGATCAATGCGGCCCAGGTAATCATGATCATGTCCCAGTTCCTGTGGCGTAGGGAGAGAGTGTCAGTGATGTTCAGGCATGGTAACAGCGTCTCAGACTTACGACCAAATCGAGTCATCATTGGCGTGAATCTTGATGACCGTTCTTGCCGAAAGGAGAAGCTCCTGAATCTCCTGTATTGACGCGGTTGGCGAGAAGATATCGAAATGCCTGGAAGACAGGTAAATGGCATAGACGCACAGTCGATGCATGACATATTGCCGATAGACCAGCGTTCTTTGCGTCTTCGACTCAAACGGACCCGTACTGAAATGGAGTAGCCAGTCGTCGAGCTGTCTAGCCCAGTCTCGGATTACGGCAGCATCGACACCAGAGAGACTGTCTTCGCTCTGTTGGACAATGTGCTCAGTATCCGAGAAACATGACCATATCGTGGTTAGTCCACGCCCGGCGAAGTGGGCCAATCCAACATGCATCATTCTGGAGAGGCGATATAGTTGGTCCGATGATGACGGTTGGCATGAGCGGAGCGGCGAATTGAGGGGAATCGTGGGGCATGTCAGGTGGATCGAAGCATGTTCCAGATCAAGTATCTGGAGGCCAGAGAAGAGCTGACGCCATTTATGAGGTGCCTGACCGAGTTGCAATGTGCAGTGTTCAAGGAGTATTCTGTAAGCGATTGAAATCCAGACACCCGTGATATGGCTGCTGGCCTCGCTTAGCAAGGCGGCTAGGACAAGACCGAGCACTGTTTGGAATGCCCACTCCTCGTCATGTACGGAGTTGCTGGTATCCACACATGATGCTGGAAGCGTGAGACTTGAGATCTCCATACATAGCGAGGTGTAGTAGACTGGTGCATGTTGGGCAACCTCGACAGAACCCCGGCTGGACGAGCAGTAGAGCATAGCAGCCAAGAGTAAGGGTGTAGGAGAGGTGAATGCCTGTTTCTCTGGGAGGAAATGAAGCCCGGGCATTGCTTCGTGGAATGAGTGCCATAGTTGCTGAATCAATTCAGGAGTCCATGCGCAGTGTGAACCGCCTGGTCTGGCATGCTGGCGCAAGCGAGTTACTGCTGCGTGAAGTGCTCCGAATGTGGGAGCGTCGGAACCGTCTTCTGCATCTACATGCAGACTAATGGCCTCGTGGTGGATGCCGAGGATGGATTCGATATGATCCAGCCTCTGGGCCGTAGTGATATCGAGTCGATTAAGACGGGGGCTCGCAGGTGGCCCTTTCGAGGAGGACGAGGCTGCCGGTGCTCTTTGTGGTCCTCGCAGCGAGGCGGCCTGTAGTGTAACAAGTCAAATCATCACGTATACTTCGCTCTGGACAGTGTAATAGCCACTCACGTTCGCGCGAGGTTGGAAGACACAGGAGACTCGCATTCGAATGCATCTCCTGCATGCTACGTCGTTGTCGTTTGAGATACATTTCATCTACAACAGTCAGTCCATTGGCGATGCGTAAGGAGGATAGGTAGATCCAGACACACTTTCTGCCGTCTACAGGTTACTGCTCGGCTGCATTAGTCTTGACTAAATAAATGTACGTGCAGGGCCAATATTAAATGTCTTACAACAAGCCTTTCGTGCCCGCTCGCCTTCGCCGGCGCCGTCGGTAGCGCTCATTGCGTTCACGCAGCACAGCCAATGCACCCTGTCGTATTGGTACTGACTGCCACGAGATGGCGGCGAAGTATGATGGTTGAACGATGCATGCCCGGATTGCGATCAAGTGGGACCGGGGACATTGGATGGCTTATCTCGACCGTGTCTGTTCACGCCGGCAAATCCGGCAAACCCAATTCACTTCTGCCGGGGTCCACTTCAGAAGCTTCTTCCTCACTGTAACACAACATTGCTCCTCTATCCAAATCATGGCTAGATCAAAACTCTCCATCATGAAAGAGCAGATACCGGCTTCTCACCGAGGATTCAATCTTGCGAGCACCGTCCTGGTGGCGTGATGTCTTACTTTCTCGCCCACTCGTCGAGTATCGCCGCCGAGTTCGACTTAACCACAGAAGACATACAATCTGGAACAGATCACTTTGTTCGACAGCTAGGTACGGATTACCATATTGCGCAGACTCGAGAATGGTATTGACAGGCCCGATCGTAGCTGCCGGACTTCGAGATCCACAATCAACTTCGACACAGATTCCATCTTTTGTCACGAACATACCAAATGGACACGAAAAGGGCGTCTACCTAGCCGCGGATCTCGGCGGCACGAACTTTCGTGTATCGATTGTAGAACTACACGGCGACTCGACATACAACGTGAAACAGTCGAAAGTAGCGATTCCTTCAGACCTCCTGATCACAGAATCCTGGAAACCTCTCTTCGCTTTCCTAGCGAGTCACATCTATGGCTTCCTCCAAGCCAGTGATGCCGATTGCAATATCCTCAGCGAAAAGCCTAGGGGAAACTTCCGGCGGCTAGGGTTCACTTTCAGCTTTACCGTCCACCAAACGTCGATCAATACCGGCACACTCGTACGATGGGACAAAGGCTTCGACATCCCGAGCGCCATCGGACGCGATCCTTGCCGGATGCTTCAAGAAGAGCTCGACGTTCTCAAAGCCCCGGTGTTGGTGACTGCTTTGGTGAACGATAGCGTCGCGACGTACATGGCGCAGCAATACGTCTGCGGTGGTCGCGCGGTGTTAGGTGGCATCTTCGGCACTGGTACCAACGGCGCTTATCTTGAGGATCTGGGGCCATCGCCATCAAGTCCGCCTAACCGCGTGGTCATAAACACCGAATGGGGATGCTTCGACGACCATGCACATTTGCTGCCGACGGTGCGGTACGATCTGGACCTCGACCAGAGCAGTTTGCACCCAGGCGAGCAGCGGTACGAGAAGATGCTCTCGGGCATGTATCTCGGCGAGCTGTTCCGGCGCGCTGTACTGGCGGCTTATGAGCACGATTTTGGACAGCTGGCAATCCGGACTTCTTCGCCGCTGTTTCACCCATGGCAGGTCCAGACGTCATTGCTGTCGTTACTCGCGGAGGACGCTTCGGATGGCCATGCAAAGTCTCGGGAAGCGCTGCAGAGTGCTTTTGATCTCGAATCGTTGACGATGGAGGAGGTTCAGGGGATGCGGACGATTGCTACTGCCGTCAGCAAGAGAGCCGCACGACTGGCAGGTCTCGCAATCAGTGCTGTGATTATCAAGACGGGAGCGCTCAAGTCACCGCCACCACAAGAGCTCACAGGAGCCAAAGCAGGGAAAAGTCTTGTTCCGCAGGAAAATGGAAGTGGAACGCCCGTATCGACGCAGGTGTATCAACTGTTATCAACATTTGCTCGACGCCCTTGTTGGCCAAGTTTCGCAGACCTGCAGAGATGCGTGCAATGGAAGGAAGCGATGCCTTCGGAGACAGACAATTGTAAGGTTGGTGGACCTCTCTACATAGGTCTCGACGGGACTCTTGCAGCGTCCCTACCGGGCTTTGTCTCCGGGATTAGAAGTACGTTTCGGGATGTTGCTGGTATTGGGGAGGAGGGAGACCGGCGGATACGGATCACCCAGTTGCAAGATGCAAGTAGTATCGGGACTGCTCTTGTTGCGCAGGCCGCTGGATAGGACATCGAATCCGAACGCCTCTGCGGTATTATTGAACCGGACTGAGTCGAACCCCTGAGGTAGTAATGCTTTTGCATAGATCAGAAATATGACAAGCTGTACGTGATGTTCTTGGAGTTATCGTATTGCTGAAGTGGGTCAGTTGAAGTCCTAGAATAATACGAATTTCGGCGTCTTCAACATGTGTGACATAAATCTATCGTCCAAACCCAAACCACCCCTTTTTCTTCTCCTGTACAGGCTCGGGCGCAGCAGGCTCATCCACATCCATCTTGCTAGCAGCTTCTGGCACAGCAAGCACCGGCTGCTGGCCAGGCCTGTTGGGGTAATCGATGTAATTCCACGCAACGTCCAAGAACAGCGGCTTGACAGGAACCGGCTGGATCTTCGGCGGGTAGGACACGAGGTTGGTGAGATCGACTTGCAGGCCGGGCGTAGGGTAGGCGTCCAGGTTCTGCACTGCGGGTGCAGCGGAAGTCATGTTCTTCTTCGCTGCGATGGCAGAGTTGGAGGACAGTTTGTGCAGCTCGACAAGGGCGTGCGTACGGGAGAGGAGCTTTGCGATGTGAGAGCTGAGGTGCGTGGTTTCGGAGGTGGGGATGTCGAGGGTCGGAGGTGTTGATGTTGTGGCTGTTGAGACTGGCGGTGGGTGGGCCGAGATCAGGTCTTGGGCACGTTTGAGGAGCGCGAGAGCATTGAGCTGGTTGTCGAGCAGGGCGTGCGAGTAGGAGATGTTGATGCACTTGAGGGCGCGGAAGTAGGCGGATTTGCCATCGAGCTCGCGGACGAAGGACTCGTCTCTCATGGCTCCGCGGAGGTCTTTAATGGACTCGACACTTTGAATCGTGGCATCGTAGAGAACCACACGTTCCCGCAGACGAGCCAACTTGCGGCCTCTGCCTTCGTCTTTATCGGGGTACTCGGTGCCGTCCTTGCGCAGACGCTGTGGCTTCTTCTGCTTCTGTGCCTCGAAAGTCAAACCGTCGTTTTCGCCGATGAGGATCCTGTTGCGACCGACTCGCCATGACACAAGATCGTAGTTTACTGCCAAGCTGGTCACACGGAGGTCCTGCATTCTCGCATCACCCTCATCCACCCTCTCCTTCTCCAGCTCGTCGGTGGCACGTTTCGAAGCGTCCGCAGCATCTTGAGAAGCGATCAGAATGTCATCGTAAGCAGCCGCCTTCTGACCCGCCGAAGCAGAGGGGTGCTCCGCCAGGTAGGCCTTCAGCTTTGCCTCAGCAGCAGAAACCGAAGCCAATGCCTGTCCGATAGACGCATCGACAATGTTCGCCCGTCTCCCTCTCCAAGTAACAAAGTCCGGCACCTGCAAAGCACCAGTCTCCTTCTCCTCTCCATCCTCCGTCTTAGGCTTCTCCTTCAAAGCAAAAGCATCAACAGCCTCTACCAACCGCACAGCCTCCTCGTCCTCTCTAGGGAAATATCTCCTCGCCACAACCTCAATCGCAATCGTCCTGCTCAGCCTCGCCTGGTAGGCAGCATACCTGATCGTCGGATCCACAGTATTCGCCAACGATTCCCTGAAAACCTCCTTCTTCTCCTTCTCCCACAGCGCCGCATAGCCCACCCTAGCCTCACTCCAGCGCCTCAAACATTCCCTCCACCTCTCCTCCCCGCCCTCCTTCTGCACGCCCTCGGCCTGCTTCTCGAACTCCTCCGCACCCGCCAGCATAGCAGTATACGTCCTAGCCTCCAGCAAATCCCGCTCCGCTCCAACCTCCCTCAGCACATCCACCAGCTCCTGCGCAGTCTTGGCCGCTTTCCACAGCTTCGAGCAGATCTGCGCTCGCGCGCTGCCGGTGATGCCCTTCTCGTCTTCTGTGTGCGAGTCCTTGATGTGCAGCGCATGCGCCCACGCGCGCTCGGCGATCAGCAGCTGCAAGTGGACGAACTCGACATTGCTCTGGACGTCTGCGGCTGTGAGGGGCTTGCGAGCGAATTTCTCGCGCTTGGGAGTCGTGCGGCCTAGGCGTTTGCGGATTGCGAGGATCTGGCGGGAGAGTTGGGCGCGGTAGGTGGCGTGGTCAGCGATTAGGAGGGTCTCGCGCTTGCTGGCGAGGAAGGCTGTGATGTCCATGACGGGCGACGGGTTGTGTGTTGTTGCCGGATCGAGTCTGTCCAGTCACTCAAGAGGATGTTGAGTGAAAGGTATAGGTGGTGGAATTGTTGGCGAGTGGTATTTGCGGGGCAGCACCAGAAGCAACGTGGAGAAGCCATTATCTGTTCCGCCAAGGCCGTGATACAACACATAAATGTTGGAGCCAGTGGGATGAGATCTGTGACATATCCCATCGGGAAGGGTAATGGTATAGAGGATGGAAGAGATGTCAACGACTCGCAAGCTATACTCACGCTGCAACGATACGCTGACGACGACGACGATTACCCATTAATTACCTAGAAGAGTTCTGTTCGATAATTCAAATCTTCCAATAGCCTATTTTACTGTGTCTAAAGATATTTAATCGATTCAATCAATGCCGTGCTGTGGTCTATGCCGGCTGTGTGTTGGCCAGGTATGTTGGAACGCCAAAGCCAACCAGTCCACCCAGCCCACAGCTCGATCCCGCCTGGTATCGCAAGGGAAACAAGAACCTCATGTTATGCCACCCATAGAACTGATGAGCTTAGTGGTCCGATTATCAACCAACTGCACTCCCTCACTTGAAAAGCTCCCTCAGCTCTTCGATACGCTTTTTCGCCTCCTCGCTCTTCGTCTTCTTTTTGTCCATGCTCAACGAAGCCAGCTTGGTCTTCTTGTCCTGCAGCCTCAGCAGGGCCTCTTCAACGCTCTCCTTCATGATGTAGTGAACGATCTCGACCTCACGCTCCTGACCAAGACGGTGGACACGATCGATGGCCTGCTGCTCAACACCGGGGTTGTACTGGGGCTCCATCATGTAGACCTTGTTGGCCGCGGTGAAGTTGAGACCTTGACCACCAGCGCGGATGGAGACGAGGAGAACGGTGATGGCCGGATCGGTCTTGAAGTCGATAAGGACCTGGGCGCGCTGCTTGACGTTCATGCTGCCGTCCAGGCGGACGAAGGTGTGACCAGCCTTCTCAAGGGCATATTCGAGAAGATCGAGGTACGAGGTCCATTCGGTGAAGACGACGCTGCGGATCGGTGGCTCACCAGGCGCGAGTGCAGCAGTCTCAACGCGAGACTTCTGCAGGTCTTCGAGCAGAGCGCGAACTTTGGTGGACGGACCGGAGTATGTTTCAGGGTTCCAAGTGGCGCGACGGAGCTTCTTGACACCAGGGGCGTGGTCTTCGGCGTAGCTCAACATCTCGGAACGAGAGAGCTCAAAGAACTCGAATCTGATGTAGGTGTCGCAAACCTCGCATTCGTGGTAGTTGTCGGGGCGCAACATGGGTGGGACCGTCTTCTCGACAAGATCATCCTTGCAGTCCGGACAGTAAAGGTGGTAGCAAGGCGTGAGATAGCCAATGACGTCTTCATCATCTTCGTCAGAAGACGAATCCTCATCGTTGTCGGCGCTCTGAGAACCCTTCCTGCCAGCGATGCTTTTGCTGCACTTGCTGCAATAGTCCATGTCGTTGTCGGCCTGCATTTTGAGTAGCGAGTACGCCTCGTTGGGAGAAATGAACTTCTTTGCGGAAGCAGCTTCGATTTCTGGTTCGTCTCCCAAGTCGATGGCGTTACTAGCACTCATACCCTCGAGGTCTTTCAGATCGTCTTCGTTCAGCATCTCACGACCGTGGTTAGAAATCATGCGCAGGCGCAGCAGTGACTTCAGAACATGAGCGTAGGTCTTTCCGCGCAAGACACTCGACTCACGCATCATGCCCTTGAGCTGCATGTTCGACCTGCTAGCAAAACTGGTGTACAGTGCCTTCTCCTCAGGCGTGAATTCAAGCCTGCTGTGCGACTCATGACGCTGCTTCAGGCCGATGTTTTCCTTGCCGCGGCGCAGGGTGATGCTGTCCACCAGCAAGCGGAGGTTCGGAATGACAGATTCATCGCCCAATTTGAAAGGAGAGATGATGTACTGTGCCCATGCGCTCGGCTCATCGAAGGGTTTAATCCGCAAGAAGCGTATCAGAGCACCAAGGTCCTCCAGGCGGTTCTGGACAGGCGTACCGGTCACAGCCCAGCGACGCTGGGCATGAAGAGCACCAGCTCCCTTAGCACTGCGAGTTGATGCATTGCGAACGGTGTGTGCTTCATCGAGTACGATGCGGAACCAATTGAGTGAAGCAAGCGCCTTCTTCTTTCTGAGTGCATCCGACCACTCCGATGCGACGGTGCCGTAGGTTGTGAAGACGATGTCGAACTTCGCCAGCACTTGGACGTCTTGAATGCGACTGGGGCCATGGTAGACGCAGAAGGTCAGCTTACCTTTGCGCACATGAGCAGCGATCTGCTCAGTCCAGTTGGACAGCACAGAAGTTGGACAGATTATGAGTGTGCCTTGAGCATTGCGCTTGACGCCCTTTTCCTCGAGCTCCTTCGAGGTCTGCTTAATCTTGAAAGCGTGAGCTTCTGGAACGGTGGCCGCGACCAAAGACAAGATGCTCAACGTCTTTCCGAGACCCATCATGTCTGCGAGAATACCACCGTACACAGGCTCCGGCTTCTCGCGCAGTTCATGGCCGGTGATGACGTTGTACCAAACATCGTGGCCGGACACTTTGGTCGTCTTTTTCCAAAGTGAGAACTTTGCAGCATCCTTGCTGTCTTGAACGTTCTCATCGTGCGATTCGTGGTCTATAAGGAAATGTAGACCTTGCTTCTGGTGGGGGAGCAGTGGGGTAGAGATGATGTCGGGGTTTGCCTCTTTCTCTGGCAACTGTTCGTTCGTCACCAGACTATCGAACATGGAAGACACATCTTGGGTGATCTGCTCCACCGTGCGTGTGGTACTAGACCCGTAGGCAGGTTTGGTAGACGAGCCAATTTGCTGGTTCTGATAAGCCTGGGGCACTTGAGGGTTGATAACCTTCGTGACACCTTCTTTGCTGTTGTCGACGTGCGTTGGTGTCGCCAAGAAAAGGGCCTTTTGAGAAAGAAACCTGCCAACGCTCGCAGTGGCGCCGTGTTTGCAGTAGAGGATTGTTTCGACCGGCAGGTTTTGAGAGACGGCATCGCCTGCATTCTCTCCATGCGCACGCTTGCGAGGCGACAAGTAGGCGGTGATGCGGAACCCGCTGACATGCGAGCCGTTCAGAAGCTGTGACAGCGGATCTGCTTGGAGAATAGCGATCTTGCCGAATACGTGATTTGTCCTGTCGACCAACTCAACGACGGCGTCTCTCGAAGTCTGAGAAACAGCTTTGCGGAGCATAATCTTCATCCTCGGCCAGTGATCCTTCCCCAAGAAAGTGCCGCATGCTGGAACGCGGTGGATGTTGGCCCGACAAGTGAGCACACCGATGCAGACTATTTCGTCGTCGGGGTTACGCCTTGGCTTCGCAGTCCCGCCAGTGATGACCACATCATCATCGTCGGCGGTCAAGTCAATAGTTCCAGGTGCGGCGCCGTTAGCAGCCTTCTGACGAGCTTCCTTCAGGTGGTCACCGAGCATGCCGCTGCTGCCTGTGTTCCCATGAGCCACCTTTGCCTTCTTGGCCTCGGCGTGTTCCTCGTTGTCTTCGCCCTGGCGCTTTGTTTTACGTGCGAACGGGGTCTCTCGCTCGACTGTGTTGTTGAAACCTGGGAGAAGATTGCTCATGCCGATTTGACCTTGATCCCCGTGGTTCTGGGCGATGTGAGAGGGATTGACGGTATTGCTGCTGGTATCGATGCCGGATGGCCCATTAGCCGTAGCGGCCATGGTACCCTCGGTTGGTTGCGCTTTGCGTGTCTGCTTTGGGCCTGTTGGATGGGTCAGCTGCCAATTGCTGGTGCTGAACGGGCTGTTCTCGGAAACACGAGAAGGCGGAGGAACGGAAAAGTCGATGTGAGGAATCCGACCCATGTTGATGGAAGTCCAAGGAAGGGTTGAAGATGTGCGAGGGTTATCAAGGCGATCGCCGTGATGTTGTATGATGGTATGATGGTATGAGATGTGTGAGTGTCGGGATATCTGTGGTGTGCCGAGTATCCACGTCGATGCGAGGATGGCTCGAGGGGTTTGAAGAGTGTTGTAGTATGAAAGGGCAAAGGGATCGGAGGTGCAGTGGATGTTCAGTGGGTGTGCGCAATTGAGACTGAAGAATGTTGTTGTTGCAGTGAAAGTTGGTTGGTGATGTGGTGGTTCTTGATAGTGTGCAAAGCGGCGCTCTTGGTTAAGTGATCGCGCTCACATGCCAAATGTGAAGACCAAGATCAGGCACCAACCGTCACAAGCCATGAACATCACGCGAAAAGAAAGATGCATGTGGAAGTGGAGAGAGATGAGAGCATAATAATAACGCTGAGTGAACGATGAGAATAATGAGAATGTAGACGTACCATAGTTCGGCGTCCGCTTCGCCGCCTTCGCCCTTTCTTTCGCGAAGGCCTTCGGATTGAGCAATTGAGCCGGATTCATCTTCCTCGACGCTATTTCATCCACCGATTGTCTCTGCTCCCCCAACAGATGCGAATTCACTCAAGTCCGTGTTTTTATCATATCGTGCTATCAGATGGTGGCGAAATCCCAGAAGCCGCCTGTGACGCGGTGATGTTTGCTGCTGACGTTCCAGAGTATCGCGGCGAACGTGACAGAGCGGTTGCAAAATGCGGAGAATTCTAAGAGCACCTGTGAAGACTCCAGAAGTATTGAGTGAATCGATGTAGTGTAGTGAGGTAGTTGTGGATCCTCAAACATCGAAGAGTGGGAAGTCGGAAAGCGCGACGGACGGGAGCTGCCGTGGCGTGCTATATAAAGGAACCATTGAGACAACACTGATATGTACAGTACGTGGGAACAACGACGTGTCGGTCGATATGGACAAGTGGCTCTTTGTCGCGTGGGACTTTCTTTTTAATGCATTCACACGTTATCGAATGGGGAGATTGGTACATGTAGCGTGTATTACTTCCATCAAGCCTTCTCAACGTGTCAAAGCTACTGAGGTATATATTCTCTCTCATTTTGGTATAGTACATCATAACGTAGACAGATCAATGCCCTTTGCATACGCCTGCCTTCAAGCCTTAACACCAAGTAAAGACCGGCGGCTTACTCTTCACCATTTCCAAACGCTCCACGATGACCTTCCTGCGACTTCCCTCTTGATCCCTCGCAGCACCAAACCCAAGATCTCCCTCGCCCTCTTCATCATCTTCATCGCCATACACGCCCCGGTGGATAGCGAAGCTCGATCTCCGCTTACCATGATCCCAGATCCGGCGAGTCGAAGGGACGTCGTACGACATGCGCGGTTGAGCGATCGTGGTGGAACGTAGCGCAGCCGGACGCTGAACGCCGAGGAGAGACGTCGACGACGGGATATCGAGACTTTGCGCTAGAGGCATATCGGCGTTGGTTGTCCGGATTTGTGGCACAAGGTCTGAGCTGTTCTGTCGGGATTGGTTGAAGGGGTTACCACTTGCTTCGCGTTCAGGTGTCAAGTTACCCAGGCCGAGAAGGTCGAGCTGTGGTTTTGTAGGCGCGGATCCGTACGCAGCGCTGATGTCCAGTTCTTCATGTTCTTCCGTGATACCCTTTGGACGCGCGTGTAGTTCCTTGGCTTGCTGGCGCATTTCCTCCGAAAGCCTGTTCATGGGTACTGCCACGGGAATGTCGACCAAGTCGTCCCAGACGCATACGCGATTACGGCGGGTGAGTTCCAGTGGTCCGTGGTCGGGAGTCTTGAGAGTTTCGACGACGTTCCAGGCCTGCCCTTTCATGACGGCAATCTGTCGCGCGAACATTCGTTCTTTGAAATCTGCGTCTTGCTCGAAGCAATTGCGGAGCTTGACTTGGGTGTCCGTCCACCACTCTTTTGATGTAAGTAACGGTAGGAAATGGCGTCGGGTCTTTTCTGTAAATGGACGGCCGATCAAGCTGACTGGGAGGAATAGCCAGCCGAATGGGTAACTACGCCAGGCGTCGGGATGTTTCCAAGGCCAAGAAAGAGAGTTGTCGATAGCGCCGAGTCGGGGTACAGCACCGTCTTCGCCTTGCGAAGGGGAAGCCGTCATGTTGTCTCGTCGTCGATTGTATTCTGCTGCGTGACTGGGGTCAGGGTGGCCGTTCTGTTGCCTCTCGCTTTTGGGTGGTCTTGCTACAATTTCCGCCGTCTGCTTTTCAGTATCGATCCGTATCATCCAGTTGTCCGTTCCCCTGTCCGTATTCCTCATGATGTAGTCCAGGACAACCAGCTTTTCAAGCTCTTCCCGGAAGCTCTCTTGTAGAGCATCTGACCAGAACTCATGTCTCGCCCGAGTTTGATCTTGGCTATTCAATCCCTCCTCTTCGTCACTGTCGCCATCTTGCCGACTCTTCGGTCTGCAGTCTTCTGTCCACAGCGTCTTTCGCTTCCGTCGAGGCGCGTCCCTGAATGCGTTGTTTTGTGAATCAGGCCAAGGATGTTCCTTGAAGAATTCCGTCGCGCCCTTGTAGCCTTTGAGGAACACTTGGAACGACCCTTGCTTCTCCGGCAGAGGCTTCTTCTTCCTATAGAATGCTCTCCGGTCCCAGAAATCGTAGAAAAAGCTTTTGCTTGATAAACTCACGACTTCAGTGTAGGGGACAATGTTTGTTCTTAGCTGGCAATCCAGCACGTATGCCGCTGCTTCCGACACGTATGACAAGTTGGGAATCAAGCATGCCCTGCCGAAGAAGAACGGGAACAGATTCCTGTGTATCCACTTTGTCCATTTGGGGTTCTTACTGGCGTAGGGTTCCTCATCTTTTGGTTTAAACACTCCCAGAACTTTTCCGCTAGTGTTCCTCACGAAGTAGCTTCCACTGCTTCCCTGCGCGATAAGTGTCGGATGTAGGCCCAGCTCGATCGCGGTTCTCACGCTTTCAACAATGTCGTCAAATTCCAGTTTTGATAGTCTCTCGCCGGCATCTGAATGGTCCGCGTCCAATTGCTCCTTGGTAGCAGGGCGGATCCATTCGGGTGCTTGGAAGACCGAATGATGGATCTCCAGATGCTCGTCATCCGCCGACTTCCCTTTGACTCTCCGTATCTTGAATCGATCCTTGATTTCATCCGCCCAGCGCTCTAGTCGCGCGTTGATAGCTTTGATGTCGACGCCGCTATTGGCTCGTTTGCGTCGACTTGGCCGGCCCGGTGATGTCTCTCCGGAGGGAATGTGCATGCGATCGCGGCGCTTCGGTTGTATGGGTTCATATGAGCCATCTTGTGAGATTGCTTGCGTGTGAGAATCGCGAAAGGGATCGTCCTCGTCTGAAATATAGGGTTCTTCCTCTTCCTCTTCCTCGGCTTGGGCGATGCGGGCGTAGCCAGAAGTTGAAGGCATTGTTGTTGCGCTATGTGATATTGTTCATCGACAGGCTCAAGTTGTTGGATGCCGTTGGAGGAGTAAGAGAATGGAAAAGGAGTCGAAGATGTTGTTCTTGTTTGCATGTGAGTGCTTGTCTCTGGCTCTCATACCTGTCCAACATTCAAGATCTGGGGCAGCAGCGACTAGCGTGGTTGATCCACTGCTGCGGCTCTGCGGACCGACATGAGCTTATCTGCCCCGTTCAATCAGTGGATGGAGCATTCTCAATTATTGTTTCGACAAGGCTGATATTCTTTTAATGTAGAAAATACGACTCAAAGGTACAAGCATGTCACGGTACAGCTTTCAAGAGTCCCTTCACCAAAAGTCGTGCACGCGAAGTAGGTAAGATGCAATCGTTAATAATATGCCGCCCATTTATCACCATTCCACCCTTTTTAGAAGAGGACAGGGTGCTTTATCTTATCGCCGCCGCCCCTTATCGTTATTTGGCGTTATCCAGACATTGCGAAATGGGCTACGCTGATCTCCACCTAAACATCTGTTATCAACGACCATTGTAATATACTACATTATCTTTTCGCATTTCGATCATTCTTGTCCATTTGAAGAAGGATCTAATCATTGCAGCACGGCGCTACTGCATACTGTACCCATCAAGCGAACGCAACGACACCTTCCACCTCGAGCGCTCAGCAGCACAAGGCTCGAGTCTCGGACTAATCAACCCTTTCAACCCAACTCATCCGCCAATGCTCCAAGTCGCAGCCCCTCCATCGGAGCGTACTCGTCAAGCACATCAAGCGCACTATCAACCAAGACAACAGAACTCGCACCCTCCTTTCACACTTTCCGTCACCAAGCCCACGACGGCGTCGACCGAGCCAACGACGCAACATCACAAGTACGGATCTGCCCATATACCAGCACTCGCTGCTTTGGCTTCCTTGGCTGCCATCGCTCCCGCTGCGCCGCTGAAGAGGGAAAGTGTCAGGTACGTTCAATGTCAATGGTGGAGCGCTTGTGTTTGAAGCACAATGATGGAAAGGGATGCCGAGTACACATAGCTGAGATGGCGGGAGCTACGGCCATCATGAGCGGAAACATGCTACGTGATTGTAAATGCAGGAGAGAAGAGAAGGATGTTATGGGATTCTATGCCTCAACATTCATCGATTGATGGGAAAGACGCCAAGCCGACTTTCAGCGCGCGATTCGCAAGCCAAACAGAACGAATGGCTGATCCTTCACACCACAGCAGCAGTACACATTCGCCCTCACCCGCACCCGATACCATGAGCCAGCCGCAATACGCCCCAGCTGCCACTGCGGGCGGCCAGCAGAACGGACCGGTAAGCTGATCCCTACACGAGGCGCTTCAACCTCGCGCGCGTTATCGTTTGCACCTATCGATAGCGATAAGAGGATGATTTCATGCGCCATTCCACAACTTGAACATCACCAGTCCACTAACATGCAGTCTCACAGCCCGTCTGTCAAAACTGCACCACCTCTACCACTCCCCTCTGGCGCCGCGATGAGTCCGGCTCCGTCCTCTGCAACGCCTGCGGCCTCTTCCTCAAACTGCACGGCCGCCCGCGTCCCATCTCTCTCAAGACGGACGTGATCAAGTCGCGCAACCGCGTCAAGACCTCGCAAACACCGCGCAAACACGACCGCAATGGCAACCCCGCCGACAGTCCTCAGACTCATTCTCAGCCCGGCCCAGGCTTTCCCGCCGCGCATCCCGATGTCGCGCACGCGCATCAACCTTATCAGCAGACGCACGGCCTGCCTCACACGGCACAAATGAGCGGCATAGCATCAGCGCAAGGCCATGACCGCAACTCTTCACCCGGCGCCTCGCTGAGCCGCAGCGACACTCCGTCTCAGCACCAAAATCCCAACATCGCACCGCAACATATCTTCGACACGGTCTCCCTTCCCGTCGACTCTTTCACCTCGCCCGGAACACACCACCTTGAGACGCCGCAGACTTTTGACGCCGTCGTCGCGCAGAACAATGCGCTGCGTACGCGTGTCAACGAGCTGGAGGTCATCAATGACCTGTTCCGCGGCAGAGTCAACGAGCTCGAGACCTCTGAGCAAGAAGCTAAGCGAGAAGTCGAATCTTTGAGGCGCGAGATCGAGAGCTTAAAGAGAGGAAGCGCTGAGAGGACTGTCGATACTGCTGTCGAAGAACAAGAGGATGGCAATCCTGCGAAAAAACAGAAGACGGTCGAAAGTAATGAGCATGAAAATGGAGAAGCAGGCTTCGCCGAGTTCACTAGGGGAGAGGAGAGCCAGGAAGCTCAGCCGGCTTCGAATTGAGAGCGACCAAAAAAGTTCTTGGACCGAGCATCGAAAGGGCGGCCCTGCAGCGCGGACCTGGTCTTTCCATCTTTTCCTTCACACATTTTGTGTTTCGCAGCACATATACCCCAAATTCTCCACCACCCAGTCCTGGCGACAAAACGCGGGAGCAGGGCGGAGGCTATCCTTGCATTCATATCCACATCACAACTCAGCTCTAGACAGGTCATTATATTAATTGTACGATTTTGAAAATTGTATTCGCTTGGGTGTGTCTCGGTGTCAACTCATGAACTGTGAATACCAGCAACGAATTTCTTCCAAGCTGGAGCAGTTCGCAGTCGCCAAACCAGCAGCTTTCCACTGACCCAAGTGGTCTCGACTCACCGAGCTCGCCTCAATATCAGAAGGCATGGCATCTGCACGCTCTAAAGCGTCGTGTCTATCGTACACTCAGCACATTAATCCATGGTCCAGCGTCATCGTGCTTCAAACCAAGAGCGACGTCGCGACCAGTTTCCCATCTACTCGACGGGCAAATTTCATCTCAACACCCTCTCCATGAACCCAAACGCCCTTGACTGCAACACCAACCCAGCATGCCACAACCCCGCCAGCGACGCCACCGCTGCCCCACCACCGGCTTTCCGCAGATAAAAGGCAAGCAAAGCCGCCAGAACCGCCGTCCCAGCCACCATTGCCGGCCGCCTATATCGTTTCGCCAGCACTCGCGCCCGCTCAAGCTGCTTCTGCCGAGCTTCCTGCGTCGCAATCTCAGCGGCGTGACGTTGGAAATACACTTCGCCGTCCTGAAGGGTCTGTTGGGCGAGAGCGTGTGGGTCGCGGGTGGTTTTCAGAACGCTGTTGGGGGAGATGCCGTACCACCAGGGGTAGCTGCTTAGTTTGTTTGGGGGGTGAGCGGCATGCAAAGCCGCTGAGCGAGAAATCAAAGAGTCGAGGTCAAGTGGTTTGGGGAGCTTGGAGAGGATGCAGTGCAGCATGTCGTGCTCGTCGGGTTCGAGGGTAAGGAGCTCTTCTTTGCGGGAGATGATGATGGTGGCGTATAGGTAGATCGAGGCGGCGGCTTCGTTGGTGAGGAGATAGTCGAACAGGCGGGCAATGTCGCCGTATTCTTGAATCTCGTGGGCGTACAGGGTTAATGTGGCCGGCAAGGCGAAGTAGAAAGGTGCCGTTTGGCTCAAGTGCTCGAAGAGGTCTACGTCGGCGGCTTTCAGAATAGAAGGCAGTAGCTGCAAGTGGGACAAGGCTCCGGTCATTGTTGGCAGCATGAAATCACGGATCCGCAATAGCGAGAGTCGAGCTACGGCTGCGGGCGTTGTTTTGGCTCCAAGGACGAGCAGTAGTACTTGCACAATGTCGTGGTAGCCTTGGAAGTAGCAGAGCATGGGATGCCGCCGTAGGGTTTCGGTAATAACATCGGATAGTTCATGCTTGCGAGCATCTATTCGTTCGTCGGATTCGTCTGCCCGGGCAAATGTATCAGTCTTCGGCCGACTTTAGCAACCTGCGAGGTCTGGCTCATTCCGGCGGAACTACAGTCATGCACTTACCTGTTGGGTAGTAGACAAAGGAGCGATTGACATCCAGTTCGACCTGGCCTTCTTCCCGATGCTTCGGCAATTCTCGCCAACTGATACTGGAGCTACTTGATTGTGCATGGTCGCCACCTAGAACGAGTGGCCCTGTGATCGTGTCAGAATTCCGGTGAGACGAGAAGGCGAGAGGGGCAAGTCCAGGTCGTCTCCATACATACAGACTACACGGCGTACATCATCGTCGATGAAGCCGCCCGGAGAGGCTGCCAGGACGGCTAAATCGTTCCAGTCGCGTCTCTCTGCTGCACTGATGATCTTCTGCACTTCAATCTGTTGATCCTGGGAGAGCGGCTGTTCTCTGCAGGCGGAAAGAGGCGGCACATGCTCAGATGACGGTATGGATGGAGGCGAAGTCATAGTCGTGGTAGAGAAGAGCTGGCAGAGAGCGGTCCCGAGGCCGCGTCTAATTTACAGTGCTTCGCGGCGCTCAGCCGAGTACCGTGGACAGACGCAGGGCAGTGGACACCATGTACATGAGAGGCGTCTTCGAAGAGACGAGGGTGCGAGGATGCTCAACAACCTTTCATGCAGCTTGGTGCGGGATCAGATGAGGGCGGGCTGGGCGCTTTAGCTACCGGAAGAGGAATATACACAATTGAAGACAGGCGTGACACGTGACTGCTATTGCCGGGCGAAGTGAATTATTGTCGGGAGTAAGTCGAGTGAGGTCGTCAGAGTCGGTGTGATCGACGAGGGCGAGACTCGTGAATGTTGGTGAGGTCGGGGGCGCGGGCCGGGCGATGCGCAGCAGCAGCAGGCCACCGGATTCTGTGCTACACAACACAACAGCAGCGGATGCTTGACAGGTCGCGTCCTGTCGCAGGGAAGAAGAACTGGAGTCGTCATCGAGGGTGCCTTGTCGCCCTGTGTAGGGTCGGATCATCTCTCTGCACGTTGGCAAGGATCGCACACACCTGTTCGACATCACTCTAGCTACAGAGAGAAGTACAACATCGCCCGTCCCGCCGGCGCCATACATGTACCTACATGTACATTACATACGGACACCGACAGACGTAGATACACAGACACGCCGACGGCACACAACCTTCCACCTATAAGCATTGCACCTCACCGCATCCTATACCGACCCGGCGGGCTGCACCTACGACATCTACCTGAACCATTCCTCCCGCTATCCCTGTCTCTCTACATCTCTGCGTGAACGACTGGCGGACAGCGGGCCATGCCGAGTCAGACCAACAGCTGCTGTTGATGCCAATCCTCGGCTCTCTCTCCCTTCTGACTGAATGACTGATTGCCTCTAAATTGCAGGATTGCAGGGTCAATCTTCCGTTGCATGATTGCCTCGCGCACAACATCCAGTTCTTGCATGATTCATGAACCCTCTGCAGTCCGCACCGGCCGCCACCAATAGCGCCGTCCGGTCGCCATCTGATCTCCACGATTCACAGATCCGACAGCACACGACACATCAAGCAAGGCACTCTCGTGAAACTCCCAGTTCGTGCAACTGCTACTCGACTTGGTAACGCGTGCCACGCAGTGCCAGGCCAACATCGCTTACCGCTCCCGGGTCGGGTATATTGTCCTGCTATAACGTCTGCGTTTACATCGCCTGATATTGTCAATCCCGCCTCATCAGCCTTTGCGTTATATCCTCGCAGCCCGCATTCAATTCCCACCTGCATGTCATGCTCTCATGATGGGTTCTCTCCAGCCTCCCGCTGCCACCACTCCCGCCGTCGGCGTCTTGACCAGGACCATCGTTCGTTCCCCAGTCTGCAAATTTATCCTCCACGCCCGTGTTCGACACCCAGACCTCAATGACGTAGTTTTCGTCGGGGAGGATTTTATTCACGTCAAACAAGTCAAACGAAATGGCGATTTGTGTCATCTCGAACATGTGGCCACAAAGGATAATTTTGGCACCAGGATAAAAGCCGCCAAACCCTTCACCGTCGATCCTAACTCGGCCCAGGATGAAGACGACTTTATCAAGCCCGAGCTGTCAAACAGCCAAAGCAAGCGTGCAAACACGACGCTGCCTCCGCAGTTCGTGGTACTGACACTTGAGTCTGATGACCTGCTTTTCCTGTACCTGAAAGACAACGGTGCCGGAGTACTAGAATTCGTTCATCAATCATGCCCGATGCCATCATACGACAACACCATACACCAAACTGGAGATCACTTGGCTATTGATCCATCTTCGCGAGCTCTGGCCGTCGCCGCGAGCGAGAACGAAGTCGTCATCTACTCTTCCAAACCTACAGATCAACTCCGTCATGAGCTTGGAACGAACCACCCTGACTGGTGTCCTGTCTCGTCACAGCGCCCTCTCGCAGTGAGCGGAGTGATACAACACCTGGAGTTCCTGCATCCGCCAGCTAAGGACCCAGACCACATCATCCTTCTCGTCGTCTTGATTGATCAACGCAGAACGAAAGCTTTGTGGATCGATTGGTACGGCAATACCCAACTCAGCCACGCGTCGGTGCACCCTGCGCAACCCATCGACGCCCCGAAAACTGTGTCCAACTTGCTCATCCCAATCCGTGACTCTGCGTTTCTCCTGATCACAGGTAGCGAGATGAAACTACACAGAGACATACTCTCCGGATCGATGCGAAGCCTTAGCCTCGATCTGACTGTGCAAGAGACGGCTTCTCCTGGCCAATCGCCACAGAGACCAGGGTGGACGAGCTGGTGCAGGCCCTTGCGTAACAAGACGATGCAAGACGACATCTTCTATCTCATTCGAGAAGACGGACTCGTCCTATTAATCACCATCACCAATATCGACACGATCCATACTACGCACGCTGGAAACATAGGCTGTCATGCTGCATCAGCGTTCGCTTCACTTGGTGACCCTAGCGACCCGGACATCTTGGCTGTGATTGGCGACATGAGTAACGGTCAAGTCGTCCACATGGGCAACTGGCCATCACCAGCCAGGATTACCGAGAGGACCCGGGTCGAAACCATGGAGATGCAAGACAGTATGACTTTGCCCAACTGGACGCCCAGTATCGACATGCTCATATCGAGGCTGTCTCAGTCGCATGTCAAATCGACTCAAATGCCAAACAGCGTCTTCATCACCTCGGGTCGACAACCACACGGTGCTGTCACCGAGCTTCGAAAGGGATTCGAGGCGATTGCGACAAACTACTTCGAGATTGAGGGTTTGAGAAGCACCATAGGCGCCTGGGTATTACCCAATTTGTCTACGGGTTCAATCTTGATACTACTGTCCACACCTTCGTCGACGCGTATCATTGAACTCGATGCCGAGTTAGACGCAAACGAGTTAGACGAATCAGACACAGCCGTCATGGCCCTGAGCCAACGTACTTTGACAGCAGCAATACTGGAAAACGGACATTTGGTGCAGATCTGCGAGACAGCTATATGCGCCAGTGCAAGTATATTGGCAAACTTTGAAGACCGATCGCGGTGGGACGCCGATACAGGGAACGCAATTGTCGCGGCTGCCATCGAGCCAAGTAAGAATTGTATCGTGGCTGCCGAACGATGCGACGACCACTCTGAGCTTCTGGTGTTCCGACACCACGTGCATCGGGATGATGATGATGATGATTCGGATGAAGGGTTACAGTCCCTGTCGCCGATCGTCCTCTCGGAAGAGCCAATTTGTTTGGCAACAACTGTTTACAAGGGCCGCGTCATCGGCATCTTCTCGACAATCGAAGGCAACATCCAGTTGTTCACTGTCGATCTCAACACCCGTCCCCTTGTCGCCCTCGGTGATTCATTGCAGATCGTCGAAGATCGTCAGAGTTTGTGCGATCATCTTGTCTTGCTCCATCCTGCATCCATGCATGGAGAGTCATCACATGATCTACTCGTTGTCTGTGGCATGCGGGACGGCAGCATCGTGTCCGTGAGAATACAGACCGCGGATGCATCGCTTTCTTTCGGTGAAATGAAGATCACCGAGTTCGGACAAGAAACAACCCGGCTCTCGCGCCATGCCGACCAACTTGGGAAAGCCTATGCCCTCAGTGGGCTTTCCACTTGCGTGTTGACTTGGGACGAGACAACGCCATGTTCATTGAACTTCGAGAGCCTGTGGGTTTCTGACAAGTCACGGCCGCAACTGTCTCAAGGCCCAGTCACGTCAGTCACTATGATGCCTTCCAGTGACCACTTGAGCACTTATGGAGTGGGAAATCTCGCCAACCATTTGGTCATAGTCTCCGCTAGCGAAGTGTGCTTTGCCTCAGTTGAACAAGACGCAACCACTGTGCCAAGGCAGATCGAGGTGACAGGGACACCAGATCGACTGATCTACGCCGAGCAGCAGCGGAGTCTTGTTTGCGCCTCCATGTGCACCGGCGTCCGTTCATTTCCCTCCAACATGCGCAACGCGCCGCCGGATGAGAATCGGCAGATATGGCCGGCCATCGACTTCATACCTGCCGACAGAGACAACGTTTCGTTCACCTTCGACCTACAGCCAGGTGAGCGTGTGTATGCTCTGGCAGAGTGGTCATTCCAGATGAATGGCAAGCGATATTCAAACATCATGGTCGGCGGTAGCTACACCAGAAAGAGTGGAGGCTTGAAAGGTCGCATTGCTTTCCTTCAGCCGAGCAACCGCAACTGGGAAATTGTCGATATGAGAGAATCTCGCAGCATCAGTTTTGATGATCCTGTCTACTCATTGGCCTTGGTTGACACAGTGACATTCGTCGCATGCACAGGCACCAAGGTGGTCGCCTTTCGGTTCGATGCGGAGGAGAAAAAGTGGGAAAGCATATGCGCGCCATTCAAGCTTTCTCACAGGGGAACATCCGTCTCTGTGTCAGGTGCCTTGATATACATCTCTGCAGCTAACGAAGGCCTGATTACCCTCCGGCTCGAGGACTCATCTTCCCACCACCAGGGTGAGACCTTCTCAAACCGCCTGACGCTGGTCGCTCAGCCTCCCCGGAGCTGCCGATCGCTCAGCCACACGATCCTGCCTCTTAACCCCGATACCAATATCGCACTGCTCTCAACAAGAGACGGACTCCTTTTGGGCCTCACCTCCCCATCACCAGGCTCCACCGGTCCGCATCGCACGCGCCTGCTCTTCGAAGCCCAACTCTCTCGCTCCCTCGCCAGCATCGGACAAGGCTCCACCCGACCTCCTTGGCGCACCGAGCCCTCCTCTGGCGTTCTAACCTCAGATCTCGTCGGCCTCTCCAGCGATGGCTCGATGACAGGGATCGGCCTCATAGACAAATCCCTCTGGCGCCGACTGTTCTGGCTGCAACGGATCCTTGAATGGAACAAGATCTTTTCGCCTCACGCGCCCGAGATCCCAACTTATGGTGTTGATGCCGAAGCTTACGAAGGGCGTGAACGAGGCTTCCCGATCGGCTTTGGGGCTAAGGCTGAAGATGAAATTGCGCTTTTCGCAGACGACGACATTAGCTTGCAGAATGATTTGCACGTTGATGGAGATGTGCTGGCGAGAATGCTGGAGCCCGGTGGAGTTCAGAGGCTATCGGACGCTCTGGAGAATTTGGCGGAGAGGGACGACAGGGTCGGCGATTGGGTCGAGGAGCATTTGGAGAGGGAGTTGGGGTTAGTAGAGGGGATGGTGGAGGAGGTAAGGGCTTTGCTTGGGATGTGGATGTAGACGCTCCTGCTTTCTTGTACATCAAACTCGATTTCATGGCTAGCTTGGATCTAGATGATCGTTTCGTTTGTATTGCATTGTCTAATGCTTTGCTGGCAAGGAAACGTCGACCATATCGTTGCGCTCTAGTATTGGTGTTGGGGTCAGGCTTATACACTTTGTACACCGCTCGCTTGTGCGTGATGCATGTCCTTCGCGTTATCGATCGACCCTGGGGCCTAGGCTAAATTGCATTATCCCGAAGCGGTAAGCGATCACAACATTAATGTCCAGTTTGCTCATGTCGTTGATGAAGCAGATCCTTCTCTTCCACGGCCGACTGTCGCACAAAGTAAAGGGGTTTATTAGCCTATATGCTACGCGATGGTTGCACCACCGCAAACCAAGGCGGATCAGAACATCTAGCCAAAGCGACAACTAAGCGAGTGGCGAATACTACATCACATCACATGAGCTTTACGTCAGAGACGTCATAGTCGAGACCCAAGAGAAGAATACCTAACAAGAAGACTCCACGCTGGAAACATATGGGATTTCGTTACACGAATCATTGTCGCCACTCTTTCAGACCCGATCCCGAAAACATACTGGACCCGCCGAGTATACTTACGACACTCCCCCAAACTTCCTAAAATCAACCATGTCCATCGCCCACTATACAGTCCCCGTGCCCCCCACAGCCTTCATCTGCGCCGATTGGCCCTCTCTATGTGACGAAACCGCCTCCAAATGGGGCCACTGCACGGTCGACAAGAAATACGGCGGCTACGTGATCGAAGACGCCGGCGCCATCGTCCTCGTCTGCACCTCCTCCCTATGCGACGTCCTCGAAGCGAAAGACAGAGAAGCATCGACGATCACCTTCCACCTCCCCACCGCGCCAGGAATCTCCACTGCAAACTACACCGTTGCCATCCCGGAGACTGCGAGGGTCGTCACGACTTTTCCTAGTTTGGAGGTTGCGGCTTTGGAGAGGTACTGGTGTTCTATTGTGAAGAAGTACGGTGGGGTTGTGATCGAGGAGGAGGGGAAGATTGTTATTGCCTGTGGCGAGGAGCTCTCGAGAGATGTGTTGGGGCATCCGCAGAGTCTGGAATACATTTATGAGGATGTGGCGGAGTTGAAGAGGAGTAAAGGGGGAAGGAGGGGGGTTAGTGCTCTCTAATGATATAGGTCTTCGGTCGGAGGTTTGTAAGGTAAAGGTCCTTGTGGTCTGGATAGCGATGTCGGTGTGCACTCTTCGGAGTTAAGGTCTCCCAGCCTTTTAGTCTTAAAAAAACTTGACTACAACGTTAGTCCCATTCTCAATCGTTTCAATCGAGCGCGTGGTAGCGCGACCTTCATACTATGCCTATGAAATTAGGGATGTGCTCGGACGATGTCTGCTCGAAGGATGTAGGGAAGGCCGGAGTTAGGAGTTACATTATGGTCGAACGACGCCACTCATCGATCTCTGCCATGCCTCGTAGGTAGCATAAAGACGCCATCTGACAACTTGAAGTCGTTGCCCACTGATGATCGTAAGAGCACAGCAGGCATCAGAACCATCGCATTTTATCCGAGATTCACCTCAGTCCATCAACCAATCCGACCTGCCACCATGGCCTCTACACCCTTCAACACATCACTTCTTGGAACACCAGGGCACTACAGGCCCCAGCAAACCGCCCTCCTCCTCCTCGACTATAGCCACTTCATCATTAACAACACCGGAGCCAAAGCTCACTCAGCAGTCAAAGTAGCAACGAGCATGCGAGCGTGGGCCAGATCGCACGGCATCGAAGTCATTCACTGCCTCATCGACTTCAGCGGCGACACAGATCCTCTCCACACATACAAAGACCTAAGCCGGCTCCAAGGCCTCATCGCTAGAGTTCAGACGTCCGAAAGCGGCAGTGAGCCGGCCGAGCTCCTCGAAGGTGCCGCCGACAAGACGTTCTACCGACGACTGGGCAACATATCCGCGATCCATCCTGCGGATGTTAAGCAATATCTTCGAGGGAAGGGGATCAAGTCGCTGGTCATTATGGGGTTGAGCACGAGTGGGTGTGTGCTTAGGACCTCGTTCGAAGCGGCGGAGGAGGGCTTCGTCGTTACGATTATTTCGGATGGATGCGCTGATCGCGATCAAGATGTCCATGAAGTTTTGTTCAGCAAAGTTTTGCAGCAGACTGCGTTTGCGATGACGGCCGCGGAGTTTCAGCAGGGTTATGAAGAGACAATTTGAGGTCGCCGTGGTGGTGAAAATCGACAGCGGTGATCATATCTCTGTGAGATTTTATTCGTACTCTTCACTTAACTGCCCTTTATATTTCAGTCTTCGCCATTCGTCAGACACTCGAGGCGCCCATTCAAGCCCACTCCTCACTCATGATCTGGGCCGCTCTCTCTGCGATACCGTACACAGCACTCTGAATGTGTCCAGAGACGAGCGCCGGCATGATGCTAGCATCGACGACTCGCAGGCCATCGACGCCATAGACCTTGAGCTCCGGGCTGACCACACCACCATCCTCCTTCGGCATCATCGCACAAGTGCCGACAGGGTGCCAGATGCTCGCCATGTTTGTCTTGGCATATTCGATCCATTCTTCATCGCTCGCACCGCTTGTAACAACATCAAGACCCGGCTCGTACTCGGCTGTCCACGCGTAGCTCATCGGCGCCGTCTCAGCGATCTTGCGCAGGTACTTTGCGATTTGAGCAACGCCTTCAAGGTCGTAAGCGTTGCTGAGGTAGTTGGGGTCGAAGGTTGGCTTGGCGTTAAAATCGGGACTGTTGATGTGCGAGCTGCCGCGGGAGAGCGGGTGTTGGATCACGCCGATCAGAGCGAAGAAGCTGGAGCCGTAGAGAGGGTTGCTGGCAGATGGGTAGCCTTTAGCTCCGAGGTATCCGTCAGAGAAGAGGACCTCGAGTTGAGGGACGAGTTTGGATGAGTCTTCGAGGTTCTCAAGCTTCTTTTGGTCGATCACATTGGACGAATCGGCTGATGCCTTGGCGCTTGCGATGAGAGACGATGGGTCGTCGAGGACCTGGTCCCATTGCAAGTATGCATAGCCGCTGGAGGTGCTGTCGTAGAGACCGGTCTTGTTGTTTTTCCACAAAGCCAATTGCTCGGCCGCATAAGTTGCGTTGAATCGAAGGATGTCAGGCGTTGTGTAGTTCTCGCGAAGCTGGTATGTGTTGACAATCCTGACGTGATCCTGCAAGTTCTCGCCAACACCCGGAAGCTCGATCTTGAGTTCAACACCAGCAGCTGCAAGGACATCCTTCTGGCCGACACCGGAGACCTCGAGTAATTGAGCGGACTGGATGGTTCCAGCGGAAAGAACGACTTCCTTGTTGGCTTTGATCACAGTTCCGTCCTTGAGCGTGACTCCAGTAGCGCGAGCACCCTTGTTGATGTTCACTTTGGCGACTTCGGTCTCCAGCAAGAGGTGGAGGTTGGTGGGAGCGTCAGCGAGGTAGGCCGGACTGTAAGATCTGGTGTAGTTCGAGGGCTGGATGTTGCTGGTGTGACGCATGTATCCGATCATTTCGCCATCGAGGTAACGGTCTGTTTGCTCGATGCCCAAGCTCTGCATTGCCGGGAAGAATTGTTCCTGCTGAGGAGGAGCAAGGCGGTTGACCACGAAATTGATCGGACCTTCGGTACCGTATCCCTCGAGCTCTGCGGATCCATTGGCAGGAGTGATGTGGTACTCTTCCACCGCCCGCATGGCCGGGAACATGGAGTGTGCATTCCAGTCGGGATTTCCGAGTTCCTCCCAAGCGTCGTAATCAGCGGCGGCGCCGCGATCCCAAGAGAGCAAGTTCAGTGCAGAGCAACCACCCAAGACACGACCACGGTTTTGACCGATCACGCGGTCGTTGGCGCCAGACTGCGGGATGGAAGTGAAGTTCCAATCGTATTTGCTTCCTAGGATGGATCCTTTGCGGCCAGGGATGTAGATCCCCGCCTCATCTCGACCGTCCGGACTAGATCAAAGAGTCAGCAAAGCTATTCCTGGGCATGTTCCGTCCAACTTACCCAGCCTCAATGATGAGAACCGAAGAATCCGTCAAACGCTGGCTGAGACGCGTTCCTAACGCCACGCCGGCCGTGCCACCACCTACAACGATCTGTAGGATTATGATATGTTAGATCGAGGCAAATTGCCAATCTCGATTCGCACACAAGGCGATGGATCCTTACAAAGTCATAAGTCTGTTGAGGAACAGCGACAGCCGCGGCCAATGGCACCAAAGATGCGGCCAAGTAGGTAGTAAGCATGTTGACGAGCATGCAGGATGCTGGTGATCAGGCGAGTGGCTGGAACAAGATGACTCTGTTGTTTCTGTAAGAACAACAGGTGGGTGACTGAAGCTTAGAGTTCGAAGGGGAACAATGGATTGGATATCAAAAACTAAGGATTTCCTGAGCTCGAACGATTGTGTCATGGATTAGATTGCAAGCAGGTACGCGAGGCCGGCAGTTCATCAGACACGTGCTGAGAAGCGAGGAAAGCATGGTGTTCATGCAAGAGTAGTTGCTCGCCTGTCACCACTACTACCGAGTCAGCCAGGTCAAGTGTGCGAGTTCGTCGCGAGCGTCTCAACAGATATCGCTTCGAGCTGCGGATATGCCAGGCCGAATCCTTCCGCGGATCTGGGTTTTTTACCGGACAAATTGGAATGGTCGAGTCTGACAATCATGCACGGTTGAAGAGGCATGGAGAGACTAGAGGAAGGGGAAATCTCTTGGTGTTTCTTGGTTTCAGGGTCGAAGGCTGGGGTTCAAACAGTTTGGACTCCACGTGGCCTCCCGAGCCCGAGCCGGCGACAACAACATCAACTCAAGACAAGCAGAACACATCATCATGATCATATTCCTCCCTGCACAACACTCCTGCACAATTCCAACATCTATCTAATGTCGCTGATATAGCAGAACAAACCATGCAAGATTGCAGTCCTTGGTTCAACAGTCCCACTGTATATCTCGCTTAAAGCCACCAGGGTGTCAAATGTTCTACGACTAGTCTATAGGAGCTGTGGCATCCGAATAGGCACAGTGTAATCGAAGCCTGTTGTCCTGCATTAGTGTGCCGAAGTGTTGACAGATTGGGCCGCTTTCCGGAGCCCGGACACACTCTCTATCAGAGGTCGGGACCACCACCTCACATACCTTCTTCATCCGTCCAGAAATCCCTGCACCAGGACCACGGACATGACTCTTGCGACCCT
>Ga0265798_10000854_pt1 | contig 48865 bp, 45 predicted proteins | sample P3T30metagenome_FD_192430 | JGI IMG/M metagenome (GOLD analysis project Ga0265798, IMG submission 192430) | Plant litter microbial communities from East Loma Ridge, Irvine, California - P3 T30 | ecosystem: Environmental > Terrestrial > Plant litter > Unclassified | place: USA: California...
TTACCGGGGTCAACGCTTCGTGCAAACACTGCACAAAAGTACGTCGGTTTTTAAGGGTTGCGGATGTTAACCCCTCATTGAGAGGAATGCAAAGCCTCTGATCGAAAACCGCTGGTCGGCACCTCGGACGACGACTATTATGCGCGCCTTCAAATCTGCCCCCTACAAGGCGCAAACCCATGCTAGTACTGGGATTAGAAACGTCCTGCGATGAAACCGGCGTCGCACTTTACGACAGCGAACGCGGTTTGCTGGCGGATGCATTATTCAGTCAGATCGACCTGCACCGTGCCTATGGCGGCGTAGTGCCCGAGCTGGCTTCACGCGATCATGTCAAGCGCATGCTGCCCCTGATTCGTCAGACGCTGGCCGAGGCCGACTGTGTGGCCACCGACATCGATGCCATCGCATACACAGCAGGGCCGGGGCTTGTGGGTGCATTGCTGGTGGGTGCTTCCTGCGCTCAGGCCCTGGCGTTTGCCTGGGATATTCCGGCGCTGGGCGTGCACCACATGGAAGGTCACCTGCTGGCCCCGATGCTCGAAGAAAACCCGCCAGAGTTTCCGTTCGTCGCTTTGTTGGTTTCCGGTGGCCATACGCAGCTGGTTCGGGTCGACGGGATCGGTCAGTACGAGCTGTTGGGCGAGACGCTGGACGACGCCGCAGGTGAGGCGTTCGACAAGACGGCCAAGATGATGGGCCTGCAATATCCGGGCGGGCCCGAAATTTCCAGGCTGGCAGCTCAAGGTGTACCGGGTCGGTTCGTGTTTCCAAAGCCGATGACTGATCGTCCGGGACTGGAATTCAGTTTCAGCGGCCTGAAAACCTCTGCCCTCAATACCTGGCAGCAGTGCCAGCGTGCTGGGGACGACAGTGAACAGACTCGTAGCGACATCGCTCTGGCCTTCCAGCATGCGGTGGTAGAGACTTTGACCATCAAGTGCAAGCGTGCGCTCAAGCAGACAGGCCTCAAGCGGCTGGTCATCGCCGGTGGCGTCAGTGCCAATAAGGCGCTGCGTTTATCGTTGGAGAGCATGCTGGGCAGCTTGCAGGGTCATGTGTACTACGCACGGCCTGAGTTCTGCACCGATAACGGCGCGATGATTGCGTTCGCTGGCTGCCAGCGTCTGCAGGCGGGCCAGAAGGAAGATTTGAGTATCAGCGTGCAGGCGCGCTGGCCGATGGAGCAGCTCTCGGGGCTGTGAGGCTTCTTGAGCTTGCTGCGGGTGGCGTTGGAAAGGGTGCAGTGCTGGAGAGGAGAAACATGAGCGTTTTTCAGCTCGCCCCTTAGAAATGCCGTTCGCGCCCGGCGAGCAGGTCGCGTAGATTGCCGCGATGACGCCAGACGATGAGCAGGGTCAGGACACTCATGGGCAACAAGGCTCGGGGTTCCTGCCAGGCCAGCAAGGGTAGCGTCATGGGTGTGGCAATCAGTGCGGCCAGTGAGCTGGTGCGGGTCAGGCGCAAGGTCAACAGCCAGACTGCTATCGCTAACGCCGCTGCCGGGAGGTAAAGACCCAGCAGTACGCCTGCTGCCGTTGCGACGCCTTTGCCACCCCGAAAGCGAAAGTACAGCGGAAAGAGGTGGCCCAGTACCGCGCAGACACCGATCCAGCCTTGCTGCGAAGGGTCGAGGCCCAGCGTGCTGGCAAGCAGCACCGGAAGCAGACCTTTGCACAGATCGCCGAGCAGGGTCAGGATGGCCAGTTTTTTACCGGCCAGCCGCAACATGTTAGTGGCGCCTGCGTTGCCTGAACCACTGGCGCGCGGGTCGGGGCTGCCGTTGAGGCGGCTGAGCAGGATGGCAAAGGACAGCGAGCCGAGCAGGTAGGCGAAAGTCGCCAGTAACCAAAACATGCTAACCATTCCGGGCGAGGATGCCCTGATTCTAACGGCGCATCGCGCCCTTGTCGTGCAGCGGAGAGTAGTGCTTGGACAGAGTTTTCATCGAGGGTCTGCAAGTCGATACGGTGATCGGCGCTTATGACTGGGAGCGTGGTATTCGCCAGTGCCTGCGTCTGGACCTCAGCTTTGCATGGGACAATCGACCTGCTGCGGCGGGCGATGACCTCACCAAGGCACTCGACTATGCCAGCGTTTCGAACCGTATCCAGGCTTTCGCCGAGCAGGCGCAATTTCAACTGGTCGAGACCTTCGCCGAACGTCTGGCCGAGGTGTTGATGAGCGAATTCACCATTCCCTGGCTGCGTTTGAAAGTGACCAAGCCGGGTGCCGTTGCTGCCGCAGCCGGTGTGGGCGTGGAGATCGAGCGCGGATGTCGCTGACGCGAATTTTTCTCGGGCTCGGAAGCAATATCGAGCGCGAACAGCACCTGTGCGCAGGGTTGGATGCGTTGGACGACTTCCTGAGCGACCTGAGCTGCTCGCCGGTGTTTGAAAGCCATGCGGTGGGCATCAAGAGCGGCCCGTTTTTCAACCTGGTGGTGTCGGCCCTGACTGACCTGCCGCTGTTGGAGCTGGACCGCCGTCTGAAATTCATCGAGGCCGACAATGGCCGCTATGCGCCTGATCGCAAGGGACTGCCACTGGATATCGACGTGTTGCTGTACGGCGAGCAGGTCGGCAACTTCGACGGACTGATTCTGCCCAGGGCCGAGATCCTCAAGAACGCCTTCGTGTTGCGGCCCTTGTCGCTGATCGCGCCGGAACGCCTGCATCCTGGCGTAGGCGTACCGTTTGGCAAACTATGGGCCGAAGCGCAGATCGATCAACAGCTCTGGCCAGTGGCCTTCGGGTGGCGGGGCGAGGCGCTGACGCCATCTGAATTGCTGTAGCGAGCGCCATGCGCAGCGTTGCCCGTTGCGTTGCTACGCGTTGTATTCGGCCTTGTAGACTTTCAGCGCGTCCAGTCGCTCGTTTTTCAGCGCGTCGCCCAGCTCCTGCCCTTTCAGGCCCTTTTCCAGCAGCGGTTGCACCGATACGGTTCGTGCAGCATGCGCTGCGCCGCGCAGGTACTCGGCTTGTGGATAACTGCGCTGCTCGAAACCATGGCGGCCGCGCGCGTCCATCTCGCAGGCGGCAATAAATTCCTCGAAGCGCTGTGGTCTGCGGTAAACGTCAAAGCTTTGCAGCAGTTCCAGAACTGTCGATGGCTTCAGTTCCAATGCCCGGTGCCCATGGGTGTGGTACTGGCCCACCAGCAGCGCCAGTTCCTGGCAGTCGCGGGGCACGCGAAAACGCTCATTGACCTTTTTTATCAGGCGCAAGCCCGTGTGCTCGTGAGCGATGTGCCTGGGCCAATCGGCTTCTGGCGTCAGCCCCTTGCCCAGGTCGTGCAGCAGGCAGGCCCAGCGCACGGTCAGTGGATGCTTGTGAACCGCCGACTGCTCCAGCACGCTGAGGACATGCACGCCGGTGTCGATTTCAGGATGATGCGCAGCGGGTTGGGGCACGCCGAACAGTGCCTCGACTTCAGGCATCAGCTCCTCGAGAGCGCCGCATTCGTGCAGCACACTGATGAACACCTGAGGCTGTTCCTCCATCAGTGCGCGGGAAATTTCCTTCCAGCTTCGCTCTGGCGTCAGGGCCTTGAGTTCACCTGATTCGCTGAGCTGTCGCATCAGTTGCAGGGTATCTGGGGCGATAGTGAACCCGTGCGGGGCGTAACGCGCGGCGAAGCGGGCCACGCGGAGCACTCTGAGTGGATCTTCTGCAAACGCCGGTGAAACGTGGCGCAAAATGCGGGCATCCAGATCCTGTTTTCCATGGTAAGGATCGGTCAGATTCCCGTCCTTGTCCTCTGCCATGGCGTTGATAGTCAGGTCGCGCCGGATCAGATCCTGCTCCAGTGTGACCTCTGGACTGGCGTGAAAGACGAAGCCTCCATAGCCCACGCCGCTTTTTCGTTCAGTGCGCGCCAAGGCATATTCTTCGCCAGTCAGCGGATGAAGAAAAACCGGAAAATCAGTGCCGACCGGGCGGTAGCCTTTGCTCAGCATCTCTTCGGCCGACGCGCCGACCACAACCCAGTCGATGTCGGTGACCGGTTGTCCCAGAAGACGGTCGCGTACCGCACCGCCCACTTTATAAATCTGCATAAAAAACCTCCGTAAGCGCGACAGGATAAACCTTGCATCGCCCTTGCGGAGGCCAAACCGAACAATTACCTGTGTGACGTCGCTGTGCGTCACGGCCTAGAGGTGTACGACCGCCAAATCAAGCCGGGGATATTCACTGTCAGCGTGCTCGCTTCTCGGTGGTACGTGATGAGTCTTGACCACCTGATCGCCCTGCAGGGTTTCCAGATGAATATCGAACCCCCACAGCCGGTGCAAGTGCTTGAGCACCTCGTCTGTGGAGTCGCCCAACGGTTTGCGGTTGTGCTGCTGATGGCGCAGAGTCAACGAGCGATCACCCCGGCGGTCAATGCTGAAGATCTGCACATTGGGTTCGCGATTGCCCAGGTTGTACTGCGCAGCCAGAATTTCGCGGATCGTCCGGTAGCCGTTCTCATCATGAATGGCGGGCACCAGCAGGTCGTCTTTCTCGTCATCGTCCAGAATGCTGAACAGCTTGAGATCGCGAATGACCTTTGGCGACAGGTACTGAAGTATGAAGCTCTCGTCCTTGAAGCTGCTCATGGCGAACTTGATCGCGGTGAGCCAGTCAGTGCCGGCGATTTCCGGAAACCACTGCCGGTCCTCATCCGTCGGGTGTTCGCACATCCGCCGGATGTCCTGATACATCGCAAATCCGAGAGTATAGGGGTTGATGCCGCTGTAATAAGGGCTGTCGAAGCCCGGCTGGTAAATGACGCTGGTGTGGGACTGCAAGAACTCCATCATGAAGCCGTCTGTGACCAGGCCCTCGTCGTAGAGGTCGTTCATCAGCGTGTAATGCCAGAACGTGGCCCAGCCCTCATTCATCACTTGGGTCTGACGCTGCGGATAAAAGTACTGCGCGATCTTGCGCACAATGCGTACGACTTCGCGCTGCCAGGGTTCGAGCAGCGGTGCGTGTTTCTCGATGAAATAAAGGATGTTTTCCTGAGGTTCGGCAGGGAAGCGAGCGTTGTCCTCCTTGCTGCCCTTGCCAGCGCTTTTCGGAATGGTGCGCCACAGGTCATTGATCTGTCGTTGCAGGTGTTCTTCACGGTCCTTTTGACGTTGACGCTCTTCCTCGGCGGAAATCGGATAAGGGCGCTTGTAGCGATCCACGCCGTAGTTCATCAGTGCATGGCAGGAGTCCAGAAGGTCTTCCACCGCATCAATGCCGTGGCGCTCTTCGCACTGCATGATGTACTGCTTGGCGAACACCAGGTAGTCGATGATCGAGCTGGCATCGGTCCAGGTGCGGAACAGGTAGTTACCCTTGAAAAAGCTGTTGTGTCCGTAGCAGGCGTGGGCGACAACAAGTGCCTGCATGCAGATGGTGTTCTCTTCCATCAGATAAGCGATGCAGGGATCGGAGTTGATGACGATCTCGTAGGCCAGACCCATCTGGCCACGTGAGTAGGACTTTTCAGTGCTCAGGAAGTGTTTGCCGTAGGACCAGTGGTGATAACCCAGCGGCATGCCCACCGAAGCATAGGCGTCCATCATCTGTTCGGCTGTGATCACTTCAATCTGATTGGGGTAGGTGTCCAGCGCGTAACGCTCGGCAATACGGCCGATTTCGCGGTCGTACGACCGGATCAACTCGAACGTCCACTCCGAGCCCGTCGACAGGGGCTGACGTTTCTGCTCTCTGGCGGTCATGACACTAACCTCCGCTGGAAGAGTTCACGGAATACCGGATAGATGTCACCGGCAGAGACCAGCTGTTGCTGGGCAAATGTGTCGGCGTAATCTTCACCAATACGCTCATATTCGAACCACAGGGCCTGATGCTCACGGGGAGTGATCTCCACGTAGGTGTAGTACTGCACGAACGGCATGATCTGTTTGGTCAGGATTTCCCGGCAGATCGGTGAGTCATCGTTCCAGTTGTCGCCGTCGGAAGCCTGAGCGGCGTAGATGTTCCATTCGTTGCTGGGGTAACGCTCTGCCATGATTTCCTGCATCAGTTTCAATGCGCTGGATACGATGGTGCCGCCGGTTTCCCTTGAATAAAAGAACTCTTCTTCGTCCACTTCGCGGGCACTGGTGTGGTGACGAATGAACACGACTTCAATCTTGTCGTAGTTACGCTTGAGGAACAGGTACAACAGGATAAAGAAGCGTTTGGCGATGTCTTTGGTTGCCTGAGTCATTGAGCCTGAAACGTCCATCAGGCAGAACATCACGGCTTTGGAGCTGGGACTGGGCTGTTTGACCAGCAGGTTGTATTTGAGGTCGAACGTGTCGAGATAAGGCACGCGGCGAATACGCGTCTTCAAACGTTCGATTTCGATCTCCAGCTCCTGAATATCGCCAAAGTTATCGGGTTCTTCGCGCTTCATACGCTCAAGTTCCGCTACCGAGAGCTTGAGCTTTGCGCGGCTGCTGCCTGAGAGGGCAATCCGCCGGGCATGCGCTGAGCGCAGTGTGCGGATAATGTTGATGCGAGCCGGATTGCCTTCGTTGCTGATCCCGGCGCGTACCGTCTTGAACGTCTCGGTTCCGGTCAGGTTGCGCTTGACCAGATTGGGCAGCTCCAGGTCCTCGAACATGAATTCGAGAAACTCTTCCTGGGTAATCTGGAACACGAACTCGTCCATGCCTTCGCCGGAGTTGCCCGCCTTGCCAGGCCCTTTGCCACCGCTGCCACCCTGGGGGCGGGCGATGTGTTCACCCGTGGTGAATTCCTTGTTGCCGGGGTGCACGACGGTCTGTTTGCCGCCGCGCCCATGATGCAAAACCGGCTCGTCGATATCACGGCCGGGAATACTTATTTGTTCGCCGTGCTCCATATCGGTGATGGAGCGGCGGCTGACAGCTTCTTCCACTGCTTTTTTGATGTGGTCACGGTAACGCCGCAGAAACCGCTGCCGGTTCACCGTGCTCTTGTTCTTGCCGTTGAGACGTCGGTCGATCACATAGCTCATGGGCCCCTCCGGGGAGCTTCAAGTCGTAAGCGTCAAGCTGCAAGCGACAGCGCCATGAATTCCCGATCGGGACTTGAACGTTGCCTCTTGCAGCTTTCAGCCAGAAGCTTGCAATTGCCTCACTGCGACTTACGGACCCGTAGGTACCATTCGGAAAGAAGACGTACCTGTTTGTCTGTGTAGCCCCGCTCGACCATTCGAGTGACAAAGTCGTTGTGCTTTTGCTGGTCCTCTTTGCTGGCCTTGGCATTGAAGCTGATGACCGGAAGGAGGTCCTCGGTGTTGGAGAACATTTTCTTCTCGATCACCACACGCAGTTTTTCGTAGCTCAACCAGGTCGGGTTCTTGCCATTGTTGTTCGCACGGGCGCGCAATACGAAGTTGACGATCTCGTTGCGGAAATCTTTCGGATTGCTGATGCCGGCAGGTTTCTCGATCTTTTCCAGTTCCTCGTTCAGCGCGACCCGATTGAGAATTTCGCCGGTTTCGGGATCGCGGTATTCCTGATCCTGAATCCAGAAGTCTGCGTACAGCACATAACGGTCGAAGATATTCTGGCCGTACTCGCTGTAGGACTCGAGATAGGCAGTCTGGATCTCTTTGCCGATGAACTCGATGTAGCGCGGCGCCAGGTATTCCTTGATGAAGCGCAGATAGCGCTCACGCGTTTCCGCCGGGAATTGTTCCTGCTCGATCTGTTGTTCCAGCACGTAAAGCAGGTGAACCGGGTTGGCGGCGATTTCGTGCGGATCGAAGTTGAACACCTTGGACAGGATCTTGAACGCGAAACGTGTCGACAGGCCGTTCATGCCTTCGTCGACACCTGCACTGTCTCGATACTCCTGAATCGACTTGGCCTTCGGATCGGTGTCCTTGAGGTTCTCACCGTCGTACACCCGCATCTTGGAGTAGATATTGGAGTTGTCAGGCTCCTTGAGGCGCGACAGCGTAGTGAATTGCGCGAGCATCTTCAAAGTATCGGGCGCGCAATGGGCTTTGGACAGCGAGCTGTTGAACAGCAGCTTGTCGTATATCTTGATCTCGTCGCTGACACGCAGGCAATACGGCACCTTCACGATATAGATACGGTCGATGAAGGCTTCGTTGTTTTTGTTGTTACGGAAGCTGTGCCATTCCGACTCGTTGGAGTGGGCCAGCAGAATGCCAGTGAACGGGATCGCGCCCAGCCCTTCAGTACTGTTGTAGTTGCCTTCCTGAGTCGCGGTCAGCAGAGGGTGAAGAACCTTGATTGGCGCCTTGAACATCTCAACAAACTCCATCAGGCCCTGGTTGGCCCGGCAGAGTGCGCCCGAGTAGCTGTATGCATCGGCATCGTTTTGGGGGAATTCCTCCAGCTTGCGGATATCGACTTTACCCACGAGTGCGGAGATGTCCTGGTTGTTCTCGTCGCCAGGCTCAGTCTTCGCGACCGCAATCTGGTTGAGAACCGAAGGGTAAAGCTTCACTACCTTGAACTGGCTGATGTCGCCCCCGAACTCAGCCAGACGCTTGGTTGCCCACGGCGACATGATGGTGCTCAGATAACGACGTGGAATGCCGAAGTCTTCCTCTAGAATCGCGCCGTCTTCGTTGGCATTGAACAGGCCCAGTGGCGATTCGAAAACCGGCGAGCCTTTGATGGCATAGAACGGGACTTTTTCGATCAGTTGTTTGAGTTTTTCAGCCAGCGACGACTTGCCACCGCCTACAGGGCCGAGCAGATAAAGGATTTGCTTCTTTTCTTCCAGGCCTTGGGCGGCGTGGCGGAAATACGAAACGATCTGGTCGATGCATTCTTCCATCCCGTGGAAGTCAGCAAAGGCCGGATAGCGGCGTATGACCTTGTTGGAGAAGATTCGCGATAACCGCGAGTTGACGGACGTGTCCACCAGCTCAGGTTCGCCAATGGCCAGCAGAAGACGTTCTGCGGCAGAGGCGTATGCGCTGCGATCCTGTTTGCAGAGCTCCAGATACTCCTGTAGCGAGAGCTCTTCCTGACGTGTGGTTTCAAAGCGTTGTTGGAAGTGGCTAAAAATACTCATGACGTCACCTCGCTCGATACGTAGAGCCGGCGGCGGATCGTCAGTCGATGCTGGCAGCAGCTGTGTATCCAGCTGCCGTTACCCCCCAGAACACCATAAAAGTAACTACCGATGACCCACGCGCCGGTGTACCGGCTCTCCCCTGAATTCGGATGGCCTGAGGCTAAGGATAGTTCGGATTCAGAAAGATAAAGAAGGGATGAGCGAGAAGAGGGGCTGACCGTTCGTCAGTTGGGGCGCGAGCCCGCGTAGGACGCGGGATCCGCCGTCATAAAAAATATTTTTTCTCAGCCTTGCGCAGTTTCACTCGGAAACGTCGAACGCCACAGCTCAAAACCACCGTCCATGCTGTAGACATCAGAAAAGCCCTGGCCTACGAGATAGGCTGCGGCGCTCTGGCTTGAGTTGCCGTGGTAGCAGACAACTACCAGCGGCTTGTCCAGGTCTGCCTTGGCAATGAAGTCGGCAATGGAGTGATTGTCCAGGTGCAAGGAGTCGGGGATATGGTTGGTTTCGAACGTCTGAGGATCGCGAACGTCGACCACTACCGCGCCCTGTTCGCGCAGTGCATGAGCCTGTTCTGGCGGGATGCGTTTGAATTCGGTCATTTCGAGGGCTCCTGAGCCGGTTGTTCTGTAGAGTCTGGCTGTTCTGAATGGCTGGCCGCCGCCGGTGTGAAAGGCGACGTGGCAACATTGCCGACAGCATCGCAATTGCATTGATGGCGTTCAAGGGTGTCGATGTTGAGCAGCGTCATGGCACCGCCCCACACGCACCCGCTGTCCAGCGCAAAGACGCCGGGCTCATCGCATCGTCCTTCCAGGGCGGCCCAGTGACCGAAGATTATCCTGACGTCGCGGGTCTTGCGGTCCTTGTGGCTAAACCAGGGTGCATAACCAGGAATCGCAGTTTCGACGCCTTCCTTGCCCTTGAGGTCGAGTTTGCCTTCACGGGTGCAAAAGCGCATACGGGTGAAGTAGTTGGTAATCACGCGTAACCGCGTCACACCTTGCAGGTCGTTGTTCCACTTGACCGGTTCGTTGCCGTACATGCCGTCGAGGAAAGGCTCATACAGACTGTCGTCACGCAAGGCATGTTCGACCTCGCCGGCATGCTTGAGCGCTTTTTTCAGCGACCACTGCGGGGGGATGCCCGCATGAACCATGGCGATATTGCGCTGCTCATCGTAATGCATCAGCTTTTGCTGACGTACCCACCCCAGCAAGTCTTCGCGATCCGGTGCTTCCAGTATTTCGCGCAGGGTGTCGCCTTTCTTCAGGCGGTCAATCTTGTGTGCGGCAGCGAGCAGATGCAGGTCATGATTGCCCAGCACGCAGACCAGCGCCGGGCGAATGCTGTACAGGAAACGCAGTGTCTCCAGTGATTTCGGACCGCGGTTGACCAGATCGCCCACCAGCCAAAGCTGATCCCGGGCTGGATCGAAGTGAACGTGATCAAGCAGGCATTTCAGTGGATCAAGACAACCTTGCAAGTCACCGACGGCATATACCGCCATCAGTGCAGGGAGCCCGGAACAGCAAGCCGGAAGGGCGCGATGACCGCGTCGAAGCGTTTGCCGTCGTCAGCCAGCATCTGATAGGTGCCCTGCATATTGCCGACCTTGGTCGTCATCACAGTACCGCTGCTGTAGGTGTGGCTTTGCCCGACCTTGATCAGCGGTTGCTGCCCTACGACACCTTCACCACGCACTTCCTCGACATGGCCGTCACCATCGGTAATCACCCAATGACGAGACAGCAACTTGGCAGGCAGTTCGCCGTTGTTCTGTACGGTGATGGTGTACGCAAACGCAAAGCGGTTCTGCTCGGGCTGCGATTGTTCTGCGAGGAAGCGCGTGACGACGCTGACGTCGACCTGATAACGGGAATCGGACATTCAGTAGGCCTTGAAATCCATAGCGAAAAAAACGGGCGTATTCGACAGATGCATCAGTCTAGGACAAGTAAGCAGAAAATGACCGCTTACTTGTCCTGACAGCTTACTCCACCAGAGGTTTCTCGCTGAGCATGTCTGCCAGGCGAACGAACGCGGCCAGATCCAGCTGTTCGGGGCGCAGGCTGCCGTCTACACCGGCGGCCTCGATGTCGTCGCTGCTCAGCAACAGTTTGAGGGTATTGCGCAGGGTCTTGCGACGCTGATTGAAGGCTTCGCGTACGACGCGCTCAAGCAGGCGATGGTCCTTGGCGGGGTGAGGCAGTGTTTCGTGGGGCACCAGCCGCACAATGGCCGAGTCGACTTTTGGGGGTGGGTTGAATGCCCCTGGACCGACGTTGAACAAGTGTTCGACGCGGCAATGGTACTGAACCATGATCGATAGACGACCCCAATCGCCGCCGCCTGGGCCTGCCGCAAGACGCTCGACCACTTCCTTCTGCAGCATGAAGTGCATGTCGCGAATCAGGTGCGCGTTCTGCAGGAGGTGGAAAATCAACGGCGTCGAGATGTTGTACGGCAGATTACCGACGACTCTCAAGCTGTTCGGCTGGGCGCCCAGGCTGGTGAAGTCAAACTTCAGCGCGTCGCCCTGATGCAGATTGAAATTGGTTTTGCCTGCGAACTGACTGTTGAGGATCGGGATAAGATCCTTGTCCAGTTCGACCACGTCCAGTTGCGCGCCGCTGTTGAGCAGGCCTTCGGTCAAGGCGCCCTGGCCCGGTCCGATCTCCAGCAGGCGATCTTCGGGCTTCGCCCGGATTGCGCGCAGGATCTTGTCGATTACGCCTGCGTCGTGCAGGAAGTTCTGTCCGAAACGCTTGCGCGCCCGGTGTTGGTATTGCTCGGTCATGAATGGGTCTCGGCCATCTGGTAGGCGGTTTGCAGCGCAACCTGCAGGCTGCCGGTGTCGATGTTTCCGCTGCCCGCCAGATCCAGCGCAGTGCCGTGATCGACAGAGGTGCGGATGATCGGCAGGCCAAGCGTCACATTGACTGCTGCACCAAAGCCTTTGTACTTGAGCACAGGCAGGCCTTGGTCGTGGTACATCGCCAGCACTGCGTCACAGTGCTCCAGATATTTTGGGGTAAACAGAGTGTCGGCAGGCAGCGGGCCGCGTAGGTCCAGCCCATCGCTGCGCAGACGCTCCAGAGTCGGTTCGATGATGTCGATTTCCTCGCGACCCAGATGCCCGCTTTCGCCTGCATGAGGGTTGAGGCCGCAGACCAGAATGCGGGGCTTTGCGATACCGAACTTGTTCACCAGATCAGCGTGCAGAATGCGTGTGACGCGTTCCAGCCTGTCGGGTGTGATGGCGTCCGCGACATCACGCAGTGGCAGGTGAGTGGTCACCAGCGCCACGCGCAAGTCGCCTGTCGCCAGCATCATCACTACCTGATCGGTGTGCGTCAGCTCGGCAAGAAATTCAGTGTGCCCGGAGAAGGCGATGCCGCCCTCGTTGATGACACCCTTGTGCACCGGGGCGGTGATCATCCCGCTGAACAGCCCATCGAGACAGCCTTGACCGGCCCGGGTCAGCGTTTGCAACACGAACGCGGCGTTGGCCTTGTTCAGCACTCCGGTCTTGACGCTGGCCGCCAACGGCGTGTCCCAGACATACAGACTGCCCGCAGGTGCTGGCAAATCGGGCATCGTATCCGGGGTCACTTCCAGCAGGCGTACAGCCACGCCCAGTTGCGCGGCCCGCTCAAGGAGCAGGTCGCGGCTGGTAATGGCTATAAGGGGATGTGGCTGGGGCTGCGTAGCGAGCAGCAGGCAGAGGTCAGGACCTATGCCGGCCGGCTCGCCGGGTGTCAGTGCGAAACGCTTCGGTTTCACTGAGCAGCCTGGGCTGCGCCAGGGAGTTTGATCTCGACGTACGCTTCGTCACGGATCTGACGCAACCAGGTTTGCAGCTCTTCGTCGTATTTGCGGTTACGCAATACGCTGAGAGCCTGCTGATCGCGAGCCTGACTCGTAGCATCCGTGGCGCGGCGGCCAAGGACTTCCAGAACGTGCCAGCCGTAAGGTGTTTTGAACGGCTTGGACACGACACCTTGTGGCGTTGCGTTCATGGCATCACGGAATTCCGGAACCAGCGAGTTGGGATCAACCCAGTTCAGGTCGCCGCCATTGAGTGCCGAACCCGGATCTTCGGAGAAGCTTTTCGCCAGAGTGGCAAAATCTTCGCCACTTTCAATGCGCTGATAGAGCTTCTGAGCCAGCAGACGGGTTTCTTCTTCGCTACGAATTTCACTTGGCTTGATCAGGATATGGCGTACATGCACTTCGTCACGCATTTGAGCCTGCCCTTGACCACCGCGTTTTTCGAGCAGCTTGAGGATGATAAAACCGCCGGGCGTACGAGCTGGAGGGGTAACATCACCAATTGGCATCGAACTCAGCATGTCACCAAACGGAGGGGGCAGTTGAGCCGCCTTGCGCCAACCCATATCGCCACCTTCCAGCGCGCTCTCGCTCGCAGAGTTGGTGATCGCCATCTGGTTGAAGTCGGCACCGCTCTTCAATTTGTCGTAGATATCCTTGGCTTTGCGGGCCGCAGCCTGGATAGCATCGGACGATGCACTGTCAGGCGTAGCGATCAGGATGTTGGCCAGGTGGAACTCTTCGGAAAGCTGAGCCTTGCCCAGGTCCGAGGCCAGGAAGTTCTTCACTTCCTGTTCGGAAACCTGAATACGCTCGGCCACGCGGCGCTGACGCACCCGGCTGATGATCATTTCCCGGCGAACCTGCTCGCGCGCATCGTTGTACGACAGACCATCATGAGCAAGGGCCGCACGGAACTGGTCGATGCTCATGTTATTGCGCTGTGCAATGGTGCCGATGGCCTGGTTCAGCTCTTCGTCCGTCACACGAATGCCGGAACGTTCACCCATCTGCAACTGCAGGTTTTCCAGGATCAGGCGATCAAGGACCTGCTGTTGCAGTGCTTCGGCTGGAGGTACGCCAGCCCCGCGTTTGGCGATGGTTTGCTGAACTTCACGAACACGCTGATCCACCTGGCTTTTCATGATCACGTCGTTGTCGACGATGGCCGCGACGCTATCCAGAGGTTGAACCGCTGCATGCACTGCGCCGCTCAGAAGTAACGCACCCAACATCAATGGGCGCAGACAATCAGAAAGCTTGGTCTTCACGTTCACGATAACCTTGAATGCCTTTGTCGAGGAAGCTCTCTACTTTGGCGCCAGTTACGCCGCCGAGTCCCTTCAACACGATTTGTAGGAATATGCCGCGGTCGCCTTTTTCGTTCTGTGGCGCTTCCTGGCTGAATTCGTCGTAATCAATCCAGTAGCGGTTGATCAGACGCAGTTTCCAACAGCAGTTGTCGTATTCGAAACCACCAAAGGCTTCGATGGTACGGTCGCGGTTGTAGTCATACTGCCAGCGGCTGATAAGGCTCCACTGCGGCACGATCGGCCAGATGACCGAGAAGTCGTGCTGCTGGATCTTGTAGTAGTCCTTGACGTAGTTGGCATCGCCCGGCGTGCCATAGTCACCACCGCCCACGGTCCAGCGGCCAGTAGTCTGGTCGTAACGGATCTGGTCATTGCGGTAGCGGTAGCCAACGTTGACCACCTTGCCCGGATTCGCTTCAGGCTGGTAGTGGAACATCGCACTGCCCGAACGTGTGGTCTTGCTGTCCGGATCCCAGTTGAAATCGGAATTGAAGCGCCAGTCGCGGTTGAAGCGATATTCGTACTCAAGCGCATAAGGCGAAACGTTTGCCTTGGCATCGGCGCGGTCTGCGAAGGATACGCCAGGCAATTGCACCTTACGGTCTTCGAAGTACAGCGCCTGACCAATGCTGAAGCGCTGACGTTCAAAGCCGTTGTCTTCGATCCAGCGGTTAGTGATGCCCAGTGACAGCTTGTTTTCATCGCCAATGCGATCAGAGCCGGTAAACCGGTTGTCGCGGAACAGCGAGGCGTAGTTGAAGGTGCTCTCGCCCGAGTCGAATACCGGGATGTCGGTCTGGTCTTTCTCGGGTACATAGAGATAGAACAGGCGCGGTTCGAGTGTCTGGCGATAGTCCTTGCCGAACCATTGGGTATTGCGGTCGAAGTACAGGCCGCTGTCCACGCTGAAGATCGGCACGCTGCGGCTTTGGCTGCTGCTGTATTCTTCATCGGGAAGCAGAGAGTTCTTGCCCTGACCATCAAGATCCAGTGCGTACTGGGTATAGACGTACTTGAGTTTCGGTGTCAGGAACCCGTACGTGGTGTTCATCGGCAGGCTGACCGAAGGCGCCAGGTTCAGGCGGTCGCCGTTGGAGCGTGCCAGGCCCGATACATTGGTATCAAGACGGTTTGCAAAGTTGCCGTTTTCGTCAACGAAGGTACCCGTACGCAGGTCGCGCTCAAAGCGAACGGCCTCGGTCTGGTAGTCAAACTTCAAACCACCAGGGCTGTAAGGCAGGGTGCCGTTGAAGGTGATCTGCGGCAGACGATTGTATGGCGTGATGTTCGCAACCGTTGCCAGCTTGTAAGCCTGAGCGTTGAACTGTGCCGTGTAATTGTCGCCACGGTAGGTCAGAGCACCTTGCTGGTTGAGATAGTCGGTACGTTTCACACCAATCTGGTCGGTTTCCAGATCCTGAAAGTAGTACGGGTCGCTGATGTCGGTGTAGTCGACTTTGGTCAGCCAGCGGGAGTCAAGCCCACCGGTGTGCTGCCAGTTGAGCATCCAGCGTGTCTTGTCGTAGTCGGACTGCAGTTTGCGATCGTCGTTTTCGTCGTTCAGGTAAGCGCCGCCGAATTGACCTTCGCTGCTTTTGGTCAGGTAACGGAACTCGCCTTCCATCAACAGGCCGCGATCAGCCATATAGCGTGGGTACAACGTGGCGTCATAGTTGGGCGCCAGGTTGAAGTAGTACGGGGTGACCAGCGTGAAGCCGTTGTCACCACCCGCCGCGATGGTCGGCGGCAGGAAACCTGACTGGCGACGGTCATCGATCGGGAAGTAGATGTAGGGCGTGTACAGGACCGGTACGTCCTTGACCCGAAGGGTGACGTTGGTTGCAGTACCGAAACCGGTCGCCGGGTTGAGCGTAATGTTGTTGCCTTTGAGCGTCCAGGCGTTGCTGCCAGGTTCGCACGTGGTGTACGTACCGTCCTTGAGCCGGATGATCGCGTTCTCTGCACGCTTTGCGTACAGCGCGTTACCACGGATATTGGACTTGTGCAGGACGTACTCGGCGTTGTCGACGCGGGCTTCACCCGTGTCGAGCTGCAATTCGGCCTTGTCACCCACGATCAGCGCGCCGTTGTCGCGCAGACGGACATCGCCGTTCAGCTCGCCACGGTTTTCGGCCTGATGCAGGGCAGCTTCCTGAGCCTGAACCTGCATACTGCCCTGGCGCAGCACGACGTCACCGGCAAGGGTCGCAACCTGTGCTTCCTGCTCGTAGCGCGATGCCTTGGCGCCGACAAACATCGGTGCTTCGCTCATCGGCGTCTTGTCGTCCATGCCTGGGCGGATCGGCTCCACGTAAGCACCCGAGCAATACGGACCGGTTTCGGCCAGTTGCGCAGCGGTGAGCTTGTCACGAGGAACCCAATCGAGGTGGCTGTAGTCAGCACTACGCGACTTCAGACCTTTGCCCTTGGCCTCGGTCACCAGTTGCGTGGTAGCAGCCGGTTGGCCCGCAGACTCGCCGCTCGAGGTGACCGTCCCATTGGAACTGACCTCGGTCGCGTTGTGCACGGGACGTGGAGGCAGCTCTACGGCAGCAGCATTGGTTTTCGGCGCACAGTTCCAGGCACCCGAAGCAGCGACTGAGCAGTCATACTGTTCCGCGGCGACCACGAACTGAGTGGCCAGAGGTTGCATCGCCAGCAAACTGCCGGTTACGAGCAACGGAAATTTTTTACGAAACGCGGGGGATTTCAATGCCATCTTATTAGTCCGGGCTTCCTGCGCGCCATCTGCCCGCGGGGGGGCCGCACGCCTCTCGATGGGCTGAAAAAGATTCCGGATAATAAAGCATGACCCGCTTGACGGCTAGCGCCGTCGGAGACCCTTGTAATGCCAGACCAAGATATACGCCTGCAATCCCTGAAAGTTTGGCTCGATGAGCAGTTGCCAAGGCTTTTTGCTGAACAGAATTGGGGTGCCGTACCCCCGGCCACGTTGACTGCGGCCAGTAGTGACGCCAGTTTTCGTCGATACTTCCGCTGGGAAGGCGAGGGGCGAACTTTTATTGTCATGGACGCGCCGCCCCCGCAGGAAAACTGCAAACCGTTCGTGGATATCGCTCATTTGCTGGAAAAATCGGGCATTAATGTCCCAAAAATTTATGCCGAAGACTTGAATCAAGGCTTCCTGCTGCTTAATGACCTCGGTCGCCAGACTTACCTTGACGTCATTAATGACGATAATGCCGATGCGCTGTTTGCAGACGCCATCGAGGCGCTGTTGGCTTTTCAGCAATTGCCGATGGACGAGCCATTGCCCAGCTACGACGTCGCGTTGTTGCGCCGTGAGCTGGAATTGTTTCCAGAGTGGTACGTCAAGCGGCATCTGGGCGTTGACCTTGATGCTGAGCAACTGAGCGGTTGGCAGCAGGTCAGCGAGCTCCTGATCGAAAGTGCCCTGGCGCAACCCAAGGTGCTGGTGCACCGTGACTATATGCCTCGCAACCTGATGATCAGCGAGCCCAATCCGGGTGTGCTGGACTTTCAGGACGCGGTTTACGGGCCGGTGACCTACGACGTGACGTGCCTGTTCAAGGATGCATTTTTGAGCTGGCCGCAGGAGCGTGTCACAGGTTGGTTGAAGACGTATTGGCAGCAGGCGCGTGTGGCGGGCATCCCGGTTCACGACGATTTTGCAGCGTTCGAGCGCGCCAGTGATCTGATGGGTGTGCAGCGGCATTTGAAGGTCATCGGGATTTTTTCGCGTATCTGTCATCGTGACGGCAAGCCGCGCTACCTGAGCGATATCCCGCGTTTCTTCTCCTATATAGAGGCGGTCATGTCGCGCCGTCCCGAGCTGGCCCAATTGGGGCAGTTGCTGACGAGTCTGCCCCAGGCCGCTGCAGCGCCAGTATGAATGCGGTGTTTCTGATTATTTTGAAAAGGTGTCGATTGTGTTGAAGAGGTCTGCATGAAAGCGATGATTCTCGCGGCCGGGAAGGGTGAGCGGATGCGTCCGCTGACGCTGCACACGCCCAAGCCTCTGGTACGCGCAGGTGATGTTCCGCTCATTGAATACCACCTCAATGCACTGCGCGAAGCCGGGTTTCAGGAACTGGTCATCAACCATGCCTGGCTCGGCCAGCAGATCGAAGACTACGTGGGTGACGGCCAGCGTTTCGGCCTGAGCGTTCGCTATTCCCCGGAAGGTGAACCGCTGGAAACCGGTGGCGGGATCTTCCATGCGCTGCCATTGCTGGGCGAAGAGCCTTTCGTGGTGGTCAACGGCGATATCTGGACCGATTACGACTTCTCGATATTGCGTAAACCGTTGTCAGGGTTGGCGCATCTGGTGCTGATCGACAACCCGGCACATCATCCTTCAGGCGATTTTTCGCTTGTCGAGGGTGAGGTGCGCGATGACGATTCTGCTGTGCAGCGCCTGACCTACAGCGGGATTGCCGTCCTCCATCCGCGTTTGTTTGCCGCGTGTGAGGCCGGTGCGTTCAAGCTGGCACCATTGCTGCGAGACGCTATGCGTCAAGGCCTGGTGACGGGTGAGCATTTCAAGGGTCGCTGGGTGGATGTAGGCACTCACGAGCGTCTGGCTGAAGTCGAGCAACTGCTGTCGGGGCCGCGCTGAATGATTTGGCCTGGCACGTTGATTGGCGCAGGGCTCGGGTACGCCATCGCGGATATTCCGGGGGCGCTGCTGGGTGCCTTGCTGGGGCAGGCGGTAGACCGACGATTCAAGCTGCACAGCTGGGCGCATCTGCGCGAGCGCCTGGGCGGACGGCCTGCTATCCACGATGATGATCTGTTGTTCGTGATGCTGGGGCGTCTGGCCAAGCGGGAAGGGCGAGTGGCGGCCAGCCACATTCATCAGGCGCGCGCAGAGATGCGTCGTCTGAACATGAACAGTGACGATCAGCGCCGGGCAATCGGCGCTTTTACGCGTGGCAAGGACGGAGCGGAAGGACTGCGAGGTTACCTGAAACGGTTGCAGCGCCAGCCGGAAGTTGCCGAACAGTTGCTACGTGCATGTTGGCGTATGGCGTGGGCCGACGGTAAGGCTTCGCGGCTGGAACGCGAACTGATAGGTGTCTGGGGGCTATGGCTGGGTTGGTCAGCGCAGCAGGTGGAAGCGCTGGCTGCCGAGCACGACCCGATGAAGCGGCCGCCTATCGGCAGCGGCGATGAGTACAAAATGGCTTTGAGGCTGCTGGGCGTAGAAAGCGATACCGACTCGGTGAGCATCAAGCGTGCTTACCGTCGCTTGCTCAGTCGCCATCATCCGGACAAGATCGCCGGCTCGGGCGCCAACCCGCTGCAGGTGCGGGCCGCGACCGAGAAAACCGGCGAGCTGCATAACGCCTATCGAGTGATCAAGGCGCGCCGGGGGTTTTAGTCAGGTTGCTACCCGCTACTGTGCTTCAACCCAGCCGCGGATCCGGCGGAACATCTGCTCCTGTTCAGTTTCTTCGTTGCCGACGATGTTGATCAGTGCGATTTGTGTGAAGCCAGGTCCTTTCGCACGTTTGCTGGCCTGCAAGCGTTCCAGGGCGGCCTGCTGAGCCTGATTTTTGTAGACGAAATCGGCGGTCTTGATTTTCAGACCGGGCACCAGGTCCAGCAGCGACTGCGTGGCACCCGCTGGCTCGCGGGCCGCGACCATGACCAGTTTCTGCACCAGCGGTGAGGGTCGCTCGCTGATGAACTTCGCTGCCCAGTAAGCGCCGCTGCTGTGTCCGAGCAGTACGATGGTGCGCGCCTTGTTCTGCTGCGCAAAACTGATGGCGCTTTCGATGCGTGCGAATACTTTCTCGGCCTGTGCCTTGTTGCGCTCCTCGTCGGCGGCCGCCTTGGCGGTATCGGCACTGGCCTGGGCTTCGGCGCTGGCGTCGGGGCTGACGTCCTTGGCTGCCTCGTCCTTCGGCTTTTCCGCTTTAGCATCTGCGGGTGCGGCGTCAGGCTCGCGTGGCAGCAAGGCGGGGTCTTGCGCATCCGGGAGGCTGATGCTCAACGTGGCCCAACCGGTATCAGGGAATTTGCGCCGTAACGGGCCGACAGCATCCGGCCAGTCTGGCGACTCACCCGCGCCAGGCAGGATGATCACCGCACCTTGTGGCTCTTCGGTGTTGGCGGGTTTCCAGAGGGCAAGGAAGTTTTCGTCGCCTGCCTGCAGTTGTTGCAGGTCCTGTTTGGGCAACTGTCGCTCCAGGGCTATTTCGTCTTCCTGAGAACGGCTGGGCAATGCCGCGCGTTCGACAGCCTGAGCGGCCGCGTCCTGGCCCGGGGCTGGATCGGCCGCCATCGCAGGCAGGGCGCAAGGTACTATCAGCGACAGAAACAATGCAGGAAACGTTGCGCGAAAGGTGTGGGACATCGGATATTCCAAGCCAGAATCTATACCGGCAGCCTAATGGGTTGATCGGCTTTTGTCAGGCCCGGGCCTGGGCGGCACACGACCGTCATACGCATACATGAGAACGACACGTTGATAACTCGTCTTCGGCGCACTGGTTTTATCGGCTGCCTGGCTTTGCTCTTGATGGCTCAGATGCTTCTCGCAGCGGCCGACGAGTCTGATCCGTCGACTCGGGCTCAATTGAACCCGACGCAGCGCGCCTGGCTGGCCCAGCATGGTCCCTTGCGGGTCGGGCTGGTGCTGCGTGCCCCCTATGCCCAGTTCGACCAGCGTCTTCAGCAACTGTCGGGCGCCAACGTCGATTTCATGAATACGCTGGCGGCGACGCTGCCGGTAGAGCTGGTCTGGCGCAATTTTCCCGATCAGGCGGCGCTGGAAAAAGCGCTGGCAGCAGGCGAAGTAGACGTCGCGCCAGGCCTGACGCAAACCCCGGCAGGTCTGCGGCTGTGGCTGTTTTCGGACCCTTACCTGCGGATCTCGCAACTGCTGATCGGCGAGCGTGACGGCAGCGCAGCCGTTGACCTTGAACAACTCGACAGTCGGGTGCGGGTCGCGGTGCGCATGCCCGGTCCGACTGCGGATTACCTGCGCGGCAATTATCCGCATTTGAACCTGCAAGGCGTGCCGTTGGAGCGTCAGGCGCTGCAACTGTTGCTCAGCCAGCAGGCGCGTTATGCGGTTGTCGACGAGGCGCAACTCAGCCGCCTGCTTCGAGAGCCTGAGTTTGCCGGCCTGGCCGTGGTGGGAGACATCGGATTACCGCTGTTGCTGAGAGTGGCTTCGCGCCGTGATGCGCCCGAGCTGGCGGCGATTATCAGCGAGGGTTTACGCGCCATACCGGCACGAGAACTGGACCAGTTGCACACGCGCTGGATGCCGCTGACCCCTTCGCATTTCAGCGAGTCGCCCGGTTTGTGGCAAAACCTCTGCATTCTGCTGGCGGTGATGTTGCTCGCCTGTTTCTCGATTGTGGTCTGGCAGCGTCGGCAGCAACAGGCGCTTGAGTCCGAATTGCTGTCTGCACGAGAAGACATCGCCCGTCGCGTGCAGGGCGAAGAAGGGTTGCGGTTGGCGCAGTTTTCTATCGACCAGAGCACAGTGGGGATTCTATGGGTGAACTGGGACAGTCGCGTGCGCTATGCCAATCGGGCGGCTGAGTCGATGTTGGGCTATGCATCCGGCAAGGTGATCGAGCGCCCGCTGATTGACTTCGAGCCGGGCCTGCACATGGATCGCTGGCTCAACCTGTGGAAGAACGCGCGCTCCAGCGAGGACAGCCCACAGGTTTTCGAAACCAATTGCCTGCGCGCCGATGGCACTTTCCTGCCCACCGATGTCTCCCTGAGCTTTCTGCGATTTCGTGACGCGGAATACCTGGTGGTGTTTCTCAGCGACGTCAGTGAGCGGCGCCGCGCCCATGATCAATTGCGTGAATTGTCGGCGCACCTAGAAAGCGTGCGGGAGGAAGAGAAGGCGCGTATCGCCCGAGAGGTGCATGACGAACTCGGTCAGATGTTGACGGTATTGAAGCTGGAAACGTCCATGTGTGAGCTGGCTTACGCCGAGCTTGACCCAGGTCTTGGCGAGCGTCTTGGCAGCATGAAACGCTTGATCGCGCAGTTGTTTCAATTGGTGCGGGACGTGGCCACGGCTTTGCGTCCGCCGATTCTCGATGCCGGTATCGCCTCGGCCATCGAATGGCAGGCTCGCCGTTTCGAGTCGAGAACGCAGATCCCCTGTCTGGTGCAGGTCCCGGATAACCTGCCCGCGCTCAGCGACGCCAGGGCGACCGGCATGTTTCGCATTCTTCAGGAGGCGTTGACCAACGTCATGCGTCACGCCCAGGCACACACGGTCGAGATCAGCCTGACGCTGGATGAAAACGTGATGTGCATGACTGTTGCCGATGACGGACAGGGCTTTGTCATCAAGTCTGAACGGCCTGTGTCGTTCGGTGTGGTCGGCATGCGTGAGCGGGTATTGATGCTGGGTGGCCGATTGGAGCTGGACAGCGAGGTCGGTGAAGGCACAACCTTGCGTGCCTATATTCCGCTGGACCCCGCTGGACAGGAGCGAGAAGAGTGATTCGTGTACTGGTCGCCGAAGACCACACCATTGTGCGTGAAGGTATCAAGCAATTGATCGGCCTCGCCAAGGACCTGCAGGTAGTGGGTGAAGCGAGCAATGGCGAACAGTTGCTCGAGACCTTGCGACATGTGGCCTGCGAGGTGGTACTGCTGGATATTTCCATGCCAGGCGTCAATGGGCTTGAGGCGATTCCGCGCATTCGCGCCCTGAACAACCCGCCCGCGATTCTGGTGTTGTCGATGCACGACGAGGCACAGATGGCGGCTCGCGCGTTGAAGGTTGGCGCTGCCGGGTATGCCACCAAAGACAGCGATCCTGCCCTGTTGCTCACCGCGATACGACGGGTCGCCGCTGGTGGCCGCTACATTGATCCGGACCTGGCGGATCGCATGGTCTTCGAAGTGGGGCTGACGGATAACCGACCCCTGCATTCGTTGCTGTCGGAGCGCGAATTCTCGGTGTTCGAGCGCCTGGCCCAGGGTGCCAATGTCAATGATATCGCCCAGCAACTCGCCTTGAGCAGCAAGACCATCAGCACTCACAAAGCGCGCCTGATGCAAAAGATGAAGCTCAACTCGTTGGCCGACCTCGTCAAATATGCAATGGAACACAAACTGCTCTGAGTCTGAAAACGACATCTGTCGTCGGCGCGTGCCGAGCAGTTTTACTGTCGTTTTTGTCGCTTGGCCCCGTTGGCAGCGCGCCAGCTCGCGAAGGTGTCGTCACAAAAACAATCGACCTGCGTATGACATATCCAATCCCGCCATCCGTGTAGGGCAATCCTTACCCCTGGCCTTCCAGCCTGCCTAGCCCAATCTCTCCTGGCCCCCGATTTGCGGGCTGTTCAGGCTGTTCTAGTCTGAGCCCACGCAGACAAAACAAAGGTGTGGGTAATGAGCGACGTCGATACAAGCGCTGGAGCAAGTGATGTTCTGGTCAGCTTTCGTGGTGTGCAGAAGAGCTACGACGGCGAAGCACTGATCGTCAAAGACCTTAACCTGGATATTCGCAAAGGCGAGTTCCTCACCTTGCTCGGACCTTCCGGCTCCGGAAAGACCACCAGCCTGATGATGCTGGCCGGCTTCGAAACCCCTACTGCGGGTGAAATCCTGCTTGGCGGACGCGCCATCAACAATGTGCCGCCGCACAAGCGCGACATCGGCATGGTGTTTCAGAACTACGCGCTGTTCCCGCACATGACCGTTGCCGAAAACCTTGCATTCCCGTTGTCGGTACGTGGCATGAGCAAGACCGATGTCGGCGAAAAAGTGAAGCGTGCGCTGGGCATGGTTCAGCTCGATACCTTCGCACATCGCTACCCGGCACAGTTGTCCGGTGGTCAGCAACAGCGGGTTGCGCTGGCACGCGCGCTGGTCTTCGAACCGCAACTGGTGTTGATGGACGAGCCGCTCGGCGCGCTCGACAAGCAGTTGCGTGAACACATGCAGATGGAAATCAAACACCTGCATCAGCGCCTCGGTGTGACCGTGGTTTACGTCACCCACGATCAGGGTGAAGCCCTGACCATGTCTGACCGGGTTGCAGTGTTTCACCAAGGCGAGATTCAGCAGATTGCACCGCCTCGCAGCCTGTATGAAGAACCGAAGAACACCTTCGTCGCCAACTTCATTGGTGAGAACAACCGCCTCAATGGACGTCTGCTCAGCCGCGACGGTGATCGCTGCGTTGTCGAACTTGAACGTGGCGAGAAAGTGCAGGCACTGGCCATCAATGTCGGTCAGCCTGGCGGGCCGGTGACGCTGTCCATTCGCCCTGAGCGCATCAACCTCAATGGCCGCAGCGAAAGCTGTGTGAACCGTTTTTCCGGCCGCGTCGCCGAGTTCATCTATCTGGGCGACCACGTCCGTGTGCGTCTGGAGGTGGCGGGTAAAACCGACTTCTTCGTCAAACAGCCCATCGCCGAGCTCGACCCTGCGCTGAGCGTTGGTGACGTTGTGCCAATCGGATGGCAAGTCGAGCACGTCCGCGCGCTCGACCCCTTGCAGCAAGAGCATTGATCTATCAATAAAAGCAATAACAGAGGCGAATCTATCGCCCATCCCAATCGCTTACCAACACTGCTCGTGGAGAAAAGAATAATGCTGAAATCTTTGAAGTTCACCGCCATCACGTTGGGCATGATGTGTGCTGCACACGCTTCGGCGGCCACTGACCTGACGGTCATTTCCTTCGGCGGTGCCAACAAGGCCGCTCAAGAGAAAGCCTTCTACGCACCGTGGGAGAAAGCGGGCAATGGCAAGATCATCGCCGGTGAATACAACGGTGAAATGGCCAAGATCAAGACCATGGTCGACACCAAGAGCGTGTCTTGGGACCTGGTAGAAGTCGAGTCGCCCGAGCTGGCTCGTGGTTGTGACGAAGACATGTTCGAAGAGCTCGACCCGAAGCTGCTGGGTAACCCGGCAAACTACGTGCAGGGTGCGATTACCACCTGCGGCGCCGGTTTCTTCGTATGGTCCACTGTGTTGGCTTACAACGCTGACAAGGTTGCCAGTGCACCTGGCGGTTGGGCCGATTTCTGGGACACCAAGAAATTCCCGGGCAAGCGTGGCCTGCGCAAAGGCGCCAAATACACCCTGGAATTCGCTCTGATGGCGGACGGCGTTGCGCCTAAAGACGTTTACAAAGTGCTGGCCAGCAAAGACGGCCAGGACCGCGCCTTCAAGAAGCTCGACGAGCTCAAGCCAAACATTCAGTGGTGGGAAGCAGGCGCTCAGCCGCCTCAGTATCTTGCTTCCGGCGACGTCGTGATGAGTTCGGCTTACAACGGCCGCATCGCTGCCGTGCAGAAAGAAAGCAACCTGAAAGTGGTCTGGACCGGTGGTGTCTACGACTTCGACGCATGGGCTATTCCGAAAGGTTCGAAAAACGCTGATGCTGCGAAGAAGTTCATCGCCTACATGCTCAGCCCGGAGCAGCAAAAGACCTATTCGCAGAACATCGCTTACGGCCCTGCCAACATCGAGGCTGTGAAACTGCTGGACAAGGAAACGCTGCAGAACATGCCGACCACACCTGAGAACATCAAGGATCAGGTGCAGATGGATGTGGCGTTCTGGACCGATAACGGCGAATCACTCGAGCAGCGTTTCACTGCCTGGGCTGCCAAGTAATCGCGTCACGTTGAGTCAGATCCGGGCGTTCCCTTCACAGGGAACGCCCCCTTGTTGAAAGATTTTCGGAGTTCGCTATGGCCATCGCCGTGCCCCTGACTGAAGGCGCCAGCCCCAACTTGAAGCAACGTCTTGCTCGCGCAGAGCGGGTCAACCGCTGGAAGGCTCAGGCACTGATCGCTCCGTTGGTCATCTTCCTGTTGTTGGTATTTCTGGTACCCATTGCCGCGCTGCTCTACAAAAGTGTCGGCAACCCCGAAGTCGTCGCCGCATTGCCGAGCACTGTGATCGAAGTCCAGAAATGGGATGGTAAAGGGCTGCCGCCCGAGTCGGTCTACAAGGCACTCAGCCTGGACCTGGCTGAAACCCGCAAGAATTCGACGCTGGGCGATTTGTCCAAGCGACTGAACATGGAATTGGCCGGTTATCGCAGCCTGTTGAGCAAAACGGCTCGCGCGCTGCCATTCAAGACCGAACCGGCTTCTTATAAAGAAGCGCTCGAAGCGCTGGATGAGCGTTGGGGCGATCCCGCCTATTGGCAGGCTGTACGTCGCAATACCAGCAGTGTGACACCGTATTACCTGTTGGCCGCTGTCGACCATCGTATCGATGACCTTGGCGAAGTGGCTGCGGCAACCCCCGACCAGGCGATTTATCTGGATATCTTTGCCCGTACTTTCTGGATGGGCCTGGTCATCACCGTGATCTGTCTGGTGCTGGCGTATCCGTTGGCTTATCTGCTTGCCAACCTGCCATCACGTCAAAGCAACCTGCTGATGATTCTGGTGCTGCTGCCGTTCTGGACCTCGATTCTGGTACGTGTCGCGGCCTGGATCGTTCTGCTGCAATCAAGCGGGCTGATCAACAGTGCGCTGCTGGCGATGGGCATCATCGACAAGCCGCTTGAACTGGTCTTCAACCGGGTCGGGGTGTACATCTCGATGGTGCACATCATGCTGCCGTTCATGATTCTGCCGATCTACAGCGTGATGAAGAACATCTCGCCGACCTACATGCGCGCTGCCATTTCGCTGGGCTGTCATCCGTTCGCCAGCTTCTGGCGTGTGTACTTCCCGCAGACTTATGCCGGGATTGGCGCCGGGTGCCTGCTGGTGTTCATTCTGTCGATTGGCTACTACATCACGCCGGCCTTGCTCGGTAGCCCGAACGACCAGATGGTCAGCTACTTCGTAGCTTTCTACACCAACACCAGTATCAACTGGGGCATGGCCACGGCGCTGGGCGGTCTGCTGCTGTTGGCGACCATCGTGTTGTACCTGATCTATAGCTGGCTGGTCGGCGCCAGCCGCCTGCGCCTGAGCTGAGGAGCGTCACCATGTTGAGTCCTTACACATCGCCAATCGAACGGATCTGGTACTACGCCCTGCGCGTCATCTGTGCGCTGGTGCTGCTGTTTCTGGTGCTGCCCGTACTGGTTATCGTCCCGCTGTCATTCAACTCGGGCAGTTTTCTGGTCTATCCGCTGCAAGGCTTTTCGTTGCAGTGGTATCAGGACTTCTTCAATTCTGCCGAATGGATGCGTGCCCTCAAGAACAGCATGATCGTTGCGCCTGCCGCGACAATGCTGGCGATGGTCTTTGGCACGCTGGCGGCCATCGGCCTGACGCGGGGCAACTTTCGCGGCAAGGCGCTGGTCATGGCGCTGGTGATTTCGCCGATGGTGGTACCGGTGGTGATCGTCGGTGTCGCCAGCTATCTGTTCTTCGCGCCGCTTGGGCTTGGCAACAGCTACACCTCATTGATTCTGGTGCATGCGGTGTTGGGTGTGCCGTTCGTGATCATCACGGTGTCCGCAACCCTGCAGGGTTTCAATCACAATCTGGTGCGTGCGGCGGCCAGTCTGGGCGCTTCGCCGCTGACGGCGTTCCGCCGTGTGACCTTGCCACTGATTGCACCCGGCGTTATTTCCGGCGCACTGTTCGCGTTTGCGACCTCGTTCGACGAAGTCGTGGTGACGCTGTTTCTCGCCGGGCCGGAGCAGGCCACCTTGCCTCGCCAGATGTTCAGCGGCATTCGTGAGAACCTCAGCCCGACCATTGCCGCAGCCGCTACGTTGTTGATCGGCTTCTCGGTTCTGCTGCTACTGGTGCTGGAATGGCTGCGCGGGCGCAGTGAGAAGCTGAGGACGCAGGTAGCCTGATCGACGTCGTTGCGTTGTGTCAGTGGGCGGCCAACACTGACACATCGCTGCAAACTGTCTGACAAAAACATCAAAAGTGCACCTGCGACATATTAAGAAACGTTGGAGTACAATGCGCGCCACCGTGATTCTGCTCAAACAGGTGCGTCATGCAGCCCTTCGTTATTGCCCCATCGATTCTTTCCGCTGACTTCGCCCGTCTGGGCGAGGAAGTCGACAACGTGCTGGCCTCTGGTGCCGACTTCGTTCACTTCGACGTGATGGACAATCACTACGTCCCGAATCTGACCATTGGTCCGATGGTGTGCAGCGCACTGCGCAAGTACGGCGTGACCGCACCTATCGACGTGCACCTGATGGTCAGCCCGGTTGATCGCATCATTGGTGACTTCATCGAAGCCGGTGCCACGTACATCACCTTCCACCCTGAAGCGACCCAGCACATCGATCGCTCGCTGCAGTTGATCCGTGAAGGCGGCTGCAAGGCGGGTCTGGTGTTTAACCCGGCCACGCCGCTGAACCTGCTGGAGTACGTGATGGACAAGGTCGACATGATCCTGCTCATGAGCGTGAACCCAGGCTTTGGCGGTCAGAAGTTCATCCCCGGCACGCTGAACAAATTGCGCGAAGCGCGGGCGTTGATCGATGCATCAGGGCGCGATATCCGTCTGGAAATCGACGGTGGCGTAAACGTGAACAACATTCGCGAAATCGCAGCGGCTGGCGCCGACACGTTCGTGGCCGGTTCGGCCATCTTCAATGCACCTGACTATCGTGAAGTCATCGAAAAAATGCGCACCGAACTGGCGTCAGCCCGCGCATGAGTGGCTTCGAGCAGCTGTTTGCTGGCCAGTTACCCAAGCTGATCATGTTCGATCTGGACGGGACCCTCGTGGACTCGGTGCCTGATCTGGCGGTCGCCGTGGACAAGATGCTGCTCGAACTCGGTCGTCCCGCAGCCGGTCTTGAGTCGGTGCGGGCATGGGTTGGCAATGGCGCGCCGGTGTTGGTACGTCGGGCACTGGCCAACGACATCGATCACAGCGGTGTAGACGATGCGCTGGCCGAGCAAGGCCTGGAACTGTTCATGGAAGCCTACGCGCAAAAGCATGAGTTCACCGTGGTGTACCCAGGCGTGCGCGAAACCTTGAAATGGTTGCAGAAGATGGGCGTGCAAATGGCGCTCATCACCAACAAGCCGGAGCGCTTTGTCGCACCGCTGCTCGACGAGATGAAGCTGGGTCGGTTCTTTCGCTGGATTGTGGGTGGTGACACCATGCCGCAGAAAAAACCTGACCCCGCTGCGTTGTTTTTCGTGATGAAAATGGCCGGTGTGCCTGCTTCGCAGTCACTGTTTGTTGGCGATTCGCGCAGCGACGTGCAGGCTGCGAAAGCCGCAGGCGTCGCATGTGTGGCATTAAGTTATGGCTATAACCATGGCCGGCCGATCGCCGAAGAATCGCCAGCGATGGTAATCGATGATTTGCGCAAGTTGATTCCCGGTTGCCTGGATCAGGACGCTGAGATACTGTTGCCCGACATCGAACGTCCCTCCTATAGAGATTCCATCGTGGTGGTCACTCGCAAACTCTGGATGAAAGTCATCAAGGCCCTTGCCCGCTGGCGTTGGCGCGCCTGACTTGATCCTGGCCGGCCTGCCGGTACGTTTGCCTATCTGACCCTGTTTTCCTCAAACCACGAGGTTGCTCATGAACCATGAAGAATTCCTGCGTTTGGCCGCTGACGGCTATAACCGCATTCCGCTTGCCCGTGAAACCCTGGCTGACTTTGACACGCCGCTGTCGATCTATCTGAAACTGGCCGATCAGCCCAACTCGTATCTGCTGGAGTCGGTGCAGGGCGGCGAGAAATGGGGCCGTTATTCAATGATCGGTTTGCCGTGCCGCACTGTGCTGCGCGTTCACGGCCATCGTATCAGCGTGACCCATGACGGCGTCGAGATCGAAAGCCATGAGGCTGAAGACCCGCTGGACTTCGTTGAAGCCTTCAAGGCGCGCTACAACGTGCCTACGGTCGCCGGTTTGCCGCGATTCAACGGTGGGCTGGTCGGCTACTTCGGTTACGACTGCGTGCGTTACGTCGAGAAGCGTCTGGCCAACTGCCCGAATCCTGATCCGCTGGGCGTCCCGGATATCCTGCTGATGGTGTCCGACGCTGTAGTAGTGTTCGACAACCTTGCGGGCAAGATGCACGCCATCGTGTTGGCCGATCCCGCACAACCGGACGCTTACGAAGAAGGGCGTGCGAGCCTTGAGGCGCTGATGGAAAAACTGCGTCAGCCGATCACGCCGCGTCGTGGTCTTGCGCTGGACAGGCCTCCGGCGCCAGATCCAGTCTTTCGCTCAAGCTTTACCCAGAGTGATTACGAAGCCGCTGTCGACACGGTCAAGCAGTACATTCTGGCGGGCGACGTGATGCAGGTTGTACCGTCGCAGCGCATGTCGATCGACTTCAAGGCTGCGCCTATTGATCTGTACCGGGCGTTGCGCTGCTTCAACCCTACGCCGTACATGTATTTCTTCAATTTCGGCGACTTCCACGTGGTGGGCAGTTCGCCGGAAGTGCTGGTGCGCGTCGAAGACAATCTGGTCACGGTGCGTCCGATTGCCGGTACGCGCCCGCGTGGCGCCACTGAAGAGGCTGATCGTGCGCTGGAGGACGATCTGCTGTCCGACGACAAGGAGATCGCCGAGCACCTGATGCTGATCGACCTGGGCCGCAACGACACCGGTCGGGTGTCTGAAATCGGTACGGTCAGGCTGACCGAGAAGATGGTCATCGAGCGTTATTCCAACGTGATGCACATTGTGTCCAACGTGACTGGGCAGTTGAAAAGCGGTCTGACAGCAATGGATGCTCTGCGCGCAATCCTGCCTGCAGGCACGTTGTCGGGTGCGCCGAAAATTCGTGCAATGGAAATCATCGACGAACTGGAACCTGTCAAACGTGGCGTCTACGGCGGCGCGGTGGGCTACATGGCGTGGAACGGCAACATGGACACTGCCATCGCGATCCGTACAGCGGTAATCAAGAATGGCGAACTGCATGTTCAGGCTGGCGGCGGCATCGTCGCAGACTCGGTCCCTGCGCTGGAGTGGGAAGAAACCCTGAACAAACGTCGCGCAATGTTCCGCGCCGTAGCCCTCGCAGAACAGACCGCCGAGGACTGAACTGCAAAGCTTGCCTCACTGGATGCATTCCATCCAGGGCAGCTCTTGTGGGAGCCTTCTTGCTGACGAAGAGGCCGATACATCCGTTTGGGATGTACCGGCTGTCAGGCGGCCGTCGCGAGCAAGACCCCTGTCTGCTTTCTAGAAATTCAGACTCAACGCCACGCTTGCGCCTTGCTGGGTCACGTCGTCGTTCTTGCGCCAGTTGTAGTTGGCGCGCAACGTCAGGTCCTCGGTCAATTTCTGGCTGACACCCAGGGTCGCCCGGTTCAGATCGCGTTGTGGGGTGTAGCCTTCAAGCGTGTAGTCGATGGAGGGCAGGCTGTTCAGAGACATGGTCACGTTTTGCTGATCGGTCTCGAATTCCCGCTCGTGCGCAAACTCGCCCCATACCTGAGTCGCTGGCGTCAGCTCGAACTTGCCCTGCAAACCCACACCTGCACGACGAGATTTTCGGGTTTGGTCGCTGAAGGTCAATGCTGTTGAACGTGTGCCTTGTTCCGAGTAGCCGTCTACGTCGATGTGTGCGTAGTCAGCGCTGACAAAGGGCGACAGGTGCCAGCGGCTGGCAGCACCGGCAATATCAAAGCCGACCCGCGCACTGACGGCCCACAGCTCACCTTCGGTATCGCCTTTCTCCTGACCTTCGCTCACGCCCAGCGCAAACTTGCGCTCGGCATTTTCGTAATCCAGCTTGCCGCCTGATGCCGCCAGATCACCCCACCAATGGTTGGCCTGATATTGTAGAAAAGCGGTCGCGATGTAGCTGTTCAGTTTGTAGTCCGAGTCCCTTGGGCCTGCGTCCAGGTTTTGTCGATAAGCTCCTGCGGCCACGCCCGCACGCCAGTGATCGGCGAAGCGATAGCTGCCGCCGATGGTGAGGCTGTAGCCTCTGCCGTCAGCATCTGTTGAACTGTCCTGCGCATCGAAATCCAGCTTTTGTCCCCCGGCGGCAATGATGCTCTGCCATTGGCCAACACCTTGCCACTGGCCGAAGTCGCTGAGCCATTGGGCGCGCAGTTCGTCTTGATGCGTGCGCAGGGTCCCATTGGCCATTTCCGGCAGCAGGGTGATTTCCCACGGCGCTGATAGCAGAGAGTAGGCATAGTCGGCCAACAGGCGCTGCCCGGCTTCGGTGGGATGGACACGATCATTGAAGAACACTTTGCTCGGGTCTGGCGTGGCGCTGGAGATACCGTGCGTGGTGCTTTGGGTACAACTGTCACCACTGAAACAGGTTCTCACCAGGTTTTCATTGGGATCGAAGCCGAAGCGTGCCGGTTGGGTCAGAACTTCATTGATCAGCAACGGAACGTTAAGCGGGATGATCTGTGCATTGATCTGTTCCAGGCGATTGACCAATTGTTCATTGAAACGGGCGCTGAGAGCCGAGGTAAACGGTTGCAAAGGCGAGCCGCTCAAGGCGGGCGTCTGCCCGATGTCCGGCAGCAGCCACACCATGATGTAGCGCGCACCTGCCTGTTGCAGAACCTGAGCACTGTCCGCCAGCCGGTTGGCTGCAGCCTCGGCAGTACCGAAACTCAGTACACGCCCTTGTAGAAAGTCATTGCCCCCACCCGTCAGGTAATACAGTGCGTTGGGGTCTGCCTTCAGGCCATTGGCCGGGAGGTATCCCTGACGGCTGCGCAGAAGCGTCTGTGAGCCATTGGTAATCGGCGTGATTGCATCTGACCGCGTGGTGATCGAATCCAGGATCTGGTCCGTTCGATAACCCCCGACTGCCCAGTTATTACCGTCCGCCAAGCCCAGTGCAGCATTGACCGGTGAGGTCGAGGCGGCAAGATCTGCTGCCGAGACGTTAAGCATCCTGCCGATCAGCGTTGACGAATTAACGTTGAAGACTTCGCCGCTGCCATTCTGATAGGTGGGGCCGACCCGATTGGTAAATCGCAGCGTTGCGCCTCTCGGGCCGCCCGCGTCAGGGAATTGCCCCGCGTCGGCCAGGCTGTCGCCGAACACCACCATGGTTGAATAGGGGGCTGCGGTGGCAGTGCTGCATGCCAGCGAGAGCAGGCAGGCCGCGAATGGCCAGCGTCGTAATGTTGTGATCATGAGAAAGATCCTTTCCTGTTTTTTATTGTGTTTAGGAAACGTAGCAAGCCTCTTCATTACCGCAAATACTGACGCAAGTTACTGCCCAGTGGTGCTCGATCACTGTTGGAAATCATGCCGCCCTGCCTGTGACGATGTCGTTAAGGTAGTTGGCCAGGTCATGCAGAAATTGAGTGATTGCGCTCAAGGCCTGTCCGGTCTGCGTACGCGCGATCGCGTTCTGAACATCCTTCTCTGGCTTCTGAGCCCTTGCCTCAATCCCCCTCCGCATGAAGGTGCGGCCTTCCCGACAGCGTTTTCGCAGCTTGTCGTCCTGCATTTTGGTCGCTCTGCCCGATACAATCATATTGCACCGGCCGATTCCGTACGCTAATGTCCCGAAACGTACCGACGAGACCCCTTCCGTGACGATTGTCAGCAAACTCTTGATGCGCGTTATCAAGGCTCACGCCCGCTGGCGTTGGCGCGCCTGACTATTTCCTTGCCGGCCCTGCCGGATCCGCACCTGTATGCCTTCAATTCGTAATGTTCTCCCGTCACTGTCATGTCACTCGATATGGCTGAAGAGGCGGATGCTTGAGCGAAATGCGATTTCAAGGCGTGAACAAAGTCAGTAAATTCAGAAGGTTAATAGCAAAATGCTGCTGATGATCGATAACTACGACTCCTTTACCTACAACGTCGTGCAGTACCTCGGTGAACTGGGGGCCGACGTCAAAGTCATCCGCAATGACGAACTGACCATCGCGCAGATCGAAGCCTTGAACCCCGAGCGCATCGTGGTTTCACCTGGCCCTTGCACACCCAATGAAGCCGGTGTCTCGCTTGAAGTGATCACTCACTTCGCGGGTAAACTACCGATTCTGGGTGTCTGCCTGGGTCATCAGTCCATCGGCCAGGCGTTTGGCGGCGACGTGGTACGCGCGCGTCAGGTCATGCACGGCAAGACCAGCCCGGTTGTTCATGAAGACGGCGGCGTATTCGAAGGCCTGAATCATCCTCTCGTCGTCACCCGTTATCACTCGCTGGTGGTCAAGCGGGACACGTTGCCCGACTGCCTGGAAGTCACTGCCTGGACCGCGCTGGAAGACGGTTCGGTTGACGAGATCATGGGCCTGCGTCACAAGACACTGAACGTCGAGGGTGTGCAGTTCCACCCGGAGTCGATCCTGACCGAGCAGGGCCACGAGTTGTTCGCCAACTTCCTCAAACAGAGTGGCGGCCACCGTCAGGGCCAAGGATTTTTATGAGTACCCCCATGAACATAAAGAAAGCGCTGGATCGTGTGGTCAATCAGCTGGACCTGACTACCGACGAAATGCGCGACGTCATGCGTGAAATCATGACAGGGCAATGCACCGAGACTCAGATTGGCGCGTTCCTCATGGGCATGCGCATGAAAAGCGAAACCATCGACGAGATCGTCGGCGCCGTGTCCGTCATGCGCGAACTGGCCAGTCAGGTAGAGTTGAAGTCGCTGGACGGTGTTGTCGACATCGTCGGCACCGGTGGCGATGGTGCGAATATCTTCAACGTATCCACTGCTTCGGCCTTTGTGATCTCGGCGGCTGGCTGCACAGTGGCCAAGCATGGCAATCGCGCTGTGTCAGGCAAGAGCGGCAGTGCGGATTTGCTGGAGGCAGCGGGTGTTTATCTGAATCTGACGCCGGTCCAGGTCGCTCGCTGCATTGACAGTGTCGGTATTGGCTTCATGTTTGCCCAGTCGCATCACAGCGCCATGAAATACGCCGCAGGCCCTCGTCGGGATCTGGGGCTGCGCACGCTGTTCAACATGCTCGGCCCGCTGACCAATCCGGCCGGGGTGCGTCATCAGGTGGTAGGCGTGTTCAGCCAGGCCTTGTGCCGTCCGTTGGCCGAAGTTCTGTTGCGCCTGGGCAGCAAGCACGTTCTGGTGGTGCACTCCCAGGATGGACTGGATGAATTCAGCCTGGCCGCACCGACGTTTGTTGCCGAGTTGAAAAACGGCGAAGTCACGGAATATTGGGTACAGCCGGAAGACCTGGGTATCAAGAGCCAGAGCCTGTACGGTCTGGCAGTCGAAAGCCCGGCGCTTTCGCTGGAGCTGATTCGCGATGCGCTGGGACGCCGTAAAACCGAGAACGGCCAGAAAGCGGCCGAAATGATCGTACTCAATGCGGGCGCTGCACTTTACGCTGCTGATCACGCCACCAGTCTGAAAGAGGGCGTGGCATTGGCGCATGACGCATTGCATACCGGGCTTGCTCGGGAAAAACTTGAAGAGCTGGGCGCCTTCACGGCGGTATTCAAACAGGAGAATGAAGCATGAGCGTGCCAACCGTACTCGAGAAGATTCTCGCCCGTAAGGCCGATGAAGTGGCAGCTCGTCGAGCTATTGTCAGCCTGGACGAACTGGAGCGCCAAGCGGCTGCGGCCGACGCGCCTCGTGGTTTCGCTGATGCGCTGATTACGCAGGCCAAGCGCAAATCGCCAGCGGTCATCGCCGAGATCAAAAAAGCCTCGCCAAGCAAGGGCGTGATCCGCGAAAACTTTCTGCCTGCCGAAATCGCCGAAAGTTATCAGGCCGGCGGTGCGACCTGCCTTTCGGTCCTCACCGATGTCGACTTCTTTCAAGGCTCCGACGCTTATCTGCAGCAAGCACGTGCGGCCTGCAAGCTGCCGGTGATTCGCAAGGACTTCATGATCGACCCTTACCAGATCGTCGAGGCCCGTGCGCTGGGTGCGGATTGCATCCTGCTGATCGTGTCGGCGCTGGATGACGTGAAGATGGCAGAGCTGGCTTCTGTTGCCAAAGGCGTAGGGCTGGACGTGCTGGTTGAGGTGCACGATGGCGATGAGCTTGAGCGCGCGCTGAAAACGCTGGATACCCGACTGGTCGGCGTCAACAATCGCAACCTGCATACCTTCGAAGTGAATCTCGAAACCACGCTGGATCTGCTGCCGCGTATCCCTCGAGATCGTCTGGTGATCACCGAAAGCGGTATTCTCAACCGTGCTGATGTCGAACTGATGGAAATCAACGACGTGTATTCCTTCCTGGTCGGTGAGGCGTTCATGCGCGCCGAGCATCCAGGGGCGGAGCTGCAGCGTCTGTTCTTCCCGGAGCGCGGAACGGTCATCAGCGGATCAACACTGGACTGATTGGGCCAGGCAGAACCTGACTGAGAGGGCGAGCATGCAAGACGCGATCATCGATATCTGCATCGAGAAAGGTCTGCAAGCCGAGCAGGACCTGCTGGCTTCGGTGTGTGCGGGTGATGCGGATCATGGGCTGCTGTTCTGGCGGCCCAACGATCGCGCGCTGGTCATGCCACGTCGTCTGAGTCGTCTGCCGGGTTTCGTCGAAGCCAGCGAGACACTGTCGGACAATGGATGGCCTGTTCTGCTGCGCGAGACCGGTGGCGAGCCGGTGCCGCAATCGGGGGCCACGGTTAATATCGCGCTCGTCTATGCCCAGCCACGCCATGATCCAGACCGCGATCGCATCGAAATTGCTTACAACCGTTTGTGTCAGCCTGTTCTCGACATGCTGATCGAACTGGGTGGTGAAGCATCACTGGGCGAAGTGGAAGGGGCGTTTTGCGATGGCCGCTTCAACATCAATCTTGGCGGTCGCAAGATGGTCGGTACGGCCCAGCGCTGGCGTCAAAGTCAGGGTGGCACGCGCCCGGTTGTGCTGGTACATGGCGCGCTGTTGCTGGATAACGAGCGTCAGCAGATGGCCGCCGTGGTCAACCGCTTCAACGAGCTGTGTGAGCTGGATGCGCGTGTTCGCGCCGACAGCCACATTGCGTTGCATGAGGCTTTCCCGCATGCCGACGTTCTTGGTACGTTGACGCGGTCTTATCGCACCATGCTTGCCGAGTTGTAGGCGTCACCGCGTCCCGTACACCACCATGGTCTTGCCTTTGACGTCGATCAGGCTCTGCTCTTCAAGTGCCTTGAGCACGCGCCCGACCATTTCCCTTGAGCAGCCTACGATACGACCAATTTCCTGACGGGTAATCTTGATCTGCATACCGTCCGGGTGAGTCATCGCATCCGGCTGTTTGCACAGGTCCAGCAGTGTTCGCGCCACACGCCCGGTGACATCCAGGAACGCCAAGTCACCGACCTTGCGAGTGGTGTTGCGCAAGCGATCAGCCATCTGACCGCCGAGCGCATACAGAATCTCGGGTTCCTGCTGAGTCAGTTCTCTGAATTTGGTGTAAGGAATCTCGGCGATTTCACATTCGCTCTTGGCACGTACCCACGCGCTTCGCACAGACTCATGGCCCGGCTGCTCGAACAAACCCAGCTCGCCAAAGAAGTCGCCGGTGTTGAGGTACGCCACAATCATTTCCCGTCCTTCGTCATCCACGATCAGGACGGTGACCGAACCTTTCAGGATCAGGAACAACGAATCGGAGGGATCGCCCGCATTGATGATGTTGCTCTTGGCGACGCAGCGGCGACGTTGTGCATGGGAAAGGAGCTTGTCCAGATTTTTTGTTTTTGAGGCAAGTGTGATTGCGACCATGCGTGATATCCGAAAAAAGGCTCTTCGCCAAATGGCATACCCGTAGGTATCGGCCGTAACTGCGTTCTCGCCAGCTTTTCGACGAGCGGCAGCCTCCATTTCCGAATCTTCCTACACATTGGCCCTGAATAGCATTTTTAGTGACATTTCCTGATGCATACAGGCCCTGTGCTAAGCTGGCGCCCCCCTTTTTTACAGTGGAGTCTTGGCGATGAAAGCACGCATCCAATGGGCTGGCGAAGCCATGTTCCTCGGTGAGTCCGGTAGTGGTCATGTAGTGGTAATGGACGGACCGCCTGAAAGTGGCGGGCGCAACCTGGGTGTTAGGCCTATGGAAATGGTGCTGATCGGTCTGGGCGGATGCAGCAACTTTGATGTCGTGAGCATCCTCAAGAAGTCTCGCCAGCCTGTCGAAAGCTGCGAAGCGTTTCTTGAAGCCGAGCGTGCCGATGAAGACCCAAAGGTGTTCACCAAGATCCATCTGCACTTTGTCGTCAAGGGCCGAGGCCTGAAAGAAGCGCAGGTGAAACGCGCCATCGAGCTGTCTGCAGAGAAGTACTGCTCGGCGTCGATCATGCTTGGCAACGCAGGTGTCGAGATCACTCACGATTATGAAATTATCGAGTTGAGCTGACGCTTCGACATCCAACGATCATAAAAACGGCGCACACTCTGGCAGACGGCTTCGGACGTCTGCATAATGCGCCACTTTTTCAGGGCGCAGCGTGTATCGGTTTTCTGCTGCCGGCCCGAACAGACAACCAAAATCGCCAACGCGAAGAGGTGTTAACCGTCCTACGCAGCTGAGCCGACCTCATCTGACGGGCATGCTTGATCACGCGGCTGGCGCCGCACACATATAGAGAGTTTTTAACGGTGAAAAGCAAACTCAAGCTCCACGGGTTCAATAACCTGACAAAGACCTTGAGCTTCAACATCTATGACATCTGCTATGCGGAAACTCCGCAAGACCAGCAGGCGTACGTCGAATACATCAACAGTGTGTATGACGCAGAACGCCTGACGCGGATTCTGACTGATGTTGTCGATATCATTGGTGCCAACATCCTGAACATTGCACGTCAGGATTACGATCCTCAGGGCGCCAGTGTGACTATTCTGATTTCCGAGCAGCCGGTAACACCTACCGAAAGCCAGATCGAAGAGTCGCCAGGTCCACTGCCGGAAACCATTCTGGCGCACTTGGACAAAAGCCACATCACGGTCCATACCTATCCGGAAATCCACCCGGTGGACGGTATTGCGACATTCCGCGTGGACATCGACGTGTCGACCTGTGGTGTTATTTCGCCGCTTAAAGCGCTGAACTACCTGATTCACAAGTTCGAGTCCGACATCGTGACTGTCGATTACCGCGTGCGCGGTTTCACCCGTGACGTGGAAGGCAAGAAGCACTTTATCGACCACGAGATCAACTCGATCCAGAACTACCTGTCCGAAGACACCCGCAACGGTTACCAGATGACCGACGTGAACGTGTACCAGGAAAACCTGTTTCACACCAAGATGTTGCTCAAGGAGTTCGAACTGGATAACTACCTGTTCGGCGATGCGACCAGCAACCTGTCGGTTGAACAGCGTGAGCAAGTGACCGCCAAGGTCAAACACGAAATGCTGGAGATCTTCTACGGTCGTAACGTAGCGGTCTGAGCCAGCGCTGCGCCAGATGGCCAGCTGGTTTCGTGACAAAAGAAAGGCGCCTGAAGGCGCCTTTCTTTTGTACCCGTCCGGATCAGATGCGGTACGTGCTTTTGGTCATGACCTTCGCCAGCACGCTCATGCCAAACTTGATTGGTCCTGGAAAGCGGAACCCTCCGGCCTCCAGCGCCGATTCGGCATGGTGCTCTTCATCGCTGAGCATCTGCTTCAGGATGGCCCTGGACTTTTCGTCCTCGGGTGGCAGTTGCTCCAGATGCTCACTCAGGTGCTTGCACACCTGATCTTCCGTAGCTGCCACAAAACCCAGGCTCACCCGGTCACTGATGATGCCTGCCGCCGCACCCATCCCGAAAGACAGGCTGTAAAACAGCGGGTTCAGAATGCTGGTATGGCTGCCCAGCTGATGAATGCGTTGCTCGCACCAGACCAGGTGATCGATCTCTTCTTGCGCCGCGTGCTCCATGGCTTTACGCACTTTGGGAAGTTTCGCGGTCAGCGCCTGGCCCTGGTAAAGCGCCTGCGCACACACTTCGCCGGTGTGGTTGATGCGCATCAGACCCGCGACGTGGCGCGTATCGGCATCATCCATCTTATGGTCAGGTTGCACGATGGCAGGGGAGGGACGTTGCGAGTGTCCATTGGACGGCAGCAGCGTACGCATCGCACTGTCGGCCTGCAGGAGCAGGCGATCAAGGGGGGAATAGTGACGTTCGGTAGCCATGGGCGCCTCCGGAAAAACCATGGAAGGCAGTTTACCCCAATCGAGGAACGGAGGCTCGGGCTGCGTCAGCCTGCCAGTACCTCCTCGGAGGACTGGCAGGGGCCAAGCCGTTGAAATATCGAATCAACCTGGCGGCCAATTCATCTGACGCTGACCCAGCACATGCATGTGAATGTGATAGACGGTCTGGCCGCCGAGCTCATTACAGTTCATGACCACACGAAAACCGTCTTCGCAGCCCAGTTCCTTGGCCAGACGCTGAGCGGTGAACAGGATATGGCCTGCCAGTCCTTTGTCTTCTTCGGTCAGGTCGTTCAGGGTGCGAATGTGCTTTTTGGGAATGACCAGAAAGTGCACCGGTGCCTGGGGGGCGATGTCGTGGAATGCCAGTACCTGATCGTCTTCGTAAATGATTTTGGCCGGAATTTCCCGGTTGATAATCTTGGTGAACAAAGTATCCACAGCCGTTTCTCCTTGTAGATTGATGGGCATGCCAGATGCTGCTGAGCGTTGATACGGCAAAGTGTACTTAGCGCAATAAACACCGCCCAGCCCTTTGTCGCTCAGCGCGGGCAATACTTCTTGTTGATATAGCTGCTGATCTGGCGCGCCAGCCAGCGCGATACCAGGCGTGGGCTGAGCGACCACAGTGTGTTGCTGCGGCCCGGTATGATCACTGCTCGATTCTTCGCCAGCGCGCGTACGGTATACAGCGCGACCTCTTGCGCGCTGATCAGCTTTTCAGTGTTGACCTGAAGCTGTGCCGTGCGGAAAAACGCCGTTCGTGTTGGTCCGGGACACAGGACTGACACGTTGATACCCGCTTTCTTCACTTCTTCACGCAAGCCTTCAGAAAAATGCAGGACATACGCCTTGCTGGCGTAATAGGTGCTCATCCACGGGCCTGGCTGGAAGGCGGCGATCGATGCAACGTTGAGAATCTGGCCGCCGCCCTGAATGGCCATAAGGTTGCCCACGGTGTGACACAACCGCGTGAGGGCCAGAATGTTCAGATCAATCAGGTCTTGCTCGGCGCCCCACTCCTGCGCGAGAAAAGGTCCGCAGGTGCCAATACCAGCTGCGTTGACCAGTAGATCAATCTGGTGCGCGCCATCTTCAAGCTCAAGCAGAAAGCCCGAGAGTCGTAGCGGTTCGCCCAGATCGCAAGCGCGGATCAGTACCTCTACACCGAAACGCTGGGTGAGTTCCAGCGCAATGGTTTCCAGCAGGTCGCGTTGTCTGGCTACCAGAATAAGGTTGCGACCACGACGTGCCAGCGCTTCGGCCATGGCCAGGCCTATGCCGCTGGATGCGCCGGTGATCAGGGCGTAACGGGTCATGCATTTCTCCATTGAGCGTATTGCGGTCGGCAGTCTACCGGGCCATCGACAAACATTACTTGTCGTTTTCTTCTTCAGAGGCTTGTTCAGCGTTTGACGGTGCCTGTTGCAGGTCCTCACTCTGGTTTTCATCGTCGTAAGGCAGGGACTGCTCATACTCGTTGGTCTTGATCTCCACTTCTTCTCGAAGTGAATCAATACCACCACGAATACCGCCAATCAGGAGGATTGGAATCAACAACAGCCACAGGCTTGCGGTTACTTTCACTGCTCGTGAGTTTGGTGGTGGAGGCGCACCGTATTTGTTCGGCCCCTTGGTGCCTGGCAGCAGCATCATGAGAATCGGGAATAAGCTGCCGACAAAGGGCACAATGGTCAGCAGCAAAAGCCATCCTGACCAGCCCATGTCATGCAGCCGCTGGATACCTATCATCGTGCTGATCACTGCAAATGCCATGACCAGTACCGCAGCCAACAAGCCGCCGCCGACCAGCGTCATACCTATGACCGACAGGGTGATGAGGAACGCTACCAATCCGGCCCCACACAGACCCATTGTCCATGCCAGGTAACGAAGACGGCCGATTCGGCCCTGAATACTGAACACTTTCAGCGTTGAGTGCCCCGACAGTTCCGGACCTACCTGGGATTTTGGTGGTGCGTAAGGCGAGAAATCCTGCGGAGGAGAGGGCGTCGAATCTTTTGTCAGGGAGTTGGCCTCGTTCATGCTGAGAGTGATGTCTGGGTCGGCTTCAATCCTGGCTTCGACGCCCGCCTCGTTGAGCGCCTTGATATAGAGCTCGGCGTCTTCGTAAGCCAGGCCACGCTTGAGCGTAACGGGTTGACCGTTGAACAGCTTCTGGACGGCCGTTGGCTCACTTTTGAACAGGCGGGCGAGGTTGTCTTTTGCGGTGTCGATGTCGACGCCATGACGCACCTGTCCTTCAAACATGATCTTGAAGTGGGTATCAGTCATACAGCAGCGCTTCCTTGTCTGGGGTAAAAGAGCGAGAGCAGGCGGCCCTGCGGGGCAAAGCCTCCTGTCATCATGATGAGGTCAGGTCATTCCTCAATCAGACGCGAGATCAGAACGGTTTTACAATCACCAGGATGACGATGGCGATAAGAATCAGTACAGGTATTTCATTGAACCAGCGATAGAAAACGTGGCTGCGGCCATTTTCTCCGCGTGCAAAACGTTTGACCTGCGCGCCGCACACGTGGTGGTAGCCAATCAGCAGAACCACCAGTGTCAGTTTCACGTGCATCCAGCCCTGGCTGAAATAGCCGCTGGGATTGAAACTGATCAGCCAGCCGCCAAAAATCAATGTGGCGATCATCGCAGGGCCCATGATTCCTCTGTAGAGCTTGCGCTCCATCACCGCAAAGCGATCCCGGCTCACCGCGTCCTCGCTCATCGAGTGATAGACGAACAGCCTTGGTAGATAGAACAGGCCAGCAAACCAGCAGACCATCGAAATAATGTGCAGCGCTTTGATCCATAAATAGAGCATTTTTCAGTTATTCCCAGGTTCACGGTGGCCGAATAGTAGTGGCTTGTACGTCCATACGTCACGTTGTCGGTTGTCGCAGACGCGATAGCCCCATATTATCGACCGCTTTCCAGTTGTTTCGTTGAGGGCAGGTTATGGTCAAGGTCGGTATCGTCGGCGGCACGGGTTACACCGGTGTCGAGCTGCTGCGTCTGTTGGCACAGCATCCGCAGGCAGAAGTGGTAGTGATTACCTCTCGCTCGGAGGCCGGCCTTCCAGTTGCCGACATGTACCCGAACCTGCGAGGTCACTACGATGGCCTGGCGTTCAGCGTACCTGATGTCGAAACTCTAGGCGCTTGTGACGTGGTCTTCTTCGCCACGCCACACGGCGTGGCTCATGCTTTGGCCGGTGAATTGCTGGCAGCCGGCACCCGTGTGATCGACCTGTCTGCCGACTTCCGTTTGCAGGATCCCGTAGAGTGGTCCAAGTGGTACGGCCAGCCTCACGGCGCTCCGGAACTGCTCCAGGATGCGGTGTACGGTCTGCCTGAGGTCAATCGCGAGCAGATCAAAAATGCCCGTTTGATCGCAGTGCCGGGATGCTACCCGACCGCAACCCAATTGGGTTTCCTGCCATTGCTCGAAGCCGGTATTGCCGATAACAGTCGTTTGATTGCTGACTGCAAATCTGGTGTCAGCGGCGCAGGGCGTGGCTTGAGTATCGGATCGCTGTATTCGGAAGCCAACGAGAGTTTCAAGGCGTATGCCGTCAAAGGGCATCGTCATCTGCCTGAAATTACTCAGGGGCTGCGCCGTGCAGCTGGCGGCGACGTAGGCCTGACCTTCGTGCCGCATCTGGTGCCTATGATCCGTGGTATCCACTCCACACTCTACGCAACAGTCACCGACACCTCGATAGACTTGCAAGCGTTGTTCGAGAAGCGTTATGCCGATGAGCCTTTTGTGGACGTGATGCCAGCGGGTAGCCACCCGGAAACCCGCAGTGTGAAAGGTGCCAACGTCTGCCGTATCGCTGTGCATCGTCCCCAGGGCGGTGATCTGGTTGTCGTGCTGTCGGTGATCGACAACCTTGTCAAAGGCGCTTCGGGCCAGGCTGTCCAGAACATGAACATCATGTTTGGTCTGGATGAGCGCTTCGGGCTGTCGCATGCCGGTATGATGCCTTGAGTCATCAACCGGTTGTGCAAGACCACTGCTCTGCAAATAGTTGACCGATTTTCTAGGAGAAGCGGATAATGGCCGTCATTACGCATTACGACGGCTTTTTGCCGGGAGATATCTGACATGAGTGTCGAATCCTTCACCCCCACGGCTTTGGAATTCACCCCAGGTGCAGCGCACAAGGTGAAAACTCTGGTCGATGAAGAGGGCAATGATCGCCTTAAGCTGCGTGTCTTCGTGACCGGCGGCGGTTGCTCTGGCTTTCAGTACGGTTTCACGTTCGATGAAGACGTTGCAGACGATGACACCATCGTCGAGCGCGAAGGCGTCAGTCTGGTGGTCGATCCGATGAGCTTCCAGTATCTGGCGGGCGCTGAGGTGGATTATCAGGAAGGGCTTGAAGGCTCGCGCTTCGTGATCAAGAACCCGAACGCTTCGACCACCTGCGGCTGTGGTTCGTCGTTCTCGATCTGATTGCACCGCAGACACAAAAAAACGCCGCTCAATGAGCGGCGTTTTTCGTTGTGCTAGAGGTGGGTATTGGATCAAGCAGGATAGATGGCACCCAGAACTCGAAGGCCTTTCGCGCCAGTCACCGAAGGACGATTGGCGGGGACGCTTTCGAGGCAGCAGTGAGCCAGCCATGCAAAGGCCATGGCTTCCACCCAGTCAGGGTCCACGCCGAATTCGGCTGTGCTGGTGACGCTGGTTTCGGGCAGCAAGGCCGCCAACCGATCCATCAACGCCTTGTTGTGTGCTCCACCACCACACACCAGAAGCTCTTTGGTGCTTGATTGCGCAGACTTCAGCGATTCGGTGATTGTCAGGGCCGTCAGTTCGAGCAGTGTCGCCTGAACGTTTTCCGGCGCAAGTGTCGGCAGTTGGAAAAGGTGGTGGTGCAGCCAGCCCAGGTTGAACACTTCCCGGCCGGTACTTTTTGGGCCCTTGGTCAGGAAGAATTGATCGCTCAACAGCTTGCTCAGCAGCGCAGGGTCAACCTGGCCACTGGCGCCCCATGCACCGTCCTTGTCATAGTTCTGGCTGCGTTGCGACTGTATCCACGCATCAAGCAGAACATTGCCCGGCCCACAGTCGAAACCGGATACCGGACGATCAGTCTCGATCAAGCTGAGGTTACTGAACCCGCCGATGTTAAGGACGGCGCGACGGTCCTTGTTGTCATCAAACAGCGCTTCATGGAAGGCGGGCACCAACGGCGCGCCTTGTCCACCCGCTGCAATATCGCGGCGTCGGAAGTCGCTGACTACAGTGATTTCAGTCAATTCCGCCAGCAACGCAGGGTTGCCGATCTGAATACTGAAACCGCGCGCAGGTTCGTGACGAATCGTTTGCCCGTGGCTGCCTATCGCACGGATCTGCCCTGCGACCATGTTCTGGTCTGCAAGCAATGCCAATACACCCTGCGCAACCAGCTTGCACCACTTTTGCTCCGCCAGGGCCGCACGGGTGAGTTCGTCCGGACCGCTGGAGCATAACCCCAGCAACTCGGCGTGCAGGTCTTCCGGCATGGGAATGTAATGAGTTGCCAGAAGTCTTGGTCGGTCATCCTGCTCCAATAGGGCGATATCAATCCCATCGAGGCTGCTGCCGGACATCACACCTATATAGAAGAAGGCCATGGGTTACCTTTTATTCGAGGCCAGGGTGGTGGCCTTTTCCTGGTCCATGCGCGCCATCAATGGTTGGCTTTGCTGCATGAACCGCTGTTTTTCGGATTTGGCGATCGGATCCGCCATCGGAAGTTTCTGCCCCAGTGGGTCGACGTGCACACCGTTTACCTGGAATTCATAGTGCAGGTGCGGGCCTGTCGACAAGCCGGTTGTTCCAATATAGCCGATCACTTGACCTTGCTTGACCGTTCCACCTGTCTGGACGCCTTTGGCAAAACCCTGCATGTGGCCATACAGCGTGCGGTAGGTATCGCCGTGCTGAATGATCACGGTATTGCCGTAGCCGCCACGTCGGCCTGCGAGCAGTACCTTGCCGTCGCCCGTCGCCTTGATGGGGGTGCCGCGTGGAGCAGCATAGTCGACGCCTTTGTGGGCGCGAATCTTGTTCAGAATGGGGTGCTTGCGGCCCATCGAAAACATCGAGCTGATACGCGCAAAGTCTACGGGCGTTCGGATGAACGCCTTGCGCATGCTGTTGCCATCAGCGGTGTAATAGTTGGTGTTGCCCTGCTTGTTGGTGTAGCGGACCGCCGTGTAGGTCTTGCCACGATTGGTAAAGCGTGCCGAAAGGATGTTGCCCGTGCCAACGCTCTTGCCATTGACGACTTTCTGTTCGTAGACCACGTCAAACTCGTCGCCTTTACGGATGTCCTGCGCGAAGTCGATGTCGTAGCCAAAGATATTGGCCATGTCCATGGTCATGGTGTGCGTCAGGCCCGCGCGTTGGGCAGACTGCGATAGGGAACTGTTGATCACGCCGTGAACGTAAGCATTACGCACATTGGGCTTGCTGACTTCACGATTGAAGGTGAAACCCGCGCCGGTTTTGGACAGGCTGATGGTCTCAAGCTCGCTGAGCTTGGTGTGCAACTGCTTGAGCTGACCATCGTTGGCGAGTTCGAACTGCAGGATCTGACCATTCTGAAGCTTGGTGAACTGCTTGGACTGCTTGTCACTGGCCAGGACTTCATGGACGGTGGTTGCGGGCAGCCCGACCTTTTCGAACAGCGTGGAAAGCGTATCGCCCTTGGCGACAACGACTTCACGGTGATTGGGATTCCTAGCGACTTCAGGCGCCGGCTTTGTGGCTTCGTTCTGAGCGTCGACAGTTTCAGTGGAGGTGTCGGTATCAGTTTCTACCTGGGCAAACGGAGAAACAGCGTTTTCAGGTGTGGCTTGATCGGCCTGGGAAGCGTCTTGATCTTGTGCGTTCGAATCCGCAGGCATCTCCAGATCAAGCGCGAGATTGGTTCGTTTTGCTTCAACTTCGCTGGAAGGGAAAACCAGAAGCGCCAGGCTTAGCAGTGCAGCAATGCCGCTGGCAGCGAGCAGGTGACTCTTCGGATAAAGCGGGGGCGCTTTAGGCGGTGTGTCTATCATAGGTAATTTGACTTTGAAAAAGGTGAAATGGAAAAGATGAATGACATGATGAAGATGAAATAACTGTATAAAATATAACCAAAACCTGCTCGAAGCAACCCTTCCCACGTATCAGTCACTGATTCGTAGGCGAAGCCTGGGCAAAAACTTGTAATTGGGCTCTGATCTTGTATGGTTGGTTCCCTTTGAATTGGGGGCTGATATGAAGTCGGTTGAAGAGCAGCTGGCGCTGATCAAGCGCGGTGCGGATGAGCTTTTGGTCGAGGCCGAGCTGGTCGCGAAAATCAAGCGTGGCCAGCCGTTGCGTATTAAAGCAGGGTTCGACCCTACGGCACCCGATCTGCACCTGGGTCACACTGTCCTTATTAATAAGCTGCGTCAGTTTCAGGAGCTGGGCCATCAGGTCATCTTCCTGATCGGCGACTTCACCGGCATGATCGGTGACCCAAGCGGCAAGAGCGCCACGCGTCCCCCGCTGACACGTGAGCAGGTTCTGGAGTATGCCGAGACCTACAAGGCTCAGGTTTTCAAGATTCTTGATCCCGCCAAAACCGAAGTGGCATTCAACTCGACGTGGATGGACAAGCTCAGTCCTGCCGACTTCATTCGTCTGTCCTCGCAGTACACCGTCGCGCGCATGCTTGAGCGTGATGATTTCGACAAGCGATACAAGAGCAATCAGTCCATCGCGATCCATGAGTTCCTTTATCCGCTGGTCCAGGGGTATGACTCGGTAGCGCTGAAGTCTGACGTCGAGCTCGGCGGTACTGATCAGAAGTTCAACCTGCTGATGGGGCGCGAGCTGCAGCGTGCTTATGGGCAGGAGCCGCAGTGCATTCTGACCATGCCTTTGCTGGAAGGTCTGGATGGTGTCAAGAAGATGTCCAAGTCGTTGGGCAACTATGTCGGCATTCAGGAAGCTCCCGGCATTATGTATAGCAAGCTGGTGTCGATCCCCGATTCTCTGATGTGGCGTTACTTCGAACTGCTGAGCTTTCGGTCTATGGATGAGATCAACGGCTTCAAGGCTGATTGCGAAGCGGGTGCGAACCCTCGCGACATCAAGATCAAGCTGGCCGAAGAGCTTGTTGCTCGCTTCCACGGCGAAGAGGCTGCAGCTACTGCGCACCGTTCCGCTGGTAACCGCATGAAAGAAGGCGAGTTGCCGGACGATCTGCCGGAGATATCGGTAAGCGCTGCTGAAGATATGCCTATCTCGGCCGTCCTTAATAAAGCAGGGCTGGTAAAGAATGCTGCGGTTGCTCGCGACCTGCTCGCTTCTGGCGGTGTGCGTATAGATGGTGAGGTAGTAGATAGAGCCTTTGTCTTCAAGGTGGGCGCCACTCATGTGTGCCAGGCCGGGAAGAAGGCTTTTGGGCGTGTAACCCTCGTTTCTGAAGAAAGTTCAAAATAAGGGTTGACGCCCTCTCTCAGGTGTCTATAATTCGCCCCACTTCCGGCGCAGACGGAAACGAAAAAGCCTTGTAGATCAACAGGTTGCAAGGTTTTCTCGGAGAGAGTCAGCGAGGAAGGAGGTCGATTGAAAGTTGATCGACAGCGGTGAGAAAAAAGAGTTTGACACGCGGTTGTAACGCTGTAGAATTCGCCTCCCGCTGACGAGCAACGCGAAGTTGATCGAAGCGCAA
>Ga0265798_10000856_pt1 | contig 48822 bp, 42 predicted proteins | sample P3T30metagenome_FD_192430 | JGI IMG/M metagenome (GOLD analysis project Ga0265798, IMG submission 192430) | Plant litter microbial communities from East Loma Ridge, Irvine, California - P3 T30 | ecosystem: Environmental > Terrestrial > Plant litter > Unclassified | place: USA: California...
CATCCCCCGCCAGCGCGCCGCGCAGCTGCCGCGCCGCGACCGCCAGCAACAGAAACCCCAGCGCGGCCGCGCCCAGCCATCCCATTTCGAACACGGCATTGAGGAACAGGTTCTTGACGTGCCACGGCATGTGATTGCGGTCGCTGCTGAAGAACCAGTAATCGTTGGCGGCGCCGAACGAGCCGTTGGCCAGCAGTTCGCGCCCGCTGTCCACGTCGCGCACGCTGACGTTGTCGACGTCCAGTGCGCCGCCTGCCGATTCGCTGGCGATCTGCAGGCGCACCGGCGCATAACCGGCGAGCCAGTGCGGCTCGAACTGCGCCACGACGGTGCCCTCGTAATGCTGCCAGCCGCGCTCTCCCTTCTTCAGCCGCAGGCGCACGTGCTGGCAGCTGCGCGGGTACAGCAGCCAGCGTTCGCACAGCGCGATGCGGGGCATCACTTCGTCGCCGCTGCGGCGCAGGTCCGCCGCCACGGTGTAGCGGGCGCCGGGCCGCACGGCCACGTGCTGCAGGAAGCGCAGCGCTTCGCCGTAGCCGGCGCTGTACTGCGCGGCGCCCAGGCGCAGATACGTATTGGCGCCTTCGCGCACATAGCTGAAGGTGCCGGGCATCTCGCCGTGCGCATTGCGCCACAGGTAAGTGGCCGGGTATTTGCCGAGACCCATACCGGACAGCTGGGTCGCGGCGTCCCGGTCCATCATCTCCAGCGCCTCGGACCAGTGCTGTAATCGCACGCGCAGGTCGCGCGCGACCGTGGCGAAGCGTACCTCGGCGTAGTAGCTGCCGGTGACGGGGATGACGGTGGCCAGCACGATCAATGCGCAGAAGGCCAGCATCAGCGAACGCTGGTCGAGCCGCCACAGTGGCTGCGGCAGCCAGCGGTGCGCCGCCAGCAGCGCGGCCGCCACCAGCACGACGGCCGCACTGGGCAGCGCGGGTGATCCGGCATGGTGCCACGCGACCAGCATTGTTGCCAGCATCAGCGCGGGCAGGGCGCCCAGCAGCAGACCCACGCCGGTGCCGGCCAGGCGCTGGCGCAGCAGCAGCGCGGCACCGGCGGCGCCGACCAGGAAGGCCAGCGCATAGCTGACGTAGGCGCCTTTCCACTGGTTCGACGCGGCGTCCGGCGCCAGCACGGTCAGCGCGACGGCGGCCAGCAGCAGCGCCAGTCCGGCGGCCACGCCCGGCAGCGGCGTCCGCACGCGCGGCGCGGCGCCGCCGGCCAGCACCGCAAGCGACAGCGTGCCCAGGGCGGCCAGCAGGCCGCGGTAGCCGCTCGCGGCAAACACCTGCGTCAGGCAGACGCCCAGCATCACCACCAGTCCGATCCCGCAGACCAGGGTGCGGGCGCGCAGCCGGCCGCTGCGCAGCTCGCGGTAGGCCAGGATCAGCGCCAGCACGGCGGCGGAACTGCCGTACGCCACGTAGATGTCGCGCGAGAACAAGGTCAGTCCGGCAAAGGTGCCAATCAGCAGGCAGGCCATGCCAAGCGCCAGCCGGATGCCGCCGACGCGGCGCGTCAGCCACATGGCCACGAACGGCAGCGTCATCGCCAGGTACGCGTCCAGCGCGGCGCCGCCGGTGTGCATGGCCGAGAAAGGCGCCGTGGGACGATAGTCGCTGGAGAAGTTCAGCAAGCCTGGAAACTGCGTGCGTTCCCACGCCACGGCGAGGCTGGCACCGACGAGGCCAAGCAGCATGCCGGGTACCAGCAGCCGCGGCAGATTCTCCAGCCGCGCGCCGGCGCTGCGGCGCAGCAGCGGCAGCAGGGCAAGGGGCCAGAGATAACCCTTCAGGATGCGCAGGCCGTTCCACGGACTGACGTAATTGCTGAACGCATTGGCGTCGATCGGCGCCAGCGGCGTGATGCCGCGCCACGCCGCCACGCCCAGGCACAGCACCGTCAGCAGCAGCGCCACCGCCGTCAATGGCGGCAGCCGCACCGGCACGGGCAACGCGGCCAGGCGCCAGTAGCCGACGGCGCAGGTGGTCAGCAGCACCAGATCGAGTTCGACGAGATAGAACCAGCCGGTCCACGGCGCGAAGTCGAGCACGGGCAGCAGCGCGGGCACGACAAACAACCATGCCGTCGGCCGATACCACAGCAGCACGGCATACGCCGCCAGGGCGCCGATCAGCCACGCGCCAGTGGCCGGATTGGTCGCCAGCGGATACACCGACAGCGCCCCCGCCAGCAGCAGCAAGGCCGCGCCGGCACCGGCACGGGCGCCCAGCGTGGCGATCATTGCGGCGCTTCAGTCCATTTGCCCGCGTCGGCCAGGATCTTCTTCAGTCCTGGCAGCGGAAAGCCGGCCTTGTACGCCTTCTGCGCCAGCGGCAGCGCGGCATCGTATTTTTTTGCCTTGGCGTAGACGAGGCCCAGGTTGTAGCTGATGGCGGCATCGTCCGGCGACAGTTCCGCGGCGCGTTCCAGCATCTCCAGCGCGCGCTTGTCCTTGCCCTCGCCGTACAGGTACTGGGCATACAGCGCCCAGGCCGCGCCATCATCCGGCTGGAAGCGCACGGCCCGTTCGAAATAGCATTCGGTCGGATAGTGGGCGCCGGGCGGCTGCGGCGTGCGCAGCTTTTGCGACAGCTTCATCAACGTGAGCAGCCCGCGCGGGTGGTTCGGCACGGCGCGCAGCAGGTAATCGAGGTCGCCGCCGATCTGGCCCGTGGCGCCGCGCCGCAATGCCTGCACGTCCTCCGTGAAGTGAAAGTCCTCTACCACGCCCAGCTTCGATTGCGGTGTGCTGCGGAAGTCGAACGGACCGTAGCCGTTTTTCAGTTCGCCGCAGTACGGGGCGGCGCCAACCAGCCCGCACGTACCCAGCATGGACAGCACCAGCAGCGCCTTGCACTGCCTGACAAACATCCGTTGCGACATCATATTTCCTCCGCTTGGTTGGGCACGGGGACGGCGGCGCGCGCGTCGGCCACCTGGTCGAGCAGCCGCGCCAGCTGTGCCGCCCGGGCGCGGCGTGATGCGCCGGCCACCGCGGCCGGCGTGGCGACAGGGGCGGTACCGGCGCGTGCCTGCGCGATAAAGCGCAGCAGCGCCGCGGCGATCAGGTCTCTCCGGTCCAGTGGGGCGATCGTGTCGATCCCGGCCTGCAGCAGGGCGCCCGCCGTGTCGCCGGCCGGATCGGTCAGCGCCAGCACGGGGCGCCCGGCGCGCAGGTATTCGTACAGCTTGGCGGGGATCTGATGATTGCAGTTGGCCGCCTGCAGCACCAGCAGTCCGTCCGCGCCCAGCATCTCGGCCAGCGCTTCGCGGTACGGAATATGCGGCGCCAGCGTGACCAGGGCGCCGATGCCATGGTCCGCGATCAGGCCCGCCAGGTACTCGTCGTGCGCCGTGGCGCGCAGCACCACGCGCAGTTCGCCGGGCCGCAGTTGTCCGCCTGCCTGCAGGCCGGCCAGTGCCGCGAACAGTTCCACGGGGTCGCGTTCGGACGGGTAGATGATGCCGCTGTGGACGAGGGTGAACGGTGCGCCCGGCTGGCGCGGCGGCGGGGTGGGAGCGCCGACGAAATTCTCCTCGTCGTAGCCGTTTTCCATCAGCAGGAAACGTTCCGGCGGCACGTCCGGGTAGCGCTGCTGGTAGTTGCGCACGGCGCCAGCGGTGGTGCAGACGACGGCGCAGCTGTGCCGCACGGCGCGGTCCTCGATCCAGCGGTACACCTTGCGCGTCAGCGGGTTGGTGGGATAGTCGACGTCCGTCATCGGGTCGCGCATGTCGGCGATCCACGGCAGGCGTGCCAGCTTCGCCAGCATCATGCCGATCAGGTGCGCGCTGGCGATCGGATACGTCGACCAGATCACCTGCGGACGATGGCGCCGGACCAGGTTCAGGCCGGCCGGCACGGCGCCGGCGACCCAGGACACCCAGCGGTCCGGCAGCGCCATCCAGTGCGCGTAACGCCCGCCCAGCGCCAGGTGGCGCGACGTGTCGAGGGCGAAGGCGCGGTGCACGATGGCCTCCGGCGGGATCTCCTTCAACTGGTCCGTGCCCTGGCGCTCGTAGGCGCGCGGGTGCGCCGTCAGCACCAGCGGCTGCCAGCCCAGCGCCGGCAGATATTGCGAGAACTTGAGCGTGCGCTGGATGCCGCTGCTGCCGTGCAGCGGCGGGAAGTGAAACGCGATCATCAGCACGCGCTTCACCATGCCCGCACCCACTCGGCGGTCCAGTCGGCGACCTGGTCGCGCCAGGCGCGCCGCGAGAACGTGTGGTCGGCGCCGGGCAGGGTGCGGCGCTGCACCTGCGGCGCGGCAAGCAGCCGGCGCCATGCCGGCGACGCTTGTGCCATGTCGAGGAACTCCTTTGCCGTCAGGTCGTTCTCGCTGTCGATCAGCAGCACGTTGCCGTGAAACGCCCGCATCCCGGCCAGCATGCGCTCATGCAGGCCGGGCGCCCCGGTCGATGCCGCTGCCGGGCGCCGCAGCGCCTTGCCGGCCAGCCGTACCAATCCGCTGGTCGCGGCGCGCCAGTCGAAGCGGCCGCTGACGAGCTTTTGCCACAGCTCCGGCTGCAGCAACCGCGCGCGGTAGTAGTGGCGCAGCGTGGTGCTGGCCAGCCCGGCCTCGGTGCGTGCCCAGGGATTCAGCAGGACGAGGCCCGTCACGCGCTCGTCCTGCTGCGCATAGAACAGCGCGGCGGAGGCGGCGTCGCACAGGCCCCAGATGACGACTTCGCGCAGGCTGGGCACGCGGGCAAAGAACTCGTCGACGGCGGCGCGCAGATCGGCATCGACGTCGTTGAAGTCGCGCTGCTCGCCCGTGCTGTCGCCCATGCCGCGGTAATCGAAGCGCAGCGCCGGGATGCCGCGCATCGCCAGGTTGCGGGCCAGCAGGGCGAACTGGCGATGGCTGCCGGCCCGGTATTGCGGTCCGCCCACGGCGATCAGCACGCCGCGCGTTGGCGTATCTCCGGCCGGGCTGAGGATGCCCGTCAGCCAGTCGCCCGCGCAGGGGAAGGACAGGGCCAGTTCATCCGGCTGCATGATGGAGCGCCTGCAGGACGTGACGGGTCTGGTCGAGCAGGGCGGGACACGTGGCGATTTCCTGCGTCGCCCAGAACTGCGGCCCGGGCACCGCGTGCGCATCCACGAGAATGCCCGCTTCCTGCCAGCGCGTGACGATGCGGGCCGCGGCAGCCGGCAATGGCCGGCCCGCTTCCGGCACCACTTCCAGCCAGTGCACGGGGCAGGGCGGCGGCAGCGTGCCCGCATCCAGGGTATCGATGGCCGTGGCCAGCGCGGGATTGAGCAGGTAGCCGGCGATCTCCAGCGCGTAGCCAGTCGCCAGGCGGGTGCGCAGCGCGGCGGTGCCACCAGCGCCGCCGTCCGCCGTCAGCATCTGGCTGGCGACGGCAAGGCGCAGGAACTGTGTCAGGAAGACCGCGCCGCTGGTGACGGGTTGCCACAGCAGCACGAACGCCGGGGGCGCCGCGGCGCGGCGGGCATGATCGAGTGCCAGCAGGGCGCCCAGCCGCAGGCCCCAGATGGCGGGGGCTTCGGTCAGCGCGTCGCCCAGGTGCTGGCGCAGCCACCGGCTGGCGCGCTCCACGTCGGCCAGCCAGCCCTCCCACGTGGCATCGCCGAAATCGCCGGCGCTGTCGCCGCAGCCATGCAGGTCGACGCGCAGGACGGCATAGCCGTCGGCTGCCAGCGCCGCGGCCTGCAACGAGGCCATGCGGCGGCTCTTGTTCATCTCTTCGGCGAACGGGTGGAGGTAGACGATGGCGCCGCGGCAGAGCGGCGCAACAGGGGAAGAAACGGGCGGGTAATACAGGCAGAAGCGGGCATCCGCACCGCCGTCCAGGAAGAACGGTTGCGGCGGCTGCGCGGCTGCCCCGGGTTTCATGCTGTCTGCTTGAGGCGGACAAAGTCCGTGAGGCTGCCCAGCGTGGCGAAGGTGGCGGCACTGATTTCGTCATCGTCGATGGCGAAACCGAACTGCTCTTCCAGTGCACCGATCAGCTGGACCACGGCCATCGAATCGAGCTCGGGAATACTGCCCAGCAGGGCGGACTGTTCCGTCAGCGCGGCGCCGGCAGGGCCGAGGCTGAGCACGTCGATCACGATGGTTTTTACTTCTTCTTGCAAATCCATATTTACTCCAGAGGTTCCACGCCCGGCGCAGACGCTGCCGGGATTGCGCTTTCAACAACGATTTCGCCGAGTATAACCCGCGTGCGGCCTTTGCGACCAGCAACAGCCTGCCTTTTTCGGCCCGTATCAAGAAAGGAAACAACAGCCTCTGCCGCTGTTGTTTTTGCACCGTGAAGCATGTCAGAATGACCAGAAGTCACTGTTGGATAAGTTGTAAAATGTAAAGGTCTTTGGCCCCCGCGTTCACGCTACTGGAACCTCCATGTCCGATCTCATTCATGACTTCATCTTTCGGTCCGCGCACCGCACGCCCGATGCCGAAGCGCTGGTCTACGGCCAGCGCCGCCTGACGTATGCGCACCTGGCCCGGCTGGTGACGTGCGCCGCGGCGGCACTGCTGGCGCACGGACTGGAACGCGGTGAGCGCGTGGCCGTGTACCTGGAAAAGAACGTGGAAAACGTGGGTGCCATGTTTGGCGCTGCCGCCGCCGGCGGCGTCTTCGTGCCCGTCAATCCGCTGCTGAAACCTGAACAGGTGGGCTACATCCTGGCCGACTGCAATGTGCGCGTGCTGGTCACGTCGCACGACCGCCTGAAGCTGCTGCTGCCGGTGCTGGCGGGCTGTCGCGACCTGCGCGCCGTGCTGGTGACGGGCACTGCGGGCGAGCTGCCGGCCCTGCCCGGCGTCGAGCTGCTCCCATGGGACGACACGCTGGCGCCGGCCGCCGCCATCGACACGCCGGCGCACCGCGCCATCGACGGCGACATGGCCGCCATCCTGTACACCTCCGGCAGCACGGGCAAGCCGAAAGGCGTCGTGCTGTCGCACCGGAACATGGTGGCCGGCGCCGTCAGCGTGGCGGGCTACCTGGAAAACACGCCGCAGGACCGCATCCTCGCCGTGCTGCCACTGAGCTTCGATTACGGCCTGTCGCAGCTGACGACGGCGTTCCACGTGGGCGCGACGGCGGTCCTGATCAACCACCTGTTGCCGCGCGACGTGCTCAATGCCGTCACGGCCGAACGCATCACGGGCCTGGCCGCCGTGCCGCCGCTGTGGATCCAGCTGGCGCAGCTGAACTGGCCGGCCGACTGCACGTTGCGCTATCTGACCAACTCCGGCGGCGCGATGCAGCGCCCGACACTCGACGCGCTGCGCCGCGCCTTGCCGGCCGCGCGCCCGTTCCTGATGTACGGCCTGACCGAAGCGTTCCGCTCCACGTTCCTGCCGCCGGAAGAACTGCAACGCCGCCCCGATTCGATGGGCAAGGCGATCCCCAACGCGGAAGTGATGGTGCTGCGCCCGGACGGCACCGAATGCGCGCCGGGCGAACCGGGCGAGCTGGTGCACCGCGGCGCGCTCGTCTCGCTGGGCTACTGGAACGACCCGGCCAAGACGGCTGAACGCTTCAAACCGATCGCGCCGCGCCATTACGGTCTGCCGTTGACGGAGTTGGCGGTGTGGTCGGGCGACACGGTGCGCAAGGATGACGAAGGCTTCCTGTACTTCATCAGCCGCAACGACGAGATGATCAAGACCTCCGGCTACCGCGTCAGCCCGACCGAGGTGGAGGAGGTGGTGTACGCCCGCGAGCACGTGGCGGAAGCGGCGGCGCTGGGCATCGCCCATCCGACATTGGGCCAGGCGATCGTCGTCATCGCCTACCCGCGCGAGGGCGCCGCGCTGACGGCATCGGACCTGCTGGCCGCCTGCAAGCCACACCTGCCGGCCTACATGCTGCCGCAGAAGATCGTCATCAGCACGGCGCCGCTGCCGCGCAACCCGAACGGCAAGATCGACCGCAAGCTGCTCTCAAGCCAGTACGAACACGCCTTCACGGAAGCGCCATGACCGCCCCGCGCCCGCAGCACGCGCCGTTGATCCAGTTTGCCGTCGTCGACGACTGCCTGCAGGTCGGCGGCATCCCCCTGACACGGCTGGCGCAGCGCGTCGGCCAGACGCCGTTCTATGCCTACGACCGCGCCGCGATGACGGCACGCGTGGCCGAGCTGCGCCAGCACCTGCCGGCCGACGTGCACCTGCACTACGCGATGAAGGCCAATCCGATGCCGGCCGTGGTGCAGCATATGGCGACCTTGGTGGACGGCATCGACGTCGCCTCCGGCGGAGAGTTGCGCGTCGCATTGGACACGCCGATGGACCCGCTGCACATCAGCTTTGCGGGACCGGGCAAGAGCGACGCGGACCTGTCGATGGCGATCGCCGCCGGCATCGTTCTCAACCTCGAGTCGGAAGGCGAGATGGAACGGGCCGCAGCCATCGGTGTCCGTCTCGGCATCACGCCGCGCGTCAACGTGCGCGTCAATCCGGACTTCGAGCTGAAATCGTCCGGCATGAAGATGGGCGGCGGACCAAAACAGTTCGGCGTGGATGCGGAACGGGTGCCGGCCATGCTGGACCGCATCGGCGCGCTGAACCTGGATTTTTACGGCTTCCACATCTTCAGCGGTGCGCAAAACCTGAAGGTGGCGGCGCTGCAGGAGGCGCACGAGAAAACGCTGGCGCTGGCGATCCGCCTCGCACAGAGCGCGCCACGGCCGCCGCGCGTCGTGAATATCGGCGGCGGCTTCGGCATCCAGTATTTCCCTGGCGAGGAACGGCTCGACATGGCGCAGGTGGGCAGCAATCTGGCGGCCTTGCTGGAGACGGCCCGGCCGCAGCTGCAGGGCGCGCAGATCGTCATCGAACTGGGACGCTACCTCGTTGGCGAAGCGGGCGTGTATGTCTGCCGCATCGTCGACCGCAAGGAGTCGCGCGGCCAGGTCTACCTGATCGCCGACGGCGGGCTGCATCATCACCTGTCCGCGTCCGGCAACTTCGGCCAGGTGATCCGCAAGAACTACCCGGTCGTCATCGGCAACCGCGTGCAGGGCACCGTGCGCGAAAAGGTGTCCGTCGTCGGGCCGCTGTGCACGCCGCTGGACCTGCTGGCCGACGGCATGGAGCTGGCGCACGCGCAGCCGGGCGACCTGGTGGCCGTGCTGCAGTCGGGTGCGTACGGCATGACGGCCAGCCCGGCGGCGTTCCTCAGCCAGCCGGCTGCGGTGGAGGTTCTCGTTTAGGCGTTCAATAGGGGGCAGCATGGGCGGACTGTGTGGATGGATCGGCCATAACGCGGCCGAGCGGGACCTGATCGACCGGATGGCGGCGCCCCTGGCGCATTTCGACGGCACGGCCATCGAAGCGGTCAACGGCACGCGCGCCGCCGTGGCGGTGGCCGCGGGCGAAGCGGCCCGGCACCTGCACGTGGCGGACGGGTTGCTCGTTGCCCTGTGGGGGAACCCCGTGGCACGCGACGCCGCGCTGGCCGAAGTGGCGGCTGCGCGGGGCCTGGCCGCAGCGCTGGCGGAACAGTGGCAGCACGGGCCGGAGCACGTCTGCGATGCGCTGGCCGGACCGTTCACGCTGTGCATCATCGACGAGCGGGCGGGCGAAGCGGTGATGGCCATCGACCGCATGGGCGTGCAGCCGCTCACGTGGCAACTGGCCGGCGAGGCACTGCTGTTCGCGTCGTCCGCCGATGCGTTGCGCGTGCATCCGCTGGCACGCGCCGCCATCGATGCGCAGGGCCTGTACAACTACGTCTATTTTCACATGGTGCCGTCGCCCGGCACGATCTACCGCGGCCAGCAGCGGCTGCTGCCGGGGGAGCTGCTGCATTACCGGCAGGGCCGCGTCGAGACGCGGCGCTACTGGCGCATGGCGTTCCAGGAACACGGCGTGCGCTCGTTCGACGACCTGCGCGAAGAGTTCATGGAGCAGCTCAAAAGCGCCGTGCGCAACGCCACGGCGCACGGCCGCATCGGCGCTTTTCTCAGCGGCGGCACGGACAGCTCGACCATCGCCGGCATCCTGTGCGACGTCAGCGGCAATGGCGCCGACACATATTCGATCGGCTTTGAAGCCCAGGGTTACGACGAGATGGAGTACGCGCGCATCGCGTCGCGCCATTTCGGCACGCGCCACCATGAATATTATGTGACGCCCGACGACGTGGCCGCGGCGATCCCGCAGGTGGCCGCCGTCTGCGACCAGCCGTTCGGCAACGCGTCGGCCGTACCCGCCTTCTACTGCGCCCGCATGGCCCGCGCCGACGGCATCACGCGCATGCTGGGCGGCGACGGCGGCGACGAACTGTTCGGCGGTAACGAGCGCTATGCCAAGCAGCACGTATTCGCGCTGTACGACCGCGTGCCCCGGCTGCTGCGCAAGGCGCTGCTGGAGCCGGCCGTGTTCAATTTCCCCGGTGGCGAGCGGGTGCGCCTGTTGCGCAAGGCGCGCAGCTACATCGAGCAGGCATCCGTCGGCATGCCGGCGCGGCTGGAGACGTACAACCTGCTGGGCCGCTACGGCCCGCAGCAGGTGTTTACGGACGACTTCCTGGCCGGCACCGATATCGGCCAGCCGCTGGCGGCGCTGGCGCGCACGTACGGGCAAAGCGAGGCGAAAAGCCTGATCAACCGGATGCTGGCGCTGGACCTGAAGATCACGCTGGCCGACAACGACCTGCCCAAGGTCATGAAGGCCTGCGAACTGGCCGGCGTGGAAGTGGCCTTCCCGTTCCTGGACGACGCGATGGTCGCCTTCTCGGCCGTGCTGACGCCGCAGCAGAAGCTGAACGGCACGCAGCTGCGCTGGTTCTTCAAGAAGGCGCTGACGGGCTTCCTGCCCGACGCCATTATCACCAAGCAGAAGCACGGCTTCGGCCTGCCGTTCGGCGTCTGGCTGCAGCAGCACAAGCCGCTGCAGCAGCTGGCCAGCGACAGCCTGATGGACCTGCGCAAGCGCGGCATCGTCCGCGGCGAATTCATCGAGCAGCTGGTGGGCCAGCACCTGTCGGAACACGCGGGCTATCACGGCACGATGGTGTGGGTGCTGATGATGCTGGAGCAGTGGTTCAGGCAACGCAACGCGACCCTGTAAGCGTGTCGTAAATTCCCCATGCTTAGCAGGCTCGGCTATTGATTGGCGGCGGCGCCCGTGTCACTATCGACATTGTCGATCTTTCAACGAGCCTATCATGTCCACGCAATTTCCCAAGGTGAGCGCGGCGGTCGCGGGAGCCCTGCTGCTCGCGTCCGTGCTGGCTGCCTGCCACTCCGAATCGCCGGCCACGTTGCTCGAGGAAGCGAAACAGTACGAACAGAAGGGTGACCGCAAGGCTGCCGTCATCCAGCTCAGGAATGCCCTCAACATCAGCCCGGACAATGCCGAGGCGCGCGCCATGCTGGCCCGTATTTCGCTGGAGACGGGCGATCCGCTGTCGGCGGAAAAGGAAGCGCGGCGCGCGCTGGCGCTGAACTATCCGGCCGAGCAGATGGCGCCCGTGCTGGGCCGCGCGCTGGCATACCAGGGCAAGTACCAGGACGCGCTGAATGCGCTGGAGACGCTGACGCCGTCGGCGGACGTGCTGGCGCTGCGGGGCAGCATCTACGTCGGCCTCGGCAAGGGAGAGGACGCGGAGCAGGCATTCACGGCGGCCATCGAAAAGCAGCCCGGCCACGGCGATGCGCTGGTCGGCCTGGCCCGCTGGAAGGCGTCGCAGCAGGACTGGACGACGGCCGGCCGGCTTGTCGAGGGCGCGCTGAAAGCCCATCCCGACCACGTGGGCGCCTGGCAGCTGAAGGGCGACCTGCTGCGCGTGCAGAACAAGTCCGCCGAAGCGCTGGCGGCGTATCGGCAGATATTGAAAATCAAGCCGGACCACCGCACGGCGCACCTGGAACAGGCCGCGCTGAACATCGCCGCCGGCAAGTACGACATCGCGCAGGCCGACATCAACGCGGCCCGCAAGACGACACCGAACAGTTTTCTCGTCGCCTACCACCAGGCCCTGCTCGACTACACGCAGGGCAAATTGAAGGAAGCGCAGACCAATCTGCTGAAGGTGCTGCAGGTGGCGCCGGATGACAAGCCGAGCCAGCTGCTGGCCGGCGCCGTGGCGCTGAAGCTGGGCCAGCTGGGCCAGGCGGAAGACCATCTGCGCAAGTACGTCGAATGGAATCCGGCCAGCCTGTATGCGCGCAAGATGCTGGTCAGTACCCTGCTGAAAAGTGGTCGCGGCCGCGATGCGCAGACGGTGCTGGCGCCCGCGCTGAAGGAAGGAAAAGACCCCGCCGTGCTGCACCTGGCGGGCGAAGCGGCCATCGTGACGAAAGAACTGAACAAGGCGGCCACGTATCTGAACGAGGCGATCCGGCTGGCGCCGGAAGCGGCGCCGCCATACCGCACGCTGGGCATGGTCAAGCTGGCACAGGGCGACCGCGCCGGCGGGCTGGCCGCGCTGCAGAAGGCCGTCGCCCTGGACCCGCAATCGCTGGAGGCCGGCGAATCGCTGATCGGCGCGCTGGCGGATGCGGGGCAGTACGACAAGGCGCTGGCGACCGTCACGACGCTGGAGAAGGCGCAGCCCGCCAATGCGGCCGTGCAGGTCATGAAGGGCAATATCCACCTGGAGCGCAAGGACCGGGTCAAGGCGCGTGCCGCGTTCGACCAGGCACTGGCGATCGAACCTGCCCACCTGCCCGCCATTGCCGGGCTGGCGCGGCTGGACCAGCAGGAGAAAAAGGCGGCGCAGGCGCGCCAGCGTTACGTGTCGCTGCTGGCAAAGCAGCCGGACAACGCGGCGGCGATGACGGCCCTGGCCCAGCTGGAAATTGCCCAGGGGCGGCGCCAGGAAGGCGTCGCGTGGCTGGAAAAGGCCACCGTGGCGGACGCCGGCGACGTCGATGCGGCCTTGCTGCTGGGGCAGCAATACCTGGCGCTGGAGATGCCGCAGAAGGCGCAGACCCTGTTGCGCCGCTACCGCATCAGCCATCCCGACAATGTGGGGGTGCTCGACGCCTTGGGCCAGGCGCAACTGGCCAGCAAGGATGGCGCGGCCGCGCTGGAATCGTTCAACCGCATGGCCAGTGCGGCGCCGGGCGCGGCGATGCCGCAGATCCGCCTGGCCGTGGCCCAGCTGATGATGAAGAACCCGACGGCCGCTGCCGCCAGTCTGAGCCGCGCCGTCACGCTGGAGCCGGACAATATCCAGGCGTACGTCGCCAAGGCCGAGCTGGCCGCCAGCGAAAAGGATTTTGCGCAGGCGACGGCCGTCCTGCGCCAGGTGCAGAAGCAGTTTACGGCGTCGCCCATCGGGCACACGCTGGAAGGCGATATGCTGCTGCAGCAGGGCAATGCGAAAGCGGCGCTGGTGCCGTACGAGCGGGCGCTGGCGATCGACGACTCCGGCGCCGCTGTCATCAAGCTGGCCAAGGCGATGCACGATGCCGGCATGGCGCCGGAGGCCGACCGGCGTGTGGCCGCGTTCCTGCGCCGCCATCCTGGCGACCCGATCGCCAACCTGTATGTTGCCGATGGGCACATGGCGGCACAGCGCTATCCCGAGGCGGCGAAACTGCTGGAAGCGCTGACGCGCAGCGAGCCGGACAATGTCGTCGTGCTCAACAACCTGGCCTGGGTGTACCAGCAGATGCGCGACCCGCGCGCATTGCCCACTGCCGAGCAGGCGCTGGCACTGAATGGCGAGAATCCGGACGTCCTGGACACCGCGGGCTGGCTCCTGGTCGAGCAGGGCAAGTACGAGCGCGGCATCGGGCTGCTCAGAAAAGCGGCGTCCGCGGCCCCCAAACAGCCTCAAGTGCGGTACCATCTTGGCGTTGGTCTATATAAATCCGGCGACAAAGCCGGCGCGCGCAAGGCGTTGCAGGAAGCCTTGGCGCAGGGTTCCGGGTTCCGCGAAGCGGAGCAAGTCAAGGCACTGCTGAAACAGCTGTGACCGACGTTTTCACAATAAAAATAGCGTTCAACACAATAATTTTGCCGACGGGTAGTACGGCATACTGAAATCCGGTGGTCAGCCGGACAAGCAGTATCCGCGATGTCGGCAGGGGAGTGTGCTATGGCCTCAGAGCTTCCGAGGGTCGACGGTGACGAACCGCTTGGGGAGGAATCCACCGAGCCGTTGGTTTGCGCTGTCGAAGAGGATAACTCTGCCAACATAACGCACGTGACAATCAATCAGAGCGATTTCGGTATCCGCGTTGCCGATACCGAGGCTGGGCGTGCTTCCGTAAGCATGCTCATCAATAAGATGTATGCATGGCGCGGCTATGCGGGAACGCACCGCGTCGACAACAATCCCAACCGTATCACGCTGGCCGCTTCCGACAAGGGCGAGGTCATCGGTACCGTTACGTTGGGAATCGACTCATCCATGGGAATTCTCGCGGATGAAGTATTCCACGACCATATCGAAGCGTTCCGGGCGCGCGGTGCCAAGGTGTGCGAGATCACCAAGCTCGCCTTTGCGCCGCACGTGAAGTCGAAGATGGCGTTGGCATCGCTGTTTCATGTCCTGTTCATTTACGGGCACTACCTGCACAGGTGCACGGACGTGTTCATCGAAGTGAACCCGCGACATCGCCGCTATTACCAGAGCATGCTCGGGTTTACCCAGGTGGGGGAAGTGCGCAACAACCCGCGGGTGGACGCGCCGGCGTATCTGCTGTACGTCAGCATGGACTACGTGAACGAGCAGATCAACAAGCTCGGGGGACGCAGCAACCAGGCCGAGGGCGAACGGTCGCTGTATCCGTATTTCTTCTCGCCACGGGAAGAACGCGGCATCGCCGACCGTCTGCTGTCGATCGGCTGACCTGACGCGAGATCTCGGGGCAGGCACCCACGGGTGCCTGGCTCCGACGCGTTGCCGACTCCACAAAGGGGTCAGGTCCGACATTCGGACAAACAGGGCGGGGTCAGGTCCGACATTCGGACAAATGCCGCTTCCACGGCTCAGCTCGTGTCCGGATGTCGGACCTGACCCCGCATGAAAAAAGCCCGGAAATCCGGGCTTTTTGCTGACGCCGGCATCTGCCGGCGTGGCAATTACAGCTTGCGGCGACGCACTTGCGCCAGGCCCAGCAGGCCCAAGCCGACCAGCGCCAGCGAAGCCGGTTCCGGGATATTGATGGCGATCGACTGGCCGAAGAAGTTACCCGTGCCGGCCACGTGGGAGATGCCCTCGCCCGGGAACGGCTGCGTGAAGCTGGTGCTGAACGACAGGTCCGAACCGTCGACCTGCTGGTCCGTGTCGAAGTTCGCAGCGGCCAGGCCGCCCACCACGTCCAGTTGACCCAGGCCGCTCAGGTTCGGCGGCGAGATGGCGTTGATTGTGCCGAGCAGGGTGGCGCCGTTGAACGCGTGACCTTCCAGGCTCAGCCAGAGTTCGCCCAGGCCCGTGTTGCCGTCGTTCATCGTCGTCGGGTCGTTCGGGTTGATGGTGGATGGACCATCGTTGCGGAAGATCTGCACGATGCCGCCCGAGTAGGTCGTCGTGTTGCCGACGGTGCCGATCGGCGTGTAGCCGCTGAACTTGAAGGTCAGTTCGCAGCCGGGGCAGAATTGCGACTGGCCGTAGCCGTTCATCGTCGACACGAAGCCGAAGCCGCGCAGCGAGCCGTCCGGCTGGATGAACTGCTGGATCTGCACGGACGACGACGAGAAGTCGATCGGATAGTCCGGGTCCCACGTGACGCCGCCAACGGTGGTTGGAATGGCCATGGCCGAGCCCATGGTCGAGATCGCCACTGCCGCGCCCACCAAAACTTTTTTAAACATATTCATTATCGATACTCCTTGATGTAATTTCCTGATTTGACAGGGGCGGACTGTTCCACCACGCATAGTCATAAGCAAAGCACATGCCAAGGAGTGGCAATGTCCGATAAGTTGTTGATTTGGCTCAAGTTGTAAGGGATGCCGACGGTTTTGCGCCGGCCTGCCCGAGTGCACTGTAAAGTTCTCCGACAGCGCTTCCTGTCAGTACCGGCCCGGCGCGATGATGCCGTCCGGGTCCAGCGCCGCGCGCACGCGGGCATTGAACGCCGCCGCTTGCGGCATGCGTTCGTTCAGCAGGGCCATCGTGTCGACGGCCACGCGGTAGGGGAACACGCCCAGCGCGTGGCCAGCGTCGACGAGGGCGTCATAGCAGGCTCGGGTGCGCTCGGCCGCGCCTGGCTCGTCCTGGTCGAACAGCAGCGGCACGGTGCTGTCGAACAGGCGGTCGCTGATCGACGTGAAAGTCAGCAGCGGCTCCAGGCCGTGCTCGCGCGTGACGCGCGTGACCATCTCCACGTAGCGCCGCGCATCGGCACCGCGCATCGGCACCAGTGGCGCATACCAGCGCAGGCCGCAGCGGTCGCGCGTCGGATTGCGGTCGGTGGCGGGCTGCCCGGCCGGGTTGCGCCAGTAGGCCAGCGGCAGCGCCGTTTCGTTGGGCCGTCCGCCCACCAGCTCCAGGCCCTGCGCCACCGTTTGCACGGTGCGCGACACGCCTTGCCCCATCGCGCCGGGCAGCAGACCGGCGACGCGCGCCAGCAGTTGCGCATTGGCCGGGCTGAGGAACAGCAGCCGGCTGGCCACGCCCCGCAGCGCCGCGCGGATTTCCTTTTGCGCCGCCGCCACGACGCGCGCCGTGCCGTACAGCGTGCCGAAACCCGTCCAGGGCGCGATCTGGTACTGCCGGCCGAGGCGTTCGATGACGTCCGGCGGAATCGTCCCGCTGCCGGCCTCGGCGGCCGGATACGGCGCCGTCATGGCCAGCACGCGGTGCCGGTTCATCAGGTTGATGCCGCCGACGGTGCCCGGCAGCAGGCCCAGCACGTGGCGGATGCGTTCGATGGCCGGTTCCAGCAGGGTGTCGTCGCGCAGGTTGAACAGGCAGACCTTGACCGCTTTCGGCCGGCGTGCCAGCACGATCGACATGCGCGTGACGACGCCGATGCCGCTCTGCGTGAACATGCCGATCGAATACATCCCCAGGTTCCACTTGAACAGCCGCGCCAGCTCCTCGTTGCCCGCCTCGCGCAACGCCGTGCGATAGACGGTGCCGTCCGCCAGCACCGCTTCCAGGTCGGTCACGGCGGCGAAATGGTCCGTGTGGGGAGTGATGCCGTAGCCGCGCTCGAGTGCGTTGCCGAGCAGGCTGGTGGAAGGGCCGGCGCCCGTCACGGGCACCATGAAGGGATGATGTCCCGCGTCGAGAAACTGCGCCAGCATGCCCTGCGTTACTCCCGGTTCCAGGGTGACGACGCCCAGTTCGGCATCGAACGAAAACCGCCGCATGCCGGACAGGTCGAGGATGACGCCACCGTCCCGCACCGGCAGCGCGCTGCCGTAACCCCAGTTGCGGCCGGTGCTGATCGGGTAGACGTGCTGGCCGTGGCGCGCGGCAATCCGGAGCACGTCCGGCAGCTCGGCGCCGTTGTCGATGCGCAGGGCTGCCGCGATGCGGCGCTGCACGCCGCTGGCATCGCCGCCGTACGTCGCCATCGCGGCATTGCCTTCGAGAACCTGGGCGACGCCGGGAACGGCGCGCCATTCGGCCATTGCCGAGCTGATCGAATCATTCATGGGGAGGGTCGTTGGCGGGTGACCCTCCGATGGTAATCGTGAACAGGCGAGCTGTACAAGCTAACGATGCGTTGCACGTAATTTCGTGTCTCCGGGAACGGCGGTACGCCGCCGTGGCGCCGCACGGCATTCTCGCCGGCGTTGTAGGCTGCCGCCACCAGCCGCACGTCGCCGTTGAATTCGCTCACCAGCCAGCGCAGGTACGACAGGCCGCCGCGAATATTCGCTTCGGGATCGAACGGGTTGACGACACCGAAGCGGCGCGCCGTGGCGGGGATCAGCTGCATCAATCCTTGCGCGTTGCGCGGCGACACGGCATTGGCCCGGAACCCCGATTCGACGGCAATGACGGCCAGCGCCAGCGCCGGATCGATGTCATACGCCGGTGCCAGCCGCTCGACCAGGCGCTGCACGGGCGCGGTGGAGGCGGGGTAGGACGGCAGCGCTGCCGGTTCCGGCACGGGCGCCGCGGCCAGGACGAGCGGCGCCGTCGTCGGCGCCGGCTGCATGCAGGCGGGCAGGGCGGCATCGGGTTGTGCCGGTAGTGATGCCATCAACGTTGCCGCTTGCGCATGCTGCTGCCCGGCGGCGAGCGCGAACAACCGCCACGCCATGCCGTCGTCGCGCGTAAAACCGCGGCCGTTGGCGATCATCCAGCCCAGCGCGTATTGCGCGTTGGCGTCGCCCAGGCGGGCCGCGTAGCAGTACAGGTTGGCGGCCAGCGTCTCGTCGCGCGGCACGCCTTCGCCGTGCTCATGGCGCGCCGCGGCAGCCATGACCGGCACCAGCGACTGGGCGGTGGCCAGGCCGCCGCAAAGCAGGCCGGCCAGCAGGCCGATGGCCTGCAAGGTGTATCGGGTGACGTTCGCCATGATCGTTCCTTTCCCCGTATCGCCGGGCGAATGCCCGCTCTGCCATTGTAGTGGGCGGTTCGCCACACTTCAGGCAGCTTCCTGCCGCGGTTTGCGCAAGGACAAGGTCGCCTTATGCAACAGGTGCCGGGCCAGCAGCAGCGGCGGCATGCGCAACCAGTTGCCGCGCACGTACAGCATGAAGCGCGCGGTCGGGCTCAGCCAGTCGCCGCAGCTGCGGTGTTCCGGCAGCAATGCGCGACGGAACAGCGCGTCCATCAACACCAGCAGCGCCGGTGACGGCGCCTCGTTCGCCAGCTCGTCCATCACGACCGCCGGGATGTGCGTGTCCAGCAGCATGGCGCTGTAGCGCAGCGCGTAGAACAGCGGCCGCGTCAGCTCCAGCTGGCGCGCGCGCGGCACCAGCTGCGCCCAGAACCGTGCGTCGTTGCCGAAGTGGCCCAGCAGACGGTGGATGTCGACCAGGTCGCGCAGGCCGTTGCGGTATTCGCCATCGCTGAACAGGTGGACGGCGCTGTGCAGCAGCATGTCCGTGGGAGCCAGCACCCGCACGTCCGGCTCGCCGGTCACGGGCAACGATGCCGCCCGCAGCAGCGCGGAATCGGGGCGCGCCGACGCCGTTTTCGGCAGGATGGCGTGGTGCACGTCGATCATCGATTCGCGCCGCAGGTGCTGCATCGGCGGCAGCTCGTGCATCCACTCGCGGTAGTAGCGCTGGTCGTAGGCATCGTGATGCGTGCCGGCCCAGCCGGCCATCATCAGCGCCGCTTCGGCCTCGGCCAGCCGCGCTTCCGGCACCAGGATGTCGATATCGGAAAACAGCCGGCCCTGGCCGGGCGGCAATCCGGTGATGCTGTAGGCGGCACCTTTCAGCAGCAGCACGGGAATGTTCAGGCCTTGCAGCGCCTGGCGGATCAGTTTGACTTCCCAGCGCACGGCTTGGCGGTGGCGCCGCGCCAGCGTCCCCGCCCAGCCGAGGTGTTCACGCGGACGCGGCGGCACCCGGTCCAACAGGCCGTGTTCCTCGAGCAGATGGCCAAACGTTGCCATCAGATTGGCGGCGCCGGCCTGGCGCAGCAGCAGATCCCACGCGCCATCGTCCAGCGTCACGACCATGGCGGGACGCCGCAGCGCCTGCAGCAGCAGGGGCACCCGGCTCATGACGCGGCCAGCCCGTCAAAAAAGGCCAGCGCTTCGTCCAGCACGCTGTACGTGAAGCGCCAGCCGGGCGCCTGTTCCACCACGCCGGCCAGCGCATCGAAGCCGTCCGCCGCCAGCAGGCTGTAATTGAAGCAATTCGCGGCCAGTTCCATGAACGTGTCGGCCCGCGCCAGCGGCTGTGCCGTCAATGCTGCCTCCGCCTGATAGCGGGGAAAGATTACCCAGCCGGGCTGCGCCGTGTCCGCCGCGCGCGCCACGCTGGCGCCGGGCGCCTTCATGTGCGCGACCGTGCCCTTGGTGGTATCCGTGACGGGCCGGCTCAAGGTGGCGTCCGGCAGGTACGCGCGGATGATGTCGATCGACGCGTTCTTCAGGCTGATGGGACGTGGCAGGGGAACCAGCAGGCCGTCGTCGAGACGGATCATCGTCAGCTCGTCGGACAGCAGGCGCCAGCCGCCCCGGCCGACCAGCGCCGCGCACAGCGTGCTCTTGCCGGAGCCGGGCGGCGCGGGCAGGATGGCGGCGCGGCCGTTTTTCTCGACCACGGCGGCATGCACGATGAGGTAGCGGTTGGCACGGCTGGACACGCACCAGTTCAGCCCCCACTCGAACATCGGAAACGCCTGGTCCAGTGGCAGCGGGCGGAACAGCGAGCGGCCGTCGTACAGCAACGTCACCTGCGGCTTGATCCAGCGGCGCGGCGTCAGCGGCCGGGTCAGCTGCAGGTGAAAATCGGCAAAGGCGGTGTCGTCCAGCACGGGATAGTCGGCGTACAGCAGCGCGAGGCTGTCGGCCACGCTGGCGATCGTGCTGTGCAGGCGGGTGACGAAGCGGCCGGTGCCCAGCGTCACGCCCGGGCCGGCCAGCGCCGCGCGCAGCTGGGCCGGGCTGAAGGCGGCAAGCTGTGTCATGCCGTCTCGATCAGGTCCAGGCCGCGCAGGTTGTCCAGCAGGTCGGCCAGCGCCGGGTCGGCCAGTTCATCATCGGTGACGAGGCCGTCGCGCAGGTCCAGCAGCAGCGCCAGCGCCGGCTCGGCCAGCTGGTGGGTGGCGCCGGACAGGTCGTTGTACAGCACGGCCATGCTGTCCCAGCAGCGATGGCGCAGCGTCTGTCCGGGGACGATGCGCCAGCCTGCCATCAGTCAAACGTGCTCTGCAGGTACTCGGCGATACGCCCGCCGTCCCAGCGCACGCCGGCGGTGGGGGTGTAGTAGCCGCTGGCCTGGTACTCGTTCCAGATGGCCTGCAACTGCCGTTCGGTCTGGAAGGTGGACAGCCCGCCCTTGACGTTGAGCCAGCACGCGACCAGGTGCCGGCCGATGCCGAACTTGTCGAACGATTTCGGAACCAGGATGGCACTGAGCGTCACGCCGCCGTACGACTTGAAATTGCGCGCGTCGCAGGCAAAGACGCGCGAGAACGGCGTGCTCTTGTCGCAGCCGCCAGGCCAGCTGCTGTTCTTCCAGTAGCCCGGCGAGCGGCCGGCGCAGGTTGGTTTCGCGCCGCGGAAACTCTGCAGGCCGCCCGACAGCGAACCGGACGCCGTGGTGCATACCTCGGCCGCCATGCCCGGCTGGCCGTGCAACGTCAGCAGCACGCCCGACGCCACCGTGCCGGCACGCGTAAAACGGCGGCGCGACTGCCCTTGCGGGCTGAGCGGTGCAGGATCGGTGTCGGGCAGGTTTGGGGTGACCACAGTTCAGTCCTTGGTAGTTGCCTTTACTGGCAAAATGCTAGACAAGCAATCTATATACCAGCAAGAGCAAGCAGAATACCGATAGTGTCGAATCAATGACTTATCGCAAATCCTGTGCAGAAAAACGCGCAGGCATTTAATGTTCATCAATAAAATGTAAAGTTTACCGACAAGCTTAGAAGAAGCTTTCCGGTATTACCAGCACGTCGCCTGGGCGCATCGGTACATTTGCCGAGATATCGCCCTCCTTGATCAGGTCATTCAGGCGCACATTGAATTGCTGCTGCTTGCCGTCGACCTTGCGGATGACCGTTGCTTTATTCCCGGCGGCAAATTCCGTTACACCCCCGACAGCAATCAGGACATCCATCAGCGACATATCGCGGCGATACGGCAATGCCTGCGGCCGGGCTGCCTGGCCGATCACCCGAATCTGTTCGCCATACGTGCTGACGAAGCCTGTGACGATGACTGTCACGACGGGCTGCTGGATGTATTTGCTGAGCGCTTTTTCGATATCGCGCGCCAGTTGCGTGGACGTCTTGCCGCTTGCCTCCAGGTCCTCGACCAGCGGCGCGGTGATCTTGCCGTCCGGCCGGACCGGTACGGAGGTCGAGACCTCGGGATTGCGCCAGACGGTGATCATGACATTGTCGCCGGCGCCGATCAGGTAGTCGGTAGTGGGCGGCGGGCCCGGATCGGGAGCGGGCCTGGGCGTCGAGCAGCCCGTCAGCAACGGCAGCGCAATGGCCGCAGCCAGGGCGCACTGTAGCCACCAGCGGGGCCGGGAAGTCAGGTTCGTCATCAGGTTCTCCTGTTTGGACGCCAGGTTCAACGCCGTGCCGCCGCGTTGAATGTTTTCTTTTTGATATTTTCGATTGTATATCACGGGATCGTGCCCGCAACCATGACGAGGCCGCTTTATTTTCCGCCGGGGCTTTGGCGTAACAGTTCTGCGACATGCCGAGCGGGAATCGCATAGCTGATGCCGCTCGGGGTGGCGATGGCGCCTTCGCGGGTGCCCTTCAGCACCGTCATGTTGATGACCCCCACCACCGCGCCGGTGGCCGGATCGTACAGCGGGCTGCCGCTGTTGCCCGGATATGCCGTGCCGTCCAGCTGGAAGATCGTGAAGCTCGGCTTCTGCAACTGGCTCAAGGCGCGGGCGTTCAGGCCTCGCGAGTTGACGGCGGGCAGCACGCTGGGACTGATGGCCGCCAGCGTGGCGCGATGCGTGGCGGGCACCATACCCAGCATGATCCCGAGCGGAAATCCGGTAAAGGCCAGTTCGCTGCCTTCTTTCGGCGCCTCGCTGTCCAGGCGCAGCGCCGGCAGCGGCGCGCCGGTCAGGCGCAGGTGGACGAGATCGTGTTCGCGGTCGACCGCTGCGATGGTGGCCGGACGAAACTGCAGCTGGCTGCCGGCGCCGGTCACGATGCCCAGCGTCTCCTGCTGGGACGACAGCGGCGCCGTCACGGCATGGGCGTTGCTGATGACGCTGAGGCCGTCGCCCACGACGAAGCCGGTAGCCATGAAGACGACCGGCGGCGCCCGCGTCGGCAGCATCGTGCCGATGCCGACAACGGCCGGTTTGATCGCGGGAACGACGTCCGTCAGGGCGTCGGCCACTGCGGGGGCGGCCGATAACAGGATGGTGCAGAGCAGCGCGCAGCGCGCGGACAAACGGTCGAGAGCACTCATGTAGCCCTTTCGTCTGGGAAACCGGCGCAACCAGCCAGAATAACACCGCCACCGGAAATTGCACCGTTTATTTCGCCGCTGACTCCGTCAATATTAACGCTGTCGCGCCGATGCCGCAGTGACAAATTAATATAAAACGGCAACGGGTTCTACGGTATTATAGTGAAATTGATGCTATTTAAGCAATAACTTTTAGGCTGCGAGCAGTAAAGCGGCTTGGTTTTTCTTTCGTGAGTGGATGAAATGGCTGAGCTTGTCGCGGTACTGCTTAATTTTCTCAAAGCAATTGGTAATTACCGTTGGTACGCCATCGGCATCAGTTGGCTGGTAGCGCTGGGCGGCTGGGCATACGTGTATTCGATGCCGGACGAATACCAGGCCACGGCACGCGTGTATGTCGATACGCAAAGCATCCTGAAACCCCTGATGGCCAGCATGACGACGATGCCCAATGTGGAGCAGCAGGTCATGTTCATGCGCCGCACGCTGATCAGCCGGCCCAACGTCGAACGCGTCATGCGCATGGTCGACCTGGATATTAAAGCCGCCACGCCCCGCGAACAGGAAGAGATGGTCGACAAGCTGATGACCCAGATCAAAATGGGCGGCACCGAGCGCGACGACATCTACACGATCTCCTACACCAGCGCGAACCCGAAGACGGGCCGCGAAGTCGTGCAGTCGCTGCTGACGATCTTTGTCGAGGGCAGCTTTGGCGGCAAGAAGCTCGATTCCGAGAAGGCGATCCAGTTCATCGACGAACAGATCAAGATGTACGAGGAACGCCTGGCCGTCGGCGAGAACGCGCTGAAGGAATTCAAGATCCGCAATATGGGCATGCTCCCGCGCTCGGGAATGGACTACGCGGGCGGCTACGCCGAACTGGCGGACAAGCTGAGCCAGGCCAAGCTGGAGCTGCTGGAAGCGGAGCAGGCGCGCAACGCCATCCGCCGCCAGATGACGGGCGACGAGATGGCGCCGGTCGGCGGCGCCGTCGTGGCCGAGTCGGCCAATCCGGAACTGGACGAGCGCATCGCCGCCATCGAGAAGCAGCTGGACACGCTGCGCCTGCAATATACGGAACAGCATCCCGACATCGTCTCGAACGTGCGGTTGCTGAGCCTGCTGCAGGCACGCAAGAAGGACGAAGCCAAACAGGTGCGCGTGGGCGATCCGGGCGCCAACTTCAGCCCGATGCTGCAGCAGATGAACGTGGCGTTGTCCGTTGAGGAGGCCAAGCTGGCTTCGCTGCAGGCACGCGTAACCGAGTACACGAACCGTCTGGCGCAAATGCGTTCGCACAGCAATATGGCGCCGGAGATCGAAGCGCAGCTGACGCAGCTGAACCGCGATTACGCCATCAACAAGGACAACTACGAAAAGCTGGTGCAGCGGCGCGAATCGGCCAAGCTGTCGGGCGACCTGAGCACGGCCACGGACATGATGAGTTTCCGCGTCGTCGATCCGCCGACGGCATCGCGCACGCCGGTCGGCCCGAACCGCCTGCGCCTGTATTCGATCGTCCTGCTGGTCGCTCTCGTGGCCGGGCTGGGTGGCGCATTGCTGATGAGCCAGGTACGTCCCACCTTCCTCAACCAGCGCAGCCTGCGCGACATCACGGGCGTTCCCGTGCTGGGCGCGATCAGCATGAACTGGACGGACTCGCAGAAGGTCAAGCGCCGGCGCCGGCTGATCGGTTTCGGCATGGCGATCGTTTCGCTGATCAGCGCATATGGCGGCATCCTCACGCTGACGCTGTTCCGTTCGGCATGATGGCCCATTCACCGAGGAGTGTGTCGTGAGCATTATCGAAAAAGCGGCCAGCCGCATTCCCCAGCGCGATCCCTATATCGATGCCGCCGCGCTGGACGAGGCGGCGGCCATCGCGGTGGCCGAGCGCGCCGTCGTGGAGCCGGCCGTCGCCCCTGCTGTCATGGCACAGCCGGCCGGCGCGGCCGCGCCGATGGCGAAACTGATCGACGATCCGCACGGCGGCGCCGACGAGCCGCGTGCGCGCCGGCACCCGGTGCACCGCATCGAGCTGGATCTGGCCGGCATGTCGCGCCGCGGCCTGGTCACGTCGGCCGGCGGGCGCACGCCGATGGTCGAGGAGTTCCGCATCATCAAGCGTCCGCTGATCAAGCGCGCTTTCGCCGCGCGCAAGGCCGGCGACAATCCCGGCAACCTGATCATGGTGACCAGCTCGCTGCCGGGCGAAGGCAAGACGTTCTGCGCGATCAACCTGGCAATGAGCATCGCCATGGAGCTGGACCACACGGTGCTGCTGGTCGATGCCGACGTGGCGCGGCCGTCGATCCTGCGCACGCTGGGCGTCTCGGCCCAGCGCGGCCTGCTCGACGTGCTGCACGACGAGCACGAGATGGCGGACGTGCTGCTGCGCACGAATGTCGATACGTTGACGATCCTGCCGGCCGGCACCAGCAACGCCAACGCCACGGAAATCCTGGCCAGCCAGTCGATGCGCGTGCTGGTGCAGGAGATCGCCAACCGCTATCCCGACCGTATCGTCATCTTCGATTCGCCGCCGCTGCTGCTGACCAGCGAGGCGCGCGTGCTGGCCAGCCACATGGGCCAGATCGCCATGGTGGTGGAGTCCGAACGCACGACCCAGCATGCCGTGCTGGAAGCCTTGAGCCAGCTCGAGGGCTGCAGCAACGTCAACCTCATCTACAACAAGTCGCGTGAGTTGCTCGGGGCCGAGACGTATGACTATCACTACGGCTAAACAGCCGTCGGTGCGCGTGTTGGTGTCGGCGCTGGCGGCGCTGCTGGCCGCGCCGGGCGCGCGGGCCGACTGGGTCATCGCGCCCAGCGTCACCGCGCGCGAGACGTGGACCGACAACGCCAGTCTCACCAGCCAGAAAGCGGGCTCGCAATGGGTGACGGAAGTGTCGCCCGGCCTGCGCGTGACGAACCGCACGCCGCGGCTGGAAGCCTCGCTGGACTACCGCCTGAACGCGCTGAACTATTCGGGCGAGCGGCCCACCGGTACCGACCGGGTGACGCAGCAGCTGAGCGGAGCGATGCGCGCGAAGGTCGTGCCCGACACGTTTTTTGTCGATGCGGATTACCACATCAGCCTGCAACCGGTGTCCGCCTTCGGCCCACAGTCGCAGAACGACTACACGACAACGAACCGGCAGGAAGTGCGCAGCTGGCGCGTCAACCCCGTCTTCATGCATCAGTTCGGCGCCTTTGCCACCGCGCAGGCAAGCTATACGCGCGACTCCGTCGATGGCGGCAATATCGGCCTGGGCAGCAGCGAGGGCGATTCGTTGCTGCTCAGTCTTACCAGCGGCGCCAGCTTCCAGAAGGTGACGTGGGGGATGTCCGCCAGCAGCCAGAACGTCGATACCGCCGCGCTGCCGCAGACGCACAACCGCACCGTCAACGCCAATCTCGGCTGGTCGCTGACGCGCCAGCTGCGCTGGACGCTGTCCGGCGGCTACGACCGCTACACGTACGAGGCACTCAGCGACAAGACGCAAGGCGCGAACTGGTCCACGGGTCTGTCGTGGACGCCGTCGGCCCGCACCACCATCGAAGGCACGCTGGGGCGCCGCTACTATGGCGACAGTTATTCGTTCCGCCTGATGCACCGCAGCCGCCGCACTGTCTGGAACGTGACGTATGGCGACGACGTGACGTCCACCCGCTCACAGTTCCTGCTGCCCAGCACCGTCGACACGGCCGCGCTGTTGAACCAGATGTTCATGGCCAACTACCCGGACCCGCTGCAGCGCGCCGCCATCGTGGCGGCGTACATGGCGATGACGGGGTTGCCGCCCTCGCTGCCGAACAGCGTCAATTACTTCAGCAACCGGTATGTGCTGCAGAAGCAGTTCAACGCGTCGGTGGCGCTGCGCGCTTCCCGCAGCACGGCGGTGCTGAGCGTCTACCGCACGCGCCGCGAGGCGCTGACGCAGGGCACGGCGGACAGCCCGCTGCTGGGCTCGAACAATTTCAGCCTGAACGACAACGTCAGTCAGGCCGGCGGCAGCGCCTCGCTGAACTACCAGGTCAGCGGGCGCACGCAGCTGTCGCTGAGCAGCGCCTTCATGCGCGCCGAATCGCTGTCGCTGGACCTGCGCTCGCGCAGCCGCACGACGTCCGTCAGCGGCAGCCACCAGTTCGGCCGCAACACCCACGGCTCGCTGAGCGTGCGCCGCACCAACGGCAACGCCGGGCTGAGCGCCACGCCGTACACGGAAAACTCCGTGTCGGCCCAACTGACGTTCCAGCTTTGAGGGACACACGATGTACGAAAGTTACTACGGCCTCTCCGACAAACCCTTCCGCCTGCGCCCCGATCCGCACTTTTATTTCGGCAGCAAGGGTCACAAGCGTGCCATGTCGTACCTCGAATACGGCCTGGCGCAGGGCGAGGGTTTTATCGTCATCACGGGCGAGGTCGGCGCCGGCAAGACGACGCTGGTGCGTCACCTGCTGCGCAGGATCGAATCCGAGCAGATCGTGGCCGCGCACCTCGTCAACACGCACCTGAACGCGGACGACATCCTGCGCGGCGTCGTGGCCGGGTTCGGCCTGCCGTACGAGGACAGCGCCAGCAAGACGACCTTGCTGGCCCGGCTGGAGAGTTTCCTGCGCAACTGCGAAAAGGGCGGCAAGCGGGCATTGCTGATCGTTGACGAAGCGCAAAACCTGACCCCCCGCGTGGTGGAAGAATTGCGTATGTTGTCGAACTTTCAGACTGACGAAAAGTCGCTGCTGCAGACGTTCCTGCTGGGCCAACCCGAGTTCCGCGCCACCCTGCACAGCGCCGGCATGCAGCAGTTGCGCCAGCGCGTCATCGCCACGTACCACCTGGGGCCGATGGACGCGCTGGAAACGCAGGCCTACATCGAGCACCGCCTGCTGACGGTCGGCTGGAAGGGCGATCCGGCGTTCAGCGCGGGCGCGCACGCGGCGATTTATGCCTTTACGGGCGGGATACCACGCAAGACCAACCATCTGTGCGACCGCCTGCTGCTGATGGGATTCCTGGAAGAGATGCATGCGTTTACCGAGGCCGATATCGATACCGTCATCCGCGATATCGACCAGGAGTTCCAGCCGTCCGGTGAATCGGCGGCGGCTGTGCCATTCGTCGCGGCGGACGCCGAACACGCGGTATTCGCCAACCAGTACCCGGCGCTGATGGACGAGCGCATGCTGCGCCTGGAAAAGTCGATGGGCTCCGTCCTGTCGATCCTGAAGAAGATCGTGCGCGCTCCCAACCACGCCATCGATAGCGAAACACCATGAGCCAGCAAAACGACAAGACTCACCGGATCCTGTGCGTGGTCGGTGCCCGTCCCAACTTCATGAAGATGGCGCCCATCATGGCCGCGCTGTCGGCGCATGGTCCCGAGCTGGCAGCGCAGCTGGTCCATACGGGCCAGCATTACGACGTGGCGATGAACCACCAGTACTTCCAGGCGCTGGGCATTCCCGATCCGGACATCAACCTGGAAGTGGGCAGCGGCAGCCACGCGCAGCAGACGGCCGAAGTGATGCGCCGCTTCGAGCCGGCGCTGGACGAGGTGGCGCCGGCCGCCGTGCTGGTGGTCGGCGACGTCAATTCCACCATTGCCTGCGCGCTGGTGGCGGCGAAGAAGGGCGTGCCTGTGATTCACGTCGAAGCGGGGCTGCGCAGTTTCGATCGCGCCATGCCGGAAGAGATCAACCGCGTGCTGACGGACCAGTTGTCGGATCTGCTGTTCACCACCGAGGAAAGCGGCCGCGCCAACCTGCTGAAGGAGGGGATCGACGAGGCTCGCATCCACTTTGTCGGCAACGTCATGATCGACACGCTGCGCCTGAACCTGCCGCGTGCGATTCCCGCCGCCCGCATCGCCGCCGATGCGGGCCGCCCCGGTTTCGCGGACAACGGCTACGCGGTGCTGACGCTGCACCGACCGTCGAACGTGGACGATGCAGCCGTCCTGCAACGGCTGCTGGAAACGGCGGCGCGCATCAGCCAGCGCACACCCGTCATCTTCCCCGTCCACCCGCGCACGCACGCGACGATCGAGCGCTTCGGACTGTCGCACCTGCTGGACCGGCCGGGCATCCTGCTGCTGCCGCCGATGGGCTACCTGGAGATGCTGGGGCTGATGCATGGCGCACGCGTCGTGCTGACCGATTCCGGCGGCATCCAGGAAGAGACGACGGCGCTGGGCACGCCCTGCATCACGCTGCGCCACAACACCGAGCGCCCGATCACCGTCGATGAAGGCACCAACACGGTCGCCGGCAACGACCCGGCGCGCATCCTCGCCGTCTACGACGAGATCATGGCCGGCGGCGGCAAGGCGGGCCGCGTGCCGCATTACTGGGACGGCCGCGCCGCCGAACGCATCGCCGTCATCGTGCGCGACTGGCTGCGCGCGCGCGACTGAGGAGCGGACAATGAACGGGCCCGTGCCGCATCTCGCCAGGCAGACGATCCGCAACGCGATGACGATCGACGTGGAAGATTACTTCCAGGTCTCGGCATTCGCGCCGCATATCGACCGCGCCAGCTGGCCGGCGCGCGAATGCCGCGTCGAGGCAAACGTGGAACGCATCCTGACCATCCTGGAAGAGGGCAACGCACTGGGCACGTTCTTCACGCTGGGCTGGATCGCCGAGCGCTATCCGGCGATGGTGCGCCAGATCGTCGCCGCCGGCCACGAACTGGCCAGCCACGGCTACAGCCACCTGCGCGCCTCCGACCAGTCGCGCGCCGAGTTCACCGACGACATCATGCGCAGCAAGGCGCTGCTGGAGGACATCGGCGGCCAGCGTGTGCAGGGTTACCGCGCGCCCAGCTTCTCCATCGGCCCGGCCAACCTGTGGGCGCTGGCGGCGCTGCACGAAGCGGGCTATCGCTACAGTTCCAGCATCTACCCGATCGCCCACGATCATTACGGCATGCCGGACGCGCCCCGCTTCGCGTTCTACCCGCACGGGACGGACGGGCTGCTGGAAGTGCCCATCACCACGGTGCGACTGTTGCGGCGCAATCTGCCGGCCGGCGGTGGCGGCTATTTCCGCCTGCTGCCATATGCGCTCTCGCGCACCTTGATGCGGCGCGTGAACCGGGCCGACGGCCAGCCGACGATCTTCTATTTCCATCCGTGGGAGCTGGACCCGGGCCAGCCGCGCCCCGCGGGCGTGGGCCTGAAAAGCCGCTTCCGCCATTACGTCAACCTGGACCGCATGGAGCGGCGCATCCGCGCCCTGACGCGCGACTTCGCCTGGGACCGCATGGACCGCATCTTCCTGGGGCGGCCATGAGCGCCATCATCGAAACGGCAATGCGGCGCGCGCAGGCCCCCGCCGCCGGTCCCGTCACCGTGCGACTTCTGCGCGACGATGCCGCCGACCGCGCCCGCTGGGATGCGTTCGTGCAGGCCTGCCCGCAGGCCACGTTCTTTCACCGCGCCGGCTGGCAGACCGTCATCGAGGCCGCTTTCGGCCACCGCACGTGGTTTTATCTGGCGGAGCAGGATGGCGCGATCCAGGGCGTGCTGCCGCTGGCGCAAATCAAGAGCCGGCTGTTCGGCAATGCGCTGATCGCGCTGCCGTTCTGCGTGTATGGCGGCGTGGCCGCGCTGACCGATGCGGCCCGCCAGGAGCTCGACATGGCGGCCGTGGACCTGGCGGCGACCCTCGGCGTGGGTCATCTGGAATACCGCAACGTCACCGCGGCGCATCCGGGCGACCCGGCGTGGCAGGGCAAGGAGCTGTACGTCACCTTCCGCAAGGCGATCAGCGCGGAGGACGAGGAAAACCTGAACGCCATCCCGCGCAAGCAGCGCGCGATGGTCCGCAAGGGCATCAAATGCGGCCTGACGGGAGAAGTGGACGACAACGTCGAGCGCTTTTTCACCGCCTATGCCAACAGCGTGCACCGGCTGGGCACGCCGGTGTTCTCGAAGCGCTATTTCGCGCTGCTGAAGGAGACCTTCGGCGACGACTGCGAAGTGCGCGTGATCGTGCGCGATCGCGAACTCGTGGCCGGTGTGCTGAGCTTTTTCTTCCGCGATGAAGTGCTGCCGTACTACGGCGGCGGCATGCCCGTGGCGCGCGACGTGGCCGGTAACGACTTCATGTACTGGAATCTGATGCAGGCGGCCAGCGCGCGCGGCTGCCGCATCTTCGATTTCGGCCGCAGCAAGCGCGGTACCGGCGCCTTCGATTTCAAGAAGAACTGGGGTTTCACGGCCCAGCCGCTGCCGTACGAATACCGCCTCGTGACGGCGGCATCGATTCCCGACGTGAATCCGCTCAACCCGAAATACCAGCTGTTCATCCGCCTGTGGCGCAAGCTGCCGCTGGCGCTGGCCAATGCGCTCGGGCCGCACATCGCCCGGGACCTGGGGTAAGCCGTGGACGACCTGCTGCTCCTCGTGCACCGCCTGCCGTACCCGCCGAACAAGGGCGACAAGATCCGCTCGTGGCATCTGCTGCGTCATCTGGCGGCGCGCTACCGGGTGCACCTGGCGACGTTTGTCGACGATCCGGACGACTGGCGTCACGTCGATCACGTCCGCCAACTGTGCGCCTCCAGCCACTTCGCGCCGCTGAATCCCCGCATGGCGCGGGTGCGCAGCCTGGGCGCGCTCCTGAGCAGCCGCCCGATGTCGTTCGACTATTACAGCGACCGGGGCACCCGGCACTGGGTGCGCCAGACGCTGGCGGCGCGGCGCATCGAACGCATCGTCGTGTTCTCGTCGCCGATGGCGCAGTACGTGCAGCAGCACGAAGGTGTGCGCCGCATCGTCGACCTGTGCGACGTCGATTCCGAGAAATGGCGCCAGTACGCGCAGCAGCGCTCCTGGCCCGCCAGCATGGTGTACGGCCTGGAGGCGCGCCGCCTGCTGGCTTACGAGCGCCACGTGGCCGCCGCCAGCGATGCCGCGCTGTTCGTCTCGCAGCCCGAAGCGCAGCTGTTCGCCACCCTGGCACCGGAAAGCGCGGCACGGATCGGCTGGTACAGCAACGGCGTCGATACCGCCTATTTTTCGCCGGACGCTGCTCACGTCAATCCGTACCCACCCGGCGAGCAGGCCATCGTGTTCTGTGGCGCGATGGATTACTGGCCCAACGTCGATGCCGTGCAGTGGTTTGCCCGCGACGTGCTGCCGGCCGTGCTGGCGCGTGAGCCGCGTGCGCGCTTCGTCATTGTCGGTGCGCGTCCGTCGCCCGAGGTGCAGGCGCTGGCGACGCTGCCCGGCGTGAGCGTCACCGGCACCGTGCCGGACGTCCGGCCGTACGTCGTACACGCCGCGCTGTCGGTGGCGCCGCTGCGCGTGGCGCGCGGCATCCAGAACAAGGTGCTGGAAGCGATGTCGATGGCGAAAACGGTCGTGCTGACGCCGCAGGCGCTGGAAGGCATCGATGCGACGCCCGGCCGCGATGTCGTCGTCGCGCACGATGCGCCGTCGTTTGCCACGGCGGTCTGCGCCCAGCTGGCCGCGCCGGGCATCGTCGGTGCGGCCGCGCGGCGCCTGGTGGAACGTGCGTATGGCTGGGATGCCAGGCTGTCCACACTGGACGCCTTGCTGGAAACGCCGGCTTCGCGCGCCACGGTCCCGCAAACGCAAGCTGTCATGGCGGCGCAAGCATGAACACCGTCGCCAGCACCATCGCCGAACTGCGCAGCGCTCCCGAGCCGCTGCCACCGGCGGCGCCGCGCGCCGCCAGGGCCGGCATGGCGCACTGGCTGATTGTGCTGGGCGCCGTGCTGGTGCCCTTCGTCGCGTATTTCGGCACGGCGGCATCGATCGTCGCCATCTGGCAGCGCTCCGGCACGTTCGCCCACGGCTATGTCATCCTGCCGATCAGCGCGTGGCTGATCTGGCAACGCCGCGCCGTGCTGGCGCAGCTGCCGGTGCGGCCTTGCTGGCCGGCGCTGGCGGCGCTGGCACTGTGCGGCGTGGGCTGGACCCTCGGACTGCTGGGCGACGTCTCGATCGTGCGCCAATATGCATTCGCGCTGACGATACCGCTGGCGGTGCTGGCCGTGGCCGGCGTGACCGTCGCCCGAGCCATTGCGTTCCCGCTGGCGTTCATCCTGTTCGGCGTGCCCGTCGGGGAGAGCCTGATCGATCCCCTGATCGAGCTGACCGCCGCGTTTACCGTCGACGCGCTGCGCGCCACCGGCATTCCCGTTCTGCGCGAAGGGAACAATTTCAGTATTCCATCCGGCGACTGGTCCGTCGTCGAAGCGTGCAGCGGACTGCGCTATCTGATTTCGTCGTTCACATTGGGCTGCCTGTACGCGTACCTTACTTACCGCAGCACGCGGCGGCGCCTGCTGTTCGCGATCGTGGCGCTGCTGCTGCCGATCCTCGCCAACGGCATACGCGCCTACCTGATCGTCATGATCGGCCACACCAGCAACATGACGCTGGCCGTCGGCGTCGACCACCTGATTTATGGCTGGGTGTTTTTCGGCCTCGTCATGCTGCTGCTGTTCTGGATCGGCAGCTTCTGGCGCGAGGAGGGCGCCGCGGTCGCGCCGGTGGTGCGTGGCCCGGCCGGCTCGGCCAGTCCGGCGATGCTGATGCTGGCGGCGCTCGGTGTCGTCGTCTGCGCCGGCATCTGGCCGGCATATGGCCGTCATCTGGAGCGCGGCAACGCGTCGCCGCCGCCGGCCGACCTGGCGAACTTCGAGGCATCCGCGCGGGGCGCCACGCCATTCACCGCGTGGAAGCCGGCCTTCGCGCCCGCCAGCGCCACGTTGCAGCAGTTTTATCGGGTGGACGGCACGACCGTCGGCCTGGCCCTGCGCTACTACCGCGACGGCCGGCCGGAGCGGCTGATCAGCTCCACCAACCGCCTGACGGAATGGCGCACCGCGTGGCACGAAACCGGCTCCGCGCTGCGCGAGGAAACCATCAACGGCAAGGTGCTGCGCGTGCGCGAAACCACCGTCGGCGGCACGGAGGCGCGCTTCGTTGTCTGGCAGTGGTACTGGATCGGCGGCGTGACGACACCCGGCGAATACACCGGCAAGCTGCTGCAGGTGAAGCAGAAATTCCTGACCGGCAGCGACGATGGCGCGGCCGTCATGGTCTTCGCGCCGTACGACGAGGACCCGGCCACGGCCCGCCCGGCGCTGCGCGCGTTCCTGCGTTCCGAACTGGCCGCGCTCGATGCGGCGCTGGCCGCCAACCGCAGGCGCTGACATGCACGACACACCCCTCATCGTCCACCTGATTCACCGGCTCGACTTCGGCGGCCTGGAGTCCCTGCTGGTCGAGCGCATCAACCGCATGCCGGTGGACCGCTACCGGCATGCGATCGTCTGCCTGACGGAATTCGAACCGGCATTCGCCAAGAAGATCACACGGCCGGACGTCGCCATCCACGCGCTGCACAAGCGCCCCGGCCTGTCACTGGGCACGCACGTCGCGCTGTGGCGCCTGTTGCGGCAGCTGCAGCCGGCCGTGCTGCATTCTTATAACCTGTCCGCCATCGAATACGCGCCTGTCGCGCTGGCGGTCGGCGTGCCGGTGCGCGTGAATGGCGCGCATGGCCGCGATGCCGACGATCCCGAGGGCACGAACCGCAAGCACAACCTGCTGCGCCGCCTGATGGTGCCGTTCTACGACTGCTGCTACGCCAACTCGGGGGCCATGGAAGCGTGGAACCGCAGCGTGGTCGGAGTGCCTGCTCATAAAAGCCGCATGCTGGCTAATGGCATCGATGCGGAACGTTTTCATCCGGTCAGCGGCCCGTCCACGCCGCGCGAGACGATCGTCATCGGCACGGTGGGGCGCCTGCAGGCCGTAAAGGATCACGCCACCCTGATCGACGCGTTTGCCCTGCTGCGTGCGCGCATCCCCGACCATGCCGGCCGCCTGCGGCTGGCAATTGTCGGCGATGGGCCGCTGCTGCGAGCGCTGCAAGAGAAGGTCGCGACGCACGGCTTGCAGGATGCCGTCTGGCTGCCGGGCGCACGCACCGACGTGGCGGACCTCCTGCGTGGCTTCCATATGTTCGCCATGTCGTCGATCGCCGAAGGCACGCCCGGCTCCGCGCTGGAAGCGATGGCCAGCGGCCTGCCGGTCGTCGGCACGCAGGTCGGCGGCATTCCCGAGGTTGTCGCCGACGGCGTCACCGGATTGCTGGTCCCGCCGTCCGACCCGGCGGTGATGGCGGCGGCACTGGAGCAGTACGTGCTGGCGCCGGAGCTGGCGCGGCAGCACGGCGCAGCGGGGCGCGAGCGCGTGCTGCGCCACTACAGCATGGCCGCGATGGTGGCCGCATACCAGGGCATGTACGACACCCTGTGCGAACGCAAGATCCGAAAAATCAAAGGGGCGCTGCCATCATGTGTGGAATAGTCGGACTACTGGATACCCGCGGCAGGCGCGACATCGATGAGGCGCTGCTGCGCCGCATGAACGACACGCAGCACCACCGCGGGCCGGACGAAGGCGACATCTACCGCGAGCCCGGCGTGGGTTTCGGTCACCGCCGCCTTTCCGTCATCGACATCACGCTGGGCCAGCAGCCGCTCGGCAACGAGGATGGCAGCGTGATGGTCTGCTACAACGGCGAGATCTATAACTACCGCGAGCTGACGGCCGAGTTGCAGGCGCTGGGCCACACCTTCCGCACACACAGCGATACGGAAGTGATCGTGCATGCGTGGGAAGAGTGGGGCGAAGCGTGCGTGGAGCGTTTTCGCGGCATGTTCGCGTTCGGGCTGTGGGACCGCAACCGCCAGATGATGTTCCTGGCGCGCGACCACATGGGCGTCAAGCCGCTGTTCTACACGATGCTGCCCGATGGCCTGTTCGCGTTCAGCTCCGAACTGAAGGCGCTGCGTTCGCTCCCCGGCCTGCCGCGCGCAATCGATCCGTGCGCCGTCGAGGACTATTTCGCGTACGGCTACATCCCCGAACCGAAGACGATTTATCGCGGCGTCTATAAATTGTCGCCCGGCTTCCGGCTGGTGCAGCAAGTGGGCGAGCCGCTGGCGCAGCCGCACCGCTACTGGGACGTGCCGTTCAAGCTGCACCACGCGATGACGGAAGGCGATGCCCAGGGCGAACTGGTGGAACGGCTGCGCGATTCGGTGCACAGCCAGCTGGTGGCCGAGGTGCCGCTGGGCGCCTTTCTTTCCGGCGGTGTCGATTCCAGTGCCGTCGTCGCCATGATGGCCGGCGTGACGCAGGGCGCCGTCAACACGTGTTCGATCGCCTTTCGCGACAAGGCGTACGACGAATCGGCCTACGCGGCGCAGGTGGCGCGACAGTACGGCACCGACCACCTGGTCGATACGGTCGATACGGACGATTTCGCCCTGCTCGACACCCTGTCCGACCTGTATGACGAACCGTACGCGGACAGCTCCGCGATCCCCACGTACCGCGTCTGCCAGCTGGCCCGCCAGCGTGTGACGGTGGCATTGTCCGGTGACGGCGGCGACGAGAACCTGGCCGGCTACCGCCGCTACCGCTACGCCATGGCGGAGGAGAGCGTGCGCGGACGCATTCCGCCCGGCCTGCGCAAGCCGCTGTTCGGCACGTTGGGCAAATACTATCCGAAAGCCGATTGGGCGCCGCGCGTGCTGCGTGCCAAGACCACGTTCGAGGCGCTGTCGCGCGACCTGGTGGAGGGCTATTTTCACGGCGTCTCGATCATGACGGATGCGATGCGCCACCAGTTGTTCTCGGACAGCTTCCGCGCCGGCCTGCAGGGCTACCGCGCCATTGACGTGATGCGCGGCCATGCGGACAAGGCGCCCACCGACGATCCGCTGTCGATGATTCAATATCTCGACATGAAAACGTACCTGCCCGGCGACATCCTGACGAAGGTGGACCGCGCCAGCATGGCGCATGCGCTGGAAGTGCGCGTGCCGCTGCTGGACCATCGGCTGGTCGAGTGGATTTCCGGCCTGCCGCCGGAAATGAAGTTGAAGGGCAGCGAAGGCAAGTACATCTTCAAGAAAAGCATGGAGAAATATCTGCCGCACGAGATCCTGTACCGGCGCAAGCAGGGGTTTGCCGTGCCGCTGGCGGCCTGGTTCCGCGGCCCGCTGCGCGAACGCGTGCGCACCTCGCTGCTGGGGCCAAATCTGGCCGCCACGGGCATGTTCAACGGCGCCTTCCTGGCGGAGATGGTGGAGCAGCACCAGTCCGGCCGGCGCGACTACAGCGCGCCGATCTGGACGCTCTTGATGTTCGAAGCCTTCCTCAGGAAAGAGCTGTGATGGGTACCGCCGACTTCGTCGCCAGCGCGGCCCGGCCGCTGCGCATCCTGCACGTGCTGGATCACTCGATCCCGCTGCACAGCGGCTACACGTTCCGCACCCGTTCGATCCTGCAGCAGCAGCGTGCGCTGGGCTGGGAGACGCACCACATCACCAGCCCGAAACAGGGCGACGGGCCCGATGGCGACGAAACCGTGGACGGCCTGCGCTTTTACCGCACGGCGACGGCAAAGGGCAGCCTCGCGCGGCTGCCCGTGCTGAACCAGTTGGCCGTCATCGACCGCCTGGCAGTGCGGCTGCTGCAGGTGGCGAGCGACATCCAACCGGACATCCTGCATGCGCACTCGCCGGCGCTCAACGCGGTGGCGGCGCTGCGCGTGGGGCGAAAGCTGGGCATCCCGGTCGTCTATGAAATTCGCGCGTTCTGGGAGGATGCTGCGGTGGACCATGGCACGAGCCGCGAGTGGGGCGTGCGCTATCGCCTGACGCGGGCAATGGAGACATGGGCGCTGCGCCGCGTGGACGCGGCCACGACGATCTGCGAGGGACTGCGCGCCGAGATCCTCGGCCGCGGCATCGCGGCACGCAAGGTGGAAGTCATCCCGAACGCCGTCGACATCGGCGATTTCCAGGTGGGCGGCGCGCGCGATGCGGACCTGGCCCGGCAGCTGGGCCTCGATGGCAGGACGGTGCTCGGGTTTATCGGTTCGTTTTACGCCTACGAAGGGCTGAATGTGCTGCTCGATGCGCTGCCGTCGATGCTGGCGCACCAGCCGGACATCCGCCTGCTGCTGGTGGGTGGCGGCCCGCAGGATGCGGCGCTGCGCCGCCAGGCCGAGGCCCTGGGCGTGACGGAGCAGGTGATCTTTACGGGGCGCGTGCCGCACGGCGACGTGCAGCGCTATTACAACCTGATCGACGTGCTGTGCTACCCGCGCCTCAAAATGCGCCTGACGGACCTGGTCACTCCATTGAAACCGCTGGAGGCGATGGCGCAGGGCCGGCTGCTGGCGGCATCCGACGTGGGCGGGCACCGCGAACTGATCGAGGATGGCCGCACCGGTGTGCTGTTCCCGGCCGGCGACGCGGCGGCGCTGGCGCGCAAGGTGCTCGCACTGCTGGACGCGCCCGAGTGCTGGCCGCTGCTGCGCGAACAGGGCCGCCGCTTTGTCGAGGAGCAGCGTAGCTGGGCGGCCAGCGTGAGCCGCTACCGCAAGGTGTACGGCAACCTCGTACCGGGCATGTCGACGGCGGAGCAATCATGAGCGACGTGACGCCGCTGCGCGTGGGCCTGGTCGGACCATTGCCGCCACCGTCGGGCGGCATGGCCAACCAGACCTTGCAACTGGCAGCGCTGCTGCGCGGCGAAGGCATCGAGGTCGAGACGGTGCAGGTCAACGCGCCCTATTCGCCGGCGTGGGCGGGTCGCATCAGGGGCGTGCGCGCGGCGGTGCGCCTGCTGCCTTACCTGGCCGGCTTGTGGCGCACGGCGGGGCGCGTGCAGCTGTTCCACGTGATGGCCAACTCCGGCTGGTCATGGCATCTGTTCGCGGCACCGGCCATCTGGATCGCGCGGCTGCGCGGCACGCCGGTCGTCATCAACTACCGGGGCGGCGAAGCGGAAACGTTCCTGCGGCGCGCCCGCAGCTGGGTGCGACCGAGCCTGGCGCGCGCCGATGCCGTCATCGTGCCGTCCGGGTTCCTGGAACAGGTGTTCGGCAAGTTCGGCTTCGCCGCGCAGGTCGTGCCGAATATCGTCAATCTGGACCGGTTTTCCGGCGCGCCGGCGCGGGCGGGCCGCACGGGGTTGCGCCTGCTCGTGGCGCGCAATCTGGAGCCTATCTACGACAACGCCACGGCGGTGCGCGCGCTGGCGCTGATCCACGCGCACGATTCCGCCGCCACGCTTGTCATCGCCGGCTCCGGTCCGCTGCGTGCGGAGCTGGAGCAGCTGGTGGAAGAACTGGGGCTGGCGCACGCCGTCACGTTCACGGGCCGGGTCGACAACGCAGGCATGGCCGCGCTGTACCGCGAGGCGGACATCATGCTGAACTGCAGCCTGGTCGACAATATGCCCAATTCCGTGCTGGAGTCCCTTGCCTGCGGCGTGCCGGTGGTCAGCACGGACGTCGGCGGCGTGCCGTATCTGGTGGAGCATGGCCGCACGGCGCTGCTGGTGCCACCGGCGGCGCCGAGCGCGATGGCGGATGCGGTGCTGCGTCTCGCCGCCGAGCCATCTCTGGCCGCGGCGCTGCGCGAAGCGGGTCTGCGCCAGGTGCAGCAATACACGTGGGCCAGCGTGCGTCCGCGGCTGCTCGCCGTGTATGAAGCGGTGCTGGCCGCCCGTGCCGTATCGCCGGTGAGCCAGCCATGAAGACCGTCCCGGGCTACCGTCCCGCACCCTACACGGCGCTGGTGACAAACCTGCTGTTCCCGCTGCACGAACGGGTCAAGCAGCACAGCAGCGTGGCCGTGCGCAAGGGGCTGGAGGAATCGCAGTACTGGCCGGAGGAGCGGCTGCGCGAGCTGCAGTTGCGCCGCCTGCGCGCGCTGCTGGAGCGGGCCGGCGCAAAGGTGCCGTATTTCCGCGACCTGTTCCGCCAGACCGGTTTCGATCCGCGCGACGTCCGCTCGCTGGCCGACCTGGCGCGGCTGCCGCTGATGGACAAGGCCATCATCCGCGCCAACACGGACCGGCTCAAGGCCGAGGATGCAGTCGGCCTGGCGCGCTTCAACACGGGCGGTTCCAGCGGCGAGCCGCTGATTTTCTATATCGGCAAGGAGCGCATCAGCCATGACGTGGCCGCGAAGTGGCGCGCCACGCGCTGGTGGAACGTCGATATCGGCGACCCCGAGATCGTTGTCTGGGGTTCGCCCATCGAGCTGGGCGCGCAGGACCGCGTGCGCGCGCTGCGCGACCGGCTGCTGCGCACCCACCTGCTGCCGGCGTTCGAGATGTCGGCCGCAAAGCTGGACAGCTTCGTCGCCCGCATCCGTGCGCATCGTCCGCGCATGCTGTTCGGTTACCCGTCGGCGCTGTCGCACATTGCCCGCCATGCGCAGGCGCAGGGGCAACGCATGGACGATCTGGGCATCCGCGTCGCGTTCGTGACGTCCGAGCGCCTGTACGACGAGCAGCGCGCGCAGATCTCCGCCACATTCGGCTGCCCCGTCGCGAACGGCTACGGCGGCCGGGACGCCGGCTTCATCGCGCACCAGTGTCCCGAAGGCGGCATGCACATCACGGCCGAGGACATCATCGTCGAGATCATCGACCCGCAGGGCCAGCCCGTGCCGCGCGGGGAGTCGGGCGAGATCGTCGTCACGCACCTCGCCACGGGCGACTTCCCGTTCATCCGCTACCGCACCGGCGATATCGGCGTCCTGGGCATCGAGGGCTGCGCCTGCGGGCGCGGCCTGCCGCTGCTGCAGGAGATCCAGGGCCGCAGCACGGATTTCCTGGTGGCGCAGGACGGCACCGTCATGCATGGCTTGGCCCTCGTCTACATCCTGCGCGACCTGCCGCAGGTCAAGGCGTTCAAGATCACGCAGGAGAGTCTCGACCTGACGCACGTGCAGGTCGTGCTGGAAGCGACGCTGGACGCGGCGCTGCGCGCGCACATCGAAAACGGCTTCAAGGCCCGCCTGGGCAGCGCGGTGGCCGTGCAGGTCGAGCAGGTGGATGCCATCGGCCCGGAAAAATCCGGCAAGTTCCGCTACGTGGTCAGCAAGGTGGCCACCGGGAGAGCCGTGGCATGAGGGACGTGATCGTCACGCTGCTGGTCTTCGCGTCGCTGCCGTACATCTTCAAGCGGCCGTCGTTCGGCATGGTAATGTGGATCTGGATCAGCGTCATGAATCCGCACACGCAGGGCTGGGGCTTTGCGCGCGAGTTCCCGTTTGCCGCCATCATCGCCGTCGCCACCGTCGCGGCGATGGTGACCAACAGCCGGCGGCACTACCGCTTGCCCATCACCCCCGTGACGGCCACGTTCATCCTGTTCATTTGCTGGATGTGCGTCACGTCGGTCTTTGCCGTCCATCCGGAAGAGGTGGGCCCGCAGCTCGTCAAGGTCATCAAGATCACGGGCATGACCCTGGTGGTGCTGATGCTGCTGCGTAAGCGCGTCCATGTCGAATGGATGATCTGGACGATCGTCGTCTCGATCGGCTACTACGGCACCAAGGGCGGCATCTTCACGATCCGCAGCGGCGGCCAGTACCGCGTGTGGGGGCCGATCGGCACGTTCATCGACGGCAACAACGAGATCGCGCTGGCGCTGGTGATGACGATTCCGCTGATGTACTACCTGTATGGCCTGATCGCCAATAAATGGGGCCGGCGCGCGCTGGTGGCGTCGATGCTGCTGTGCGCACTGGCGTCGCTGGGATCGTATTCGCGCGGCGCCGCCATCGCCATGTCGGCCATGCTGCTGTTCCTCTGGCTGAAGGGGAAGAACCGGCTGTCGTTCGGCGTCGTCATCCTGTGCTGCGTGCCGTTCGCGCTGCTGTTCATGCCGGAGCAGTGGCATTCGCGCATCGACACCATCAACGAATACGAGCAGGACGCGTCGGCCATGGGCCGCATCAACGCCTGGCACATGGCCTACAACCTGGCGAACGACCGGCCGCTGGGCGGTGGTTTCATGATCTACGAGGCGGACGTGTTTGAACAATACGCGCCGGTGCCGCAGGATATCCACGCCGCGCACAGCATCTACTTCCAGGTGCTGGGCGAACACGGGTGGGCGGGCCTGGCGATCTACCTGCTGCTGGGCTGCCTGACGTGGCGCACCGGCACATGGATCATCCGTCATACCGCGCTGCGCCAGGACCTCGCGTGGGCATCCGACCTGGCGAAAATGCTGCAGGTCAGCCTGCTGGGCTTCATGGTGGGCGGCGCCTTTCTCAGCCTGGCATACTTCGATGTGCCGTATTATCTGATGGCGGGCATGGTGGCGATCCGGATGATCGTCGAGCGCGAGAGAGCAGCCGTGGTGGCCGCGCAGCGCGCCGCCGTGGTGGAACCGGACAGGGAGATCGAGGAAATGCAGCATGAGCCGCTTCGCTGACGCGGGCGCCGGATCGGCGCTGCTGGAAAGGAGCCTGCTGTCGCTGTGCTCACCGGGCGGGAAACGGGGCCTGTCGATCCTGATCTATCACCGCGTGCTGCCGGTGAAGGACGCGCTGTTCCCCGGCGAAGTCGACCGCCGCGAGTTTTCCGACCAGATGGCGCTGCTGAAGTCGCGCTTCAACGTGCTGCCGCTGGCGCAGGCCGTCGCCATGGCGAAGCGGGGCAGCCTGCCGCCGCGCGCCGCCGCCATCACCTTTGACGACGGCTATGCGGACAACGCCGAACTGGCGCTGCCCGTCCTGCGCGAACACGGCCTGCATGCCACGTTCTTCGTCGCCAGCGGCTTCCTGAACGGCGGTCGCATGTGGAACGACAGCGTCATCGAACTGGTGCGCCGCACGCCGGACGAGGTGCTCGATGCGTCCGCGCTTGGCCTGGGCGTGCATGCACTGCGGTCGGTGGCCGAGCGCCAGCGCGCCATTCCTGCCCTGATCGGCCAGCTCAAATACCTGCCGATGGTGGAGCGGCTGGAGAAAGTCGAGCGGCTCGCGGCACTGGCTCATTGCGCGCTGCCGGACGACCTGATGATGACGACCGCGCAGGTGCGGGCGCTGCGCGCGGCCGGCATGGACATCGGCGCGCACACCGTGAATCATCCCATCCTGGCGCGGCTGCCGGACGCCCAGGCGCGCGAGGAAATCGCGCAGGGCAAGCTGGCACTGGAAGATATCCTCGGCGAGAAGGTCGTCTTGTTCGCCTACCCGAACGGCAAGCCGGGCGAAGATTACCTGCCGCAGCATGTGACGATGGCACGCGACCTGCGCTTCGAAGGCGCCGTCTCGACGGCATGGGGCGCCAGCCGCGGCGAGCCCGATCCGTTCCAGCTGCCCCGCTTCACGCCGTGGGACCGCAACCGCCTGCGCTTCTTGCTGCGGCTGGCCCGCAACCTCACGGTGCCCGCCGGGCGCGCGTAAGGGGGCGGTTGCATTGCGAGTCACGATCCTGCCGCATGGCTGGCAGTTCGACGCGGCGGCGGACGAAACCCTGCTGCGCGCCGCCGAACGGGCCGGCATCCGCCTGCCCAGTTCCTGCCGCAACGGCACCTGCCGCACCTGCCATTGCGCCAGCGACGGCGGCAAGGTGCGCTACCTCGTCGAGTGGCCCGGCCTGTCGCTGGACGAGAAGCTGGCGCACGACGTGCTGCCCTGCGTGGCCGTCGCCGTGGAAGACATCGCGCTGACGGTGCCCGCCGCGCGGCGCATCGAAGCGTCAGCCTGAGCGCGCGTTGCGCCGGTATGCGCCCGGTCCCACGCCGTGGTGGCGTTTGAAGACGCGGTTGAAGGCGGCTTCCGACTGATAGCCCACCTGTTCGCCAATCTGCGCGGCGCCCAGCCGCCCTTGCGCCAGCAGGCGCGCCGCCTGCGTCATGCGTAATTGCGTCAGGACCTGCGCCGGCGGCGTGCCCGCGGCCGCGCGGAACAGGCGGGCAAAGGTGGCGCGCGCCATGTGGCACAGGGCTGCCAGGTCGTCGAGTGTCCAGGCCCGTTCCGGCTGCGCCAGCATCGCGTGCAGCGCCGGCTGCAGGCGCTTCTCCGCCAGGACGGCCAGCAAGCCGGGAACCTGCGGCGACTGTTCCAGCCAGCCGCGCAGCAGCAGCGCAAACAGCGCCGACGACAGCTGCGCCAGGATCGCGGCAGCACCCGGCCGCGCACTGTCCGCCTCTGCCTGCAGCAGGCCGATCACGCCACGCAGCGTGGCCAGCGCCGGCGCCTCCGCCGTCCGCACCACCAGCGCCGCGGGCAGGGTGCGCAGCAGCGGTGCCGCCTCCGGACCGAAGTGAAATTCGCCGCACAACACGTCGCTGGCTGGACCGGTGCCCTCGTTGGTTTCGATGACCAGATGCGGCCCGGGGGTTTTGCGAACCGGCACCGGCGTCCCGTCGCCGGCGCGGATGCGGTGCGCGGCGCCTTGCGGGAACAGCACCGCGTCCCCGGCGTGCAAGGCGGCGCGCGTGCCATCGGGCAGCTCGAGCCACGCGTCGCCCGACACCAGCAGGTGGTAAGGCGCGCAACCGGGCGGCGCATCCGGCTTGTCCAGCAACCACGGCGCACCGAAGTGGCAGCGCACGTCAAGCGCGGTTTGCAGCGGGTGCAGGGCAAGGAGGCGGCTGAGGGTGTCCATAAAAAAAAAGTGAAAGGCTGAGCTTGTGTCCATGTCGGGGTGTGACCCCATGGTGATAAACAGTGGACACGGGCTCGGCGCTAGTGAGACGAATGAGCAAATTGTAGCGTGGTTCGGGCATTCACCGTCGCGGAGGGCGTCGTTACACTGGCTCCATCAACCTCACAAAGGAGCACACCATGACCCGTCTGTTGACTCAACCTGTCGCTGAAGCCGCCGGCCACGCCGCCCAGCTGTTTGCTGCCATCAAGGGTGCCGTCGGCATGGTGCCGAACGCGTACGCGGCCATCGGCAGCAACAGCCCGCTGGCGCTGGAAGCGGCGCTGAACCTCGATGGCGCGCTGCGCAAGAGCAGCCTGTCGGCGCAGGACATCGAAGTGATCAAGCTGGCCGTCAGCCAGGATGCCGGTTGTGACTACTGCCTGGCCGCGCACACGCTGGCCGGCCGCAAGGCGAAGCTGTCGGGCGAAGCGATGATCGCGCTGCGCAAGGGGGAAGCGACGGGCGATGCGCGCGTCGATGCGCTGGCAGCGTTCGCGCACCGCCTCGTGCAAAGCAGCGGTACGGTGCCGGAAGAGGTAGTGGCGGCGGTGCGCGCGGCCGGCGTGACGGATGCGCAGGTGGTCGATACCTTGCTGGCCATTGCCAGCATCACGTTCACGAACCTGTTCAACCGCGTCAACGACACGGTGCTCGACTTCCCGCCGGCACCGGCGGCGTAAGGGTCAATCCGGCGCGTCGCCCTTGCGCAGCCGGGACAGCAGCGCCTCGGTCTGTTCGTTGAGCGGCAGGCCGTGGCGCCGCAGCAGTTGCACGTGCAGCACGAGGTTTTCCAGTACCAGTTTGGCGGAGACGGCCAGCAGCGTCAGGTGGCGGTCCTCTTCGCTGAACGACTCCAGCCTGTCGGCCATTTCGCACAGATGGCTGGCCACGATACCGCGCAGCGCCTGCTCGTCGAACGGCAGGTCGGCAAAGTCGATCGGATCTTCCTGCTCCACTTCCTGCATCAGTATTTCAAGTTCCTGCTGGGTGATCGACATCTGTGGCTCCGGTGACTCACGTGGCTTCATTCTAGGCCAAAGGCGGCCGCAACCGCGCTAGAATCGGTCCACCGGAGGGTCCCCATATGGCGCAGATCGTCTTCACGCAACAGCTGGCCCGCTTCCTGCCCGTCCCGCAACTGGCGACGGATGCGGCCACCTTGCGCGCCGCCCTCGACGGCATCCTGGCCACCAACGCGCGCCTCGCCGCCTACGTTCTTGACGACCAGGGCCGGCTGCGCGAGAACGTCGTCATCTTCATCGACGGGCAGCGCACGCGCGAGCGCGCCCGGCTCGACGACCCGCTCCGGCCCGACTCCACCATCCACATCTTGCAGGCACTTTCAGGAGGCTGACATGGCAGACCGCGCATTGCTCGCAACCCGCAAGGGCCTGTTCGAACTGATGCCAGGGAGCGCCGGCTGGCAGCTCGGGACACCGCACTTTCCCGGCGACCCGGTCTCGGCCGTGCTGCACGACGCCCGTGACGGCAGCACGTATGCGGCGCTGAACCTGGGCCACTTCGGCGCCAAGCTGCACCGGCGCGATGCCGGCAGCGACGCCTGGACGGAAGTGGCCGTCCCCGTCTATCCGCCCAAGCCGGAAGACAGCGCCGACAAGACCGACTGGACGCTGAAGCAGATCTGGACGCTGGCGGCGGCCGGGCCGGACCAGCCGGGCGTGCTGTGGGCCGGCACGCTGCCCGGGGGCCTGTTCCGCTCCGCAGACCGGGGCGCCAGCTGGCAGCTGGTGGAAGGCCTGTGGAACGTCGACGGCCGCGCCGACTGGTTCGGCGGCGGCTACGACGTGCCGGGCATCCACAGCATCTGCGTCGATCCGCGCGACAGCAATCGCGTGCTGGTCGCAATCTCGTGCGGCGGCGTATGGGTAACGGTCGACGGCGGCGCCACGTGGCAGTTGCGGACCAAAGGCATGCAGGCCCGCTACATGCCGCCGGAGCTGGCGGAGCAGGGCTCGGCCCAGGACCCGCACCGCGTAGTGCGCTGCGCCGGCCAGCCGGACGTGCTGTGGTGCCAGCATCACAGCGGCATCTGGGTTTCCACCGACAACGCGGGGACGTGGGAGGAAGTCAGGGCACCGTTGTCCTCGTTTGGCTTTGCCGTGGCCGTGCATCCGCGCGACGCCCGCACCGCATGGTTCGTCCCGGCCATCGCCGACCAGCAGCGCGTGCCGGTTGCCGCCGCGCTGGCCGTCAACCGCACGCGCGACGGCGGCGCCACGTTCGAGACGTTGCGGACCGGCTTGCCACAGCAGCATTGTTACGATCTTGTCTATCGCCACGCGCTGGCCGTCAACGACGACGGCACGACATTGCTGATGACGTCGACCACGGGCAGTGTGTGGCTGTCGAGCAACGGCGGCGACGACTGGCAGGAGGTGACCACCCACTTACCGCCGGTATATGCGGCGATTTTCACCAAAACTGATTGACCTTGAGTTTCCATGTGGAAATAATTGTGGTTTTCCGCTGAACTGTATTCCGCCGTGGCCACCCTTACCGACATCTCCACCATTCCCCTTACCCATCTGAACCATATCGACGCGCTGCTCGACAAGGGGCCGGACTGGAACTATCAGACCGGTAATCCGGACAACACCCTGTATTACACGTTCAGCAGCACGGCGGCGATCATGGCCGACAATGACGACGAGATCAGCGGGTGGTCGTCCGCGCTGACGGCGTCCCAGCAGGCATATGCCCGCGATGCCATGGCTTACCTGACCGAGGTAACCGGGATCCTATTTGTCGAGACCCCGATATCGAGCAAGGCGCAGGTGCACTTCGCCAATGCCGACATCATCGATCCGCACGTCACGGCCGAGTGCGCATGGGATGCGGAGTACTGGTATCTGCCGGACAACACCCTGACGAAATATAACGCCGACGCCATCGTCTATCTCGATAACAACGAGTGGGGCAGCGAAAACGCCAATCTCGCCCCGGGTGGCAATGGCTACGAAACCCTGTTGCACGAGCTGGGCCATATGCTGGGCTTGAAGCACCCGTTCGATGGCGACATCACGCTGCCGGAGGACCTTGACGATACGAGTTACACGCTGATGTCCTACACTTCCGACGGCTACGCCCACGCGGAATTCAGCGACTACGATATCGCCGCACTGGATTGGCTGTATGGCCGCGATGGCCTGCGCGGCCAGCTGGGATTGAACTCGGCCGGCGGTGTCTGGCTCGATGGCGACGAGGGCGACAACGTTCTGGTCGGATACCAGCACGGGGATGTGCTGATGGGTGGCTTCGGTAACGACACGCTGATGGGGGCCGGCGGTGACGATTTACTGGCTGGTAGCATCGGCGACGACACGATCGATGGCGGCGCCGGCCTGGACACCATCGTCTACGGCGGCGACCGTGCGGGCTATTCAGTCGTCCGCGATGGCGCACGGGTCACCGTCAGCGATGCCGCAGGCTGGGAGGGCACCGACAGTGTGCTCAATGCGGAACGGCTGATGTTCACGGACAAAACGGTGGCGCTGGACATCGATGGGCTTGCTGGCTCGGCCTACCGGCTGTATCAGGCCGCCTTCGACCGTACGCCGGACGCAACCGGGCTGGGCTACTGGATCGACGTACTGGACAGCGGTACCAGTCTGCGCGACGCCGCCGCCGGGTTCATGAGCAGTGCGGAATTCGCGCGTCTGTACGGCAGCAACAACCCGGACGGCGTGGCGTTCGTGTCCCGCCTGTACCAGAACATCCTGCACCGCGCGCCCGAGCAGGGCGGCTTCGCCTACTGGACCGACGCGTTGCACAAAGGCGCCGACAAGGCCGAGGTGATGGCCGCGTTCAGCGAGAGTGCCGAAAACAAGGCCGCACTGATCGGCGTCATCGGCGACGGCTTCGACTACGTCGCCTACACGGGCTGAACCGTCCCCCAGTAAGCGAGGAACATATCGACGGCCAGCGTCACGATGGCCACCTGCTGGGCTTCCTCCAGCGCGGGCTGGCCCATCGCCACCTGCGGCCAGAATGCGAACGTCTTGAGTTGCCCTTGCAGCAGCTGGGACATCAGTGCGGGATCGCCTGGCTTCAGCTTGCCGTCCGCCTGCGCCGCACGCAGGAAGGCGGCGCCACCTTCTTCCTTTTCGCTCAGTTTCGCCACCATGCTGCGGGCCCGCTCCGGCGTATGGATCGCTTCGGCGATCGCCACGCGCGCCAGGTCCAGGAAGTAAGGATCGCGCAGCAGCGTCAGCTTGTGCGTCAGCAGGGCGATCAGTTGCGCACGCAGCGGCGCCTCCGCGCGATAGGCGATCGCATCGGCGG
>Ga0265798_10000857_pt1 | contig 48806 bp, 35 predicted proteins | sample P3T30metagenome_FD_192430 | JGI IMG/M metagenome (GOLD analysis project Ga0265798, IMG submission 192430) | Plant litter microbial communities from East Loma Ridge, Irvine, California - P3 T30 | ecosystem: Environmental > Terrestrial > Plant litter > Unclassified | place: USA: California...
CTGCGCGAGGTCGAGGCCGCGCGCTTCGCCTCGTGGGAGGACGAGATCACCCGCGTCGGCACGGACGAGGCGGCCCGCGCACTCGAGGCCACCCGCCTCCGCTTCACCGGGGTCGTCCCCGTCGTGGGCCCCGGGGCGATCCGTGAGGCCCGTCCCGTCGTCGAGGCCGGCCACGCACCGCACGTCCCGCTCACCCCCGGCTCGGACGGCGACCGCGCCGCTGCGTCGGCCCCGACCTCCTCTCCCGTCGTCGTCACGTCGACCGGCCCGCAGGGGCTCGGCGTCGACGCAGCCTCCCCGACCGAGGTCCCCGACGAGCAGGCGGCAGCCGACCAGGAGGCGCTGGTCGCCCCGACCACGTCGGCCCCCGCCCCGCCGGCGGTCGCCTCCGCCCCCGTCCCGCCCCTGCTGCGCCGTCCCCTCGCGCTCGTGGTCGCCGCCACGGCTGCGCTGGTCGTCGTGGCGGCCGTCGTGCTGGCCTTCGTCCCCGCCCTCGCCGTCGCCTCGGCGGTCCTCGCGACCGTCGCCGTCCCCGTCGCGACCGGCCTCGTCGGCCTGACCGCGCTCGCGTCGGTCTCGACCCGCCCCGACGACGCGACGCGCGTCGCCCGCCGCGGACCGATCGGCGTCGTGGCCGGCGTCGTCGTCGGCACCGTCCTGGGCTTCGGGCTGCTGCTGAGCGACCTCGGCTCGTTCGCCTGGCAGGGCTTCCTCGTCCGTGCCGTGGGCCTGACGGGCCTGTCGACGTCGGTCTCGGTCGTCGTCGCCCTGCTCGGCGCCGCGGTCGTGGCGTTCATCGTCGCGGTCATGATCACGGGGTTCCGCTCGACGGCTCGCGACTAGGCTGTCGAGGTGTCCACCCTCGCCTCGGTCAACTCCGTCATCGAACGTCTCTGGCCTCTCGCGGGTGCCTCGTCGTGGGACTCACCCGGCCTGGTCGTCGGTGATCCCGACCAGCCCGTCACGCACGTGCACCTGGCCGTCGACGCCGTGCTCGACACCGTCGACGAGGCCGTCGGCATGGGCGCCGACCTCTTGCTCGTCCACCACCCGCTCTTGTTCCACGGCGTCTCGACGGTCTCCGAAGACACGACCAAGGGCGCCGTCATCGCGCGGCTCGTGCGGGCCGGGTGCGGCCTCGTCGCCGCACACACCAACGCCGACGTCGTCGAGACCGGCACGTCCCGCGTGCTCGCCCACCAGCTCGGCCTCGTCGAGCAGCGCCCGATCACGGCGGGCACGACCGACGGCACGGGACTCGGGATCGTCGGCCGTCTGCCGCACGCGATGACCCTCGTGGCCCTCGCCCGCGAACTCGGCGACGTGTTGCCCCCGACGGCGTCCGGCATCCGCGTGGCCGGCGACGCCGACCGCGTCGTCGAGACGGTCGCCCTCTGCGCCGGGGCCGGCGACTCGCTGCTGGCGGACCCGGCGGTGCTCGCCGCCGACGTCTACGTCACGAGCGACCTGCGACACCACCCCGCCTCCGACGCCCGCGAACTGATGAGGCTCGGGCGCGGTCCCGCCCTCGTCGACGTGTCGCACTGGGCCGCCGAGTGGCTCTGGCTCGACACGGCGGCGGCGCAGCTCCGCCGCGAGCTGCACGACGTCGAGGTCACCCTCAGCGACCTGCGCACCGACCCGTGGGACTTCGCCGTCGTGCAGTGAGCACCTCGAGCCGCCCATCGCGACGACGCCGGGCCGCGACCCGTGAGACCTCGCGACCCGCGCCTCCTCGTCGCCCCGTCCCCGCCTCCCCCCGACCCCGAGAAGAGTCCCCATGCCCCTGATGAAAGCCAGCTACGAGCACCAGGCCCTGCTGCTCGACCTGCAGCAACTCGACACCGCGCTGCGCCAGATCGCACACAAGGGCGCCAACCTGCCCGAGATCGCCGTCCTCGCGTCGCTCGAGGGTGACGGCTCTCGCCTGCGCAGCCGCCTCGCGACCGAGCAGGGCGCGTGGGAGGACGCGCAGAGCGAGCTCAAGCGCATCGAGTCCGACGTCGCCGTCGTCGAGGCGCGCGTCGCCCGTGACGAGCAGCGCATCGCGTCGTCGTCGTCCACGAAGGACGTCGCCGCCCTCGAAGGCGAGCTCGCCGCCCTGGCCAAGCGTCGCTCCGACCTGGAGGACCTCGAGCTCGAGGTGATGGAGCGCGTCGAGAGCCTGGGTGCCGTCGCCGCCGTGACCCGGGACGAGCTCGACCAGCTCGACACCCGCCGCGTCGACGCCGAGACCGGACGCGACGCCAAGCTCGCCGAGCTCGAGGCCGACCGGGCCGAGGTCGTCGCCAACCGCGAGACCATCGCGGCCACGGTGCCCGCCGACCTGCTGGCCCTCTACGAACGTCAGCGCGACCGTTACGGCGTGGGTGCGTCCCTGCTGCGCGGCGGCGTGTCGAGCGCCAGCGGCGTGGCCCTGACCGGCAGCGACCTGGCGGCCGTGCGCGCCGCGGCCGAGGACGACGTCGTGCTCTGCCCCGACAGCAACGCCGTCCTCGTCCGCACCTACGAGTCGGGCATCTGACCCCTGCCGGTGCTCCGCTCGCCCCACGGCACCACGGGCGGCCGCGGCACCGCTAGGCTCGGTGTCGCGAATGGGTCGACAAGACGGTCGCGTCGGCGGGTGCAGATCCGCCGCCGAGGAACGTCCGGGCTCCACAGAGCAGGGCGGTGGGTAACACCCACCCGGGGCAACCCGCGAGAAAGTGCAACAGAGAGCAGACCGCCACGGGTCGCACCCTCGGGTGCGACACGGGGTAAGGGTGAAACGGCGGTGTAAGAGACCACCAGCGGCTCGGGTGACCGGCCGGCTATGTAAACCTCGCCCGGAGCAAGGTCAAAGAGGGGACGACGAGGCTGCTCGCCGAGTCCCCGGGTAGACCGCTGGAGAGCTGCGGCAACGTAGTTCCGAGAGAGATGGCCGTCCATGGTGCTTCGGCACCGGGACAGAACCCGGCGTACCAGTCGGCCCATTCGCCTCGTACGAAAGAGACCCCGGGTCAGGAGGCGCGCCTCCTGACCCGGGGTCTTCTCGCGTCGGTCGTGCCTCGCCTCAGAACGCCGGGTTCGAGTCGGCGGCCAGGGCCGCGGCACCCATGATGCCGGCGTTGTTGCGGAGCTTGGCGGGGACGATCTCGGCCCGCAGGTCGAGCAGCGGGAGGAACTCGTCGTGGTGCTTCGAGACGCCGCCACCGACGATGATCAGGCGCGGGTAGAGCAGGGCCTCGAGGTGCGAGTAGTACTTCTGCAGGCGCTTCGCCCAGTGCTTCCAGCTGAGGTCGTCGCGCTCCTTCGCCGCGAACGAGGCCTTGGTCTCGTAGTCCTTGCCCCCGATCTCGAGGTGCCCGAGCTCGGCGTTGACGATGAGCACGCCGTCGTTGATCAGGGCGGTGCCGATGCCCGTGCCGAGCGTCGTCATGATGACGAGGCCCTTCACGTCTTTCGCGGCCCCGAAACGCGTCTCGGCGTAGCCGGCGGCGTCGGCGTCGTTGACGAAGTGGATGCCCCGGCCGAGCGTGGTCTCGAAGAGCTTCTCGGCCTCGAAGCCGATCCACTTCTTCGACACGTTGGCGGCCGAGAGGGTCTTGCCGTCCATGATCGCGGCGGGGAAGCAGACGCCGACCGGCACCGAGGCGTCGTCGAGGCCCAGCTCGTCGACGATCTGCTGGACGACCGCGACGATGGCGTCCGGCTCGCCGCCCTCGGGGGTGCTCTTCTTGATGCGGTCCGAGAGGAGCTCGCCACTGTCGAGGTCGACGATCGCCCCCTTGATGCCTGTGCCGCCGATGTCGATTCCCACTGCGGTGCGTGCCATGGGTGGTCCTTTCTCAGGAGAGCGTGAGGATGTCGGCACCGCGTTCGGTGACGACCAGGGTGTGCTCGAACTGGGCCGTGAGGCTCTTGTCGCGGGTGGTGACGGTCCAGTCGTCGTCCCAGACGTCGGCCTCGATGCCACCGAGGGTCAGCATGGGCTCGATGGTGAACACCATGCCGATCTCGATGACGTCGTCGTACTGCGGGGCGTCGTAGTGGGGGATGATGAGGCCCGAGTGGAAGGCGCGGCCGACGCCGTGGCCGGTGTAGTCGCGCACGACGCCCAGGCCGAAGCGCTTGGCGTACGACTCGATCGCTCGACCGATCACGTTGACCTGGCGGCCCGGGGCGACGGCCTTGATGCCGCGGCGCAGCGCTTCGCGGGTGCGGTCGACCAGCTCGACGGTCTCGGGGGCACCTTCGCCGACGACGAAGGTGCGGTTGAGGTCGCCGTGCACGCCGTTCTTGAAGGCCGTGATGTCGATGTTGATCAGGTCGCCGTCGACGAGGACGGTGTCGTCGGGGATGCCGTGGCAGATCACCTCGTTGACCGAGGTGCAGACCGACTTGGGGTAGCCGCGGTACCCGAGGGTCGAGGGGTAGGCGTCGTGTGCGACGACGAAGTCGTGGGCGACGCGGTCGAGTTCGTCGGTGGTGACGCCGGGGCGGAGCGCGGCCTCGACCGCGTCGATGGCCTGCGAGGCGATGCGTCCGCTCTCGCGGATGAGCTCGACGGTCTCGGCGTCGTACACGTCGCCGTCGGTGTACTCGGCGGGGGCGGCCTTGCCGACGTACTCGGGTCGGGCGATCGACGGGGGGACCGGACGCTGCGCTGAGAGCCGGCCCGGGGTCAAGAATCCGTGGGAGTCCCGGGGCATACGATCAAGCTTAGGGGGAGCGCGACGGGCTCGCGTTCTCGACAGCCGCACCGAGAGGACGACACCATGGCCGAGTTCTGGTTCAACACGAAGACCCACGAGGTCGAAGAGGGCAAGGTCTCGCCCGCCGTCGACCGTGCCGGGCCCTACGCCACGCGCGACGAGGCGGCCCGGGCGATCGAGACGATCAAGGCCCGCAACGCCGCCCTCGACGCCGAAGAGGCCGCGAACGACTGACCGGATCGAGCGTCCCGTCGGCGGCCGGCCGACGGGGCGCTCGGGCGTCAGACCGTCGTCGGCCGGTAGGTGATCGGCAGTCGGCGGTCGCGACCGAAGGCCATGCCCGAGATCTTCGGACCGATCGCCCCCTGGCGGCGCTTCCACTCGGACCGGTCGACCAGCTTCGTGATCTCGGACACCGTGTCGGCGTCGTAGCCGAGGGCGACGACGTCGGCCGCCCCGAGCGCGTTCGTGATGTAGCCCTCGAGGATGCCGTCGAGCACCTCGTACGGCGGCAGCGAGTCCTCGTCCTTCTGGTCGGGACGCAGCTCGGCCGACGGCGGCTTCGTGATCGAGTTCTCGGGGATCGGCGCGGTCTCGCCGATCGACTCGGCGTGGGCGTTGCGCCACCGGGCGAGCTCCCAGACCATCGTCTTGGGGACGTCCTTGATCGGGGCGAACCCGCCGACCGAGTCGCCGTAGATCGTCGAGTAGCCCACGGCCAGCTCGGTCTTGTTGCCGGTGGTCAGCACGAGGTGGCCGTGCAGGTTCGACAAGCCCATCAGCACGAGCGCCCGGGCGCGGGCCTGGACGTTCTCCGCGGCGAGGCCGGTGAGGTGCAACTGGTCCTCGAACGGCGCGACGAGGTCGGCGATCGGCTCGGTCGAGTACCGCACGCCGATCCGCTCGGCCACGTCGTCGGCGTCGCTGCGGCTGTGCTCGCTCGACCATCGGCTGGGCATCGAGACGCCGTACACGGCGTCGGCCCCGATGGCGTCGGCGGCGATCGCCGCGCACACGGCCGAGTCGATGCCGCCCGAGAGTCCGAGGATCACGCTGCGGAACCCGTTCTTCCGGACGTAGTCGCGGGTGCCGAGAACCAGGGCGTTCCAGAGCTGCTGTCGGTCGTCGGGCAGTTCGGCGACGTCGCGCTCGACCGGGGACGAGGAGGCGCGGCGCGCGTCGGACCCGGAGCCACCGGCACCCTCGCCGATGGCCTCGGTCGCCGCGTCGAGCTCGACACGGCGGATGCCCTCGGGCAACTCGGTGTCGGTGGCGGGTTCGGGGTCGAGGTCGACGACCAGCAGGTGCTCGTCGAACTGCGGGGCCCGGGCCAGGACGGTGCCGCTGCCGTCGACGACCACGCTGTCGCCGTCGAAGACCAGGTCGTCCTGGCCGCCGACGATGTTGACGTAGGCCACCAGGGTGTCGTTCTCGACCGCCCGGCGGGTGACGAGCGGGAGGCGCACCTCGTCCTTGTCGCGGACGAACGGGCTCGCGTTGATCACGACGAGCAGACCCGCGTCGGCGTGCAGCACGCGCTCGACGGGCCCGCCGTCGCGCCAGAGGTCCTCGCAGATCACGAGGGCGACGTCGACGCCGGCCACCCGGACGACGAGCAGCTCGTCGCCGGGGATGAACACGCGGTACTCGTCGAAGACCGAATAGTTCGGCAGGTGGTACTTCGCGGTCGTCGTCACGACACGCCCGCCCTGCAGGACGCTCGCGCAGTTCTTCGCGATGGCCGTCGGGGCGTTGCTCGTGCCCAGCAGGCGGGGCTCGAACGGGCCGTCGGCGTGGCCGACCACGACCGGCAGATCGCCCAGGCCCTCGGCCTGGAGGGTCTCGGCCAGCACCTCGACGGCGTGCCGGCTGGCCTGGAGGAAGCTCGGCCGGCTGGCGAGGTCTTCGATCGGATAGCCCGTGACGCTCATCTCGCCCGCGGCGAGGAGGTCGGCACCGGCGGCACGGGCCCGACGGGCCGCTTCGACGATCTGGGCGGAGTTGCCGGCGAGGTCGCCGACGACGGGGTTGGTCTGCGCGAGCGCCAAGCGGAGTCGGGGCATGTCCACTACCGTAGTGGCGGAGCAGAAAGGCCGTGGCATGGACAAACAGAGGGACTTCGTCCTCCGCACGATCGAAGAGCGCGGCATCAAGTTCATCCGCCTCTGGTTCACCGACGTGATCGGCACCCTCAAGTCCGTCGCCATCGCCCCGGCCGAGGTCGAGGGGGCTTTCGCCGAGGGCATCGGCTTCGACGGCTCGGCCATCGAGGGCCTGACCCGGTCGTACGAGGCCGACGTGCTCGCCCAGCCCGACCCGACGACCTTCCAGATCCTGCCCTGGCGGGGCGAGATCGATCCGACCGCTCGCATGTTCTGCGACATCACGACCCCCGACGGCCAGCCCGCCGTGGCCGATCCGCGCAACGTCCTCAAGCGCACGCTGGCCCGGGCGGGCGAGCGCGGCTTCACCTTCTACACGCACCCCGAGGTCGAGTTCTACCTCCTGAAGAGCGCCCAGCTCGGCGCCGACGGCCCCCAGCCGGTCGACTCGGCCGGCTACTTCGACAACGTCCCCGGCGGCACCGCCCACGACTTCCGTCGCCGCTCGGTCCGCATGCTCGAAGACCTGGGCATCTCGGTCGAGTTCAGCCACCACGAGGCGGGGCCCGGTCAGAACGAGATCGACCTGCGCTACGCCGACGCGTTGACGACGGCCGACAACATCATGACCTTCCGCACGGTCATCAAAGAGGTCGCCATCGAGCAGGGCGTCTTCGCCTCGTTCATGCCGAAGCCGTTCAGCCAGCACCCCGGCTCGGGCATGCACACGCACATGTCGCTCTTCGAGGGCGACTCCAACGCCTTCTACGAGGCGGGGGCCGAATACCAGCTCTCGACCATCGGTCGTCAGTTCATCGCCGGCCTGCTCAAGCACGCCCCCGAGATCACGGCCGTGACGAACCAGTTCGTCAACAGCTACAAGCGTCTCTGGGGCGGCGACGAGGCACCGAGCTTCGTGACCTGGGGCCACAACAACCGCTCGGCGCTCGTGCGCGTCCCGCTGTACAAGCCGAACAAGGGCAACTCGAGCCGCGTCGAGTACCGCGCCATCGACTCCGCCGCGAACCCGTACCTGGCCTTCTCGCTGATGCTGGCAGCGGGCCTCAAGGGCATCGAAGAGGGCTACGAACTGCCGGCCGAGGCAGAGGACAACGTCTGGGGCCTGAGCGACGCCGAGCGTCGCGCCCTGGGTTACCGTCAGCTGCCCGCCAGCCTCGACCACGCCCTGTCGATCATGGAGAACAGCGAACTCGTCGCCGAGACGCTGGGCGAGCAGGTCTTCAACTACGTGCTGCTCAACAAGCGACAAGAGTGGAAAGAGTACCGGGCACAGGTCACGCCGTTCGAGTTGCGCTCGAACCTCGAGATCCTCTAGCCGACCGGCCGCCCCGCCCTCATGCCCCGATCCGCGACCGGTCTCTCCGAGCTGGCGCGGCTCGGGTTCTCCGACCTCGGCGCCGGGCGCGACCGGCTCGACCGCCTCGTCGACGAGGTGCCCCAGGTGCGCGACCTCGTCCCGTGGTTCGCCACGGTGGCCGACCCGGACGCGGCTCTGGTGCACCTCGAGCGGTCGGTCGAGCGTGATCGTGCCGGCGTGGTCGAGTTGCTCGACGGCGAGGCCGGCCCGCGCCTCCTGAGGATCCTCGGTGCCTCCGAGGGGCTCGCCGACTTCGTCGCGCGTCGCCCCTCCGAGGCGACCGTCCTGCTCGAGCCCCTGGACGAGCCACCGTCGGCCGCGACGTACCGCGACGACGTCCGACGGGCGGCGACCGGGCTGACCGGCGACGAGGCCCGCGTCGCCCTGCGGGTCAGGTACCGACGCCACCTGCTGCAGCTGGCGTCGTACGACCTCGAGGCCGACGACCCCGTCGAGATCCTGCCCCGGGTGGCCGCCGCCCTCGCCGACCTCGCGGGCGCAGCCCTCGACGCCGCGGTCGACGTGGCCCGACGCGAGGTCCCGTTCCCTGCCGCCGACGTCGAGCGCACCCGTCTGGCCGTCATCGGCATGGGCAAGGCCGGGGCCCGTGAGCTGAACTACCTCAGCGACGTCGACGTGGTCTACGTCGCCGAGGGGGTCGACGGGCTCGAGAACGGGCGGGCCGTCGAGATCGGCAGCCGTCTCGCGATGCACGCCGCCCGGGCGATCTCCGACCTCGCCGTCGAACCCGACCTCTGGGAGGTCGACGCGAACCTCCGCCCCGAGGGCAAGGACGGCGCCCTGGTCCGGACGCTCGAGTCGCACGTGGCCTACTACGAGCGCTGGGCGAAGGGGTGGGAGTTCCAGGCCCTGCTGAAGGCACGGCCCCTGGCGGGCGACGTCGACCTCGGCGAGCGCTACGTCGCCGCCGTCGCCCCGTTCGTCTGGTCGGCCGCCTCGCGCGAGAACTTCGTCGAGTCGGTCCAGGCCATGCGTGAACGGGTCACGGCCCTGATCCCCGCCGGCGAGGTCGACCAGCAGCTGAAGCTCGGACCCGGCGGGCTGCGCGACATCGAGTTCACCATCCAGCTGCTGCAGCTGGTCCACGGGCAGGCCGACGACCGGGTGCACCAGCGTTCGACGCTCGACGCGCTCGACGCCCTGGCCGCGCGGGGGTACGTCGGACGTGCCGAGGCCGCCGAGTTCGACCGCGACTACCGCGTGCTGCGGTTGCTCGAGCACCGCATCCAGCTGACGCGGCTGCGGCGCACGCATCTCATGCCGACCGACGAGAACGCGCTCCGGGTCCTCGCCCGAGGCACCGGCCTCGCGCCGGGCGCGGCACAGCTCGTCGATCTGTGGCAGGGGGTCAAGCGCCGGGTCCGCACGTTGCACGTGCGCCTGTTCTACCGTCCTCTCCTCTCGGCCGTCGCGGCCCGTCCCGAAGAGGACCTCGCGCTCAGCACCGACCAGGCGACGGCCCGGCTCGCGGCCATCGGGTTCGCCGACCCGAAGGGCGCGCTCGGTCACATCGCGGCCCTGACGGCCGGTGTCTCGCGCCGGGCGAGCATCCAACGCCACCTGCTGCCGGCGATGCTGCAGTGGTTCGCCGACGGCACCGACCCCGACCTCGGCCTGCTCGCCTTCCGGCGCCTGAGCGACGGTCTGGGTGAGTCGTACTGGTTCCTCCGCATGCTGCGCGACTCGTCGGGGGCCGCCCACCGCCTGACGACCGTCCTGTCGTCGTCGACCTTCGCGGCCGACCTCCTCGAGCGCATCCCCGAGGCCGCGGCCTGGCTGGAGAACGACGCCGAGCTCCGGGCCCGCCCCCTCTCGAGCCTCCTCGACGAGACCGCCGCCACCCTCGCGCGACATCGCTCGCCCGACGCGGCGGCGACCGTCCTGCGTCAGGCGCGGCGCCGCGAGATCCTCCGGCTCGCCGTCGGCGGCATCCTGGGCATCCTCGACATCGACACCCTCGCCCGGGGCCTGACCGCGGTGACGACGGCGTCGGTGACCGGGGCGTTGGCCCTGGCCCGCCGGGACGCCGGCGATCTCGAGTTCGCCGTGATCGCCATGGGGCGGTACGGGGGAGAAGAGCTCGGGTTCGGTTCGGACGCGGACGTGCTCTACGTCTACCGGGCTCCCGAGGGCGACGAGACGGCCCACCGTCGTGCCCTCTCGGTGGCCGCCGAGATGAGCCGACTCACCTCGGACGCGCTCGTGCCGTTCGACCTCGACACGGGCCTGCGCCCCGAGGGGAAGAACGGGCCGGTGGTTCGGTCGTTGTCGTCGTACCGCGCCTACTACGCCCGCTGGTCGCTCACATGGGAGGCCCAGTCGTTGCTGCGCGCACGACCCGTGGCCGGCGACCAGGCCCTCCTCGACGACTTCATGGTCGTCGCCGACTCGGTCCGGTATCCCGCCGAGCTGACCGAGCAGCAGATCCGCGAGGTGAAGCGCATCAAGGCCCGGGTCGAGTCCGAGCGCCTGCCGAAGGGGGCCGAGCCCTCGCGCCACCTGAAACTCGGGCGCGGGTCGCTCAGCGACGTCGAGTGGTTCGTCCAACTGCTGCAGCTCCAGCACGGGGTCGACGTACCCGGCCTGCGGACCCCGTCGACGCTGGACGCCCTCGCCGCGGCCGTCGAGGCGGGCCTGGTCGCCGACGACGACGCCCGGCGGCTGCACGAGGCCTGGATCATGGCGTCGAGGGCGCGGTCGGCGGTCACCCTCTGGACCTCCCGGACGCAGGACGTCCTGCCGCGGGACCGGCGTCAACTCGAGGGCGTCGCTCGCCTGATGGAGTACCCACCGGGCTCCGCCACCACCCTCGAAGAGGACTACCTCGCCGCCACCCGTCGGTCACGCGCCGTGTTCGAGCGCGAGTTCTACGGCATCGAAGAGACCCCCGAACCCCTCGGCTGATCGTCCCGGGGCAGCGCGACACGCCCGGGTTGCACCGTGGCCCCCGATCGGTGGAGCCCTTGTCACTTGTACCCCGTTTGACCCGCCTGTACCCCGCGTTGTGTGTCCAGCGCATTTCGGGTGGGTGTCCCACGTGTGGGGGTCGGTCGACGTCGAGGTCCACGGCGCAATTCGTTGCCCATTGGGCAAGCCGAAGAAAGGTCAACGATTAGTGGCCTGTGATCAGGACAATTGGCGAGATCCTGATGAGAACCCGGCACCGAACCGCTGATCCGACCGAACCGTGAGGTTCGGCAGCCGCAGCCTCACGTGGGTGTCGGCACTTCTGTCGACAGCACCTTGTCGGACTCGACGTACCCCGACCCGGCCGATCCTCGACCCGCGCTCGGGGGGTGGTTGTGAGTCGCCCGCCTGTGACTGAGAATTCCCTCAACCCGATAGACCAATTCCCCAGCGTTGCGGAAGCCGATCCCTTCTCACACCTCAGGTGGCCATCGTGTTGACCTTCATCCTGCAGATCCGATCCATGGCGGGCGGATACCCCGAGATCTACCTCTTCGCCGCCTACAGCGCCCTCATCTGGGTGCTCTGGATCATCAAGGTCCTGCTCTCCCGCCGCTACCGCCCTTTCACAGGCGAGTTCCGCGGCACCACCAGCGTCGTCGTCCCCGTCGTGGACGAGCCGCTCGACCTCTTCCGGGACGTGATCGGCCGCATGGTCGAACAGGGTCCCGGCGAGATCATCGTGGTGATCAACGGCAAGCCCAACCCCGAGCTCGCGGCCGTCTGCGAGGAGTTCGGCCCCCTGGTCCGTTGGGTGCACACGCCGATCCCCGGAAAGCGCAACGCCGTCATGATCGGCACCGAGCTGAGCCGAGGAGACATCACCGTCCTCGTCGACTCCGACACGGTCTGGACGCCGGGCACCCTCTCCGAGCTGCTCCGCCCGTTCGCGCAGGAGAACGTCGGGGGAGTCACCACCCGCCAGCGCATCCTCGAGCCCGAGCGCAGCTGGATCACGCGCTGGGCCGACTGGCTCGAGAACTCGCGGGCGCTCTACTCGATGCCGGCGCAGAGCGTGCTCGGTCAGATCGGCTGCCTGCCGGGCCGCACGATCGCCTTCCGCCGCGAGATCCTCGTGCGGGTCATGGACAAGTTCATGACGGAGAAGTTCATGGGCGTGTTCCTCGAGGTCAGTGACGACCGCACCCTGACGAACCTCACGCTCAAGGAGGGCTACCGCACCGTCTACCAGCACACCAGCCTCGTCTACACGGACGCCCCCCTCCAGGTGAAGAAGCTCTACAAGCAGCAGCTGCGGTGGGCTCGCGGCAGCCAGTACAACACCCTCCGCATGATGCCGTGGATGGTCGGGCACGCCCCGTTGCTCGCGTTCTTCTTCGCGATGGACATCGTGCTGCCCTTCATGCTCATGGGCGTGATCGGTGGCTGGATCTACCGAGGGATCACCGGCCAGGGCGTGAACCTGTACCGCGGCATCCTCGAGGAGTACGGCGTGCAGACGGGCCTCATCAGCATCGTCGTCCTCATGGTGGTCTCGTCGGTCCTCAGCATGTCGATCCGTCAGATGCGCCACCTGGCCGAGAAGCCCTCCGACTTCTTCCGCCTCCCGGTCTTCATCATCGTGTCGACGTTCTTCCTCATGCCCATCCGGGTCATCGGGTTCTTCCGCATGGGTCACGCCAGCGGCTGGGGTACCCGGGCCGGGGCGTACGCAGGAGGCGCGGCGAACGACGAGATGCAGGGCGCGCTCGACGAGGTGGCCGAGGAGGCCCCCATCGACGCCCTCGAACGGCAGTTCCGCGACGGCGTCGACCCCGGGGTCGACACGCTCTTCGACTTCGGCTCGGCGACCGACGAGACCGACGAACAAGGAGCCGTCCTCGTCAAGAGCCGTAAAGCGGCCCTGGCCGCCGAGGCCGACGGGGCGACCGCTCCGGCACCGGTCGCAGCCGTGGCCACCGCCCCCGCGCCTCCTCGTCGCCGCCTCAACCCCAAAGCCGGATTCCCGTACCTGATCGGCGCCGCCATCATCGCCCTGGAGGTCTTCTTCATTGTCTGACTCGACGCAGGACTTCGTCACCCCCGTCCACATGCAGTCGGGAGCCTGGTGGGCGACCTCCCACGGCAACGCCCGACGCACCGCGCTCGGGGCCACCGCCGTCGTGGTGCTGCTCGCCATGATCTCGTGGCTCATCTGGGTCTCGCCGTCCGACAACATCGTCCGCAGCGCCGTCACCGAGGTCACGGGCGTCGACCCGTCGATCAACGTCTCGTCGCTCAAGGCCGACCGATCCGCTCTGCTCGACCAGCTGGTCTCCGCCAAGAAGCAGCTCGCCGAGAGCAAGGCCGCCCTGGCCGACGTGCAGCAGCAGGCCTGGACGTCCGAGGGTCAGTTGACCGCGGCCCAGGCGAAGCTCGCCTCCGCCGAGTCGGCTCTGGCCCAGGCACAGTCCGCCGCGGAGGCGGGCCAGGGGGCGGGCTCGGGCTCGGGCGCCGCAGGCACCGCGGCCGGGGGACGAGGCGGGGGGAACGGTACGTCCGGCGGCTCCGGATCGGGAGGCACCGGCTCGAACGGTTCGACCGGTGGGGGCGCCACGGGCCCCGTCACGGTCGAGACGCCCTCCCTCGCCTCGATCGTCGATCCCGAGTCGCGCTACTTCGGGCTCTTCACGGATCAGGCGCCGTTCAACTGGGCGACCTACGACGCGCAGGAGGCGGCCGTCGGTTCCGAGGCGAACATGGTGGGCTACTTCCAGGGCTTCGACCAGGAGTTCCGGGCCGACGCCGTCCGGTCGTCCTGGTCGCGGGGCAAGCTGCCCGTGCTGACCTGGGAGTCCCAGCCGATCAAGGCCGGCAACAACGAGCCCGAACAGCCCGACTACAGCCTGACGAAGATCATCGACGGCAGCTTCGACTCGTACCTGACCACCTACGCCGACGACATCGTCGCGAACGGGATGCCGTTGGCCCTGCGGTTCGACCACGAGATGAACGGCACCTGGTACCCCTGGAGCACCGACTACGGCAACAGCAAGGGTGCCGTCAACGGCAACGGGCCGGACGACTACGTGAAGGCCTGGCAGCACGTCCACGACCTGTTCGAACGGCAGGGAGCGAACGACCTGGTCGCCTGGATCTGGGCGCCCACGCGCATCGACCGTCTGGCCACCGGCAAGACCGGCGGCAGCGACCACACGACGCAGGCCTTCCTGGAGAGCCTCTATCCGGGTGCCGACTACGTCGACATCGTGGGCATGTCGGGGTACTACCGCCCGCCCTACGACGACAAGTCGAAGCCGACGTTCGACAGCACCTTCGGCGCCACCCTGAAGCAGCTCCGGGCCATCGCACCGGGCAAGAACATCCTGCTCGCCGAGATCGGCGCCAGCGAGACGGGTGGCTCGTCGGATCCGACGGCCACGAGCGAGAAGGCGCAGTGGTTCAACTCGCTCTTCGAGGCGCTGGCCGATCCCGCGAACGACGACATCATCGGGTTCTCCTACTTCGACCTCGTGGCCACCACGGTCGTCGACGGGGTGCGGTCGACCAACGACTGGCGTCTCACGTCGCGGTCCGACAGCCTCGCCGCCTTCACCGCGGGGATCACCCGGCGCGACGTCGGTTACGACCTGCAGCCCTCGCCGTGACGACCCCCACGACCTTCCCCTTCCCTCGCCTCTTCCTCATCCCCAGGAGTGCATCATGAAGAACGACGCCACCACCCCCCAGCCCGCCGCCACCGAGACGGCAGCCGACGTCGCCTCGGTCAAGCCCCGCATCAGCGTGATCGGCACCGGCTACCTCGGCGCCACGCACGCCGCGGCCATGGCCGAGATGGGCTTCGACGTGATCGGGGTCGACACCGACCCCGCCAAGGTCGCGGCCCTGGCCGAGGGGCGCGTGCCGTTCTTCGAGCCCGGCCTGCCCGAGCTCATCCTGGAGCACGTCGGCTCGGGCCGGCTCACCTTCACGACCGACCTCGCCGAGGCCGTCGCCCTCTCGGACGTGCACTTCATCTGCGTCGGCACGCCGCAGCGCCGGGGGAGCCACGCCGCGAACCTCTCGTACGTCGAGGAGGCGACCCGCAACGTCGCCGCCGCCCTGAGCCACGACGGCCTGATCGTCGGCAAGTCGACCGTCCCGGTCGGAACGGCGGCGCACCTGCGCGAGATCGTGGCCGGCGTCGTGCCCGCCGGCATCACGGCCGACCTCGTCTGGAACCCCGAGTTCCTCCGCGAGGGCCACGCCGTCGAGGACACCCTGCGTCCGGACCGCATCGTCTTCGGCGGGACCGACGTCCGCACCGAGGCCCTGATGCGCCAGGTCTACGCGATGCCCATCGCCACGGGCACGCCGGTCATCTCGTGCGACCTGCCGACCGCCGAGCTGGTCAAGGTCAGCGCCAACGCGTTCCTCGCCACGAAGATCTCGTTCATCAACGCGATCAGCGAGTTGTGCGAGGCGGCCGGCGCCAACGTGTCGACCCTCGCCGACGCCCTCGGCTTCGACGACCGCATCGGACGCAAGTTCCTCAACGCCGGTCTCGGCTTCGGCGGCGGCTGCCTGCCCAAGGACATCCGGGCCCTCATGTTCCGGGCCAACGAGCTGTCCGCCCACCGCGTCGTCGGGCTCATGCAACAGGTCGACGAGATCAACATGGCCCAGCGCCAGCGGGTCATCGACCAGGCGATCGACGCCTGCGGCGGTTCGGTGCTCAACCGGCGCATCGCCGTGCTCGGGGCGGCGTTCAAACCGCACACCGACGACGTCCGCGACTCGCCGGCCCTGAACGTCGCGGCGGCGCTGCACCTGCGCGGCGCCCAGGTGCTCGTGGTCGACCCCGAGGCCACGCAGACGGCCCAGCGAAGCTTCCCGACGTTGTCGTTCGCCGACTCGGCCGCCGAGGCCGTGACGGACGCCGACGCGGTGCTGCTCCTGACCGAATGGCCCGAGTTCGTCGGGGCGGACGCGGCCGGGCTCGCCGAGCTCGCCGCCAACCCCGTGGTGATCGACGCCCGCAACGTGCTCGATGCCGAGATCTGGTCGGCCGCCGGGTGGGAGGTCCGTCCGCTGGGCGGCCGTCGCACGCCGGCCCAGCGTCGCGTGCTGACGCCGACCGCCGTACCCGCCTGACCGGATCGTCGGGCACGGGCTGACGGGCCGCCTCCCTCGGGAGGCGGCCCGTCCTGCGTCCGCCGCCGCGCCTCCTGGTGTCGGGTGCCTCCGAGGAGGCGCGGGTCGCCTCCCCGAGGACCTCGCACCGGCGACGCGAGAGGCCCGCACCCCCTGGGGGATGCGGGCCTTCGGTGGTGCGATCGGATCAGACGCCGAAGTACAGCTCGAACTCGAAGGGGTGAGGACGCTGCGCCATGGGCAGGATCTCCTTCTCGCGCTTGTACGCGATCCAGGTCTCGATGAGGTCCTCGGTGAAGACGTTGCCCTTGGTCAGGAACTCGTGGTCGGCCTCGAGCGCGTCGAGCGCACCCTCGAGCGACGCGGGCACCTGCGGGATGTTCTTCGCTTCTTCCGGGGGCAGCTCGTACAGGTCCTTGTCGACCGGCTCGTGCGGCTCGATCCTGTTCTGGATTCCGTCGAGGCCGGCCATCAGCTGCGCGGCGAACGCCAGGTACGGGTTCGAGGCGGCGTCCGGGACGCGGAACTCGATGCGCTTCGCCTTCGGGTTCGTGCCCGTGATGGGGATGCGGATGGCCGCCGAGCGGTTGCCCGCCGAGTACACGAGGTTGACGGGAGCCTCGAAGCCCGGGATCAGACGGTGGTACGAGTTGATCGACGGGTTCGTGAAGGCGAGCACGGCGGGGGCGTGCTTGAGCAGGCCGCCGATGTACCAGCGCGCGAGGTCGGACAGGCCGCCGTAGCCGTTCTCGTCGTAGAACAGCGGCTTGCCGTCGTTCCAGAGCGACTGGTGGGTGTGCATGCCCGAGCCGTTGTCGCCGAAGAGCGGCTTCGGCATGAAGGTCGCGACCTTGCCCCACTGCTCGGCCGTGTTCTTGACGATGTACTTGAACTTGAGGATGTCGTCCGCGGCGTGGACCATCGTGTCGAACTTGTAGTTGATCTCCTGCTGGCCGCCGGTGCCCACCTCGTGGTGTGCACGCTCGAGCTCGAGACCCGAGTCGATCAGCTTGAGGCTGATGTCGTCGCGAAGGTCGGCCGTCTTGTCGACCGGGCTGACCGGGAAGTATCCGCCCTTGTAGGCCGTCTTGTTGGCGAGGTTGCCGCCCTCCTCGACGCGGCCGGTGTTCCAGGCGCCCTCTTCGGAGTCGACGCTGTAGAAGCTGGCGTTCTGCTTCACCTCGTAGCGGACGTCGTCGAAGATGTAGAACTCGGCCTCGGGGGCGAAGAACGCGGTGTCGGCGATGCCGGTCGACGCGAGGTACTTCTCGGCCTTCTTGGCGACCTGACGCGGGTCACGGCTGTAGAGCTCGCCGTTCCGCGGGTTGAAGATGTCGAACACGAGGACGAGCGTGCGCTCGGCGCGGAACGGGTCGACGTACCCGGTCGTGACGTCGGGGATGAGCTGCATGTCCGACTCGTGGATGGAGGCGAAGCCCCGGATGGAGGACCCGTCGAAGAGCTGTCCGACGGAGAAGAACTCCTCGTCGACCGTGGAGGCGGGGATGTTGAAGTGCTGCTGGACACCGGGAAGATCGGTGAAGCGGATGTCAAGGAACTTGACGTCGGTGTCCTTGATGAACTTCAGCACCTCGGAAGAATCAGTGAACATCTAGATGTCTCTCCAATGGGCTTGGAACGGATCGGATGCGGGACGCAGCCTCCGACGAGGCTACGGAGGGGCCGTTTCGCTGCGGTGTCCCTCATGTTTCCGGCATGTTACGGCTCGGTCCCTCGGTAGGCTCGGGACATGCCCGATCGCACCGCGCCTCCTTCTCGCCCCGCCTCCGTGGGCGGCCCCGACGACGGAGCACAGCGCTGGCCGGGCGAGCGGCTGGGGCTGCCCGAGAAGGGCCCGCGCTCCGTGGCCCGGCTCGGGCGGCGCGTCGCCGGTCTCGCCGTCGACTGGGCGATCGCCTACGCCGTGGCCGCACTCTTCTTCGGTGGCGAGGGCCTCGCCATCACCGGGGTGTTCCTGCTCATGCAGATGCTCTTCCTCGTGCTGTTCGGAGGCTCGCTCGGGCACCTCGCCCTGGGCATGCGTCTCGTGCCGATGGCCGGCGGCCGCATCGGTGTGGGGCGTCCCGTCCTGCGGTCGGTGTTGCTCGTGCTCGTCATCCCGGCCGTCGTCTGGGACCTCGACCAGCGGGGTCTGCACGATCGCGTCGCCGGGACGCTCCTCGTCCGCGTCTGAGACGTCCGACGGACGAACGACGGCCCCCCTCCTGGTCGGAGGGGGGCCGTCGTCACGTCACGTCGAGGTGGACGTCGCCGGGGTCAGCGCGGACGACCCGACCGCACCTTGAAGGGGTCGACACCCTTGGGGATGGGCAGGCCGTTCTGACCGAGGGACTGGAGGCGGTTGCTGACGGCCAGCACCTCGTTGCGGTTGATGGACGACTTGAGCTTGTTCATGCGCCCGGCGAGCTTGTGGAGGGGCACGGAGTCCGCATCGGGGCCGACGTTCAGCACGTGGACCGGCACGTTCGGCAGGATGCGCGTGACCTTGCGACGTTCTTCGTCGACGAGTCGGCGGGTCTGGCCGGCGCCGCCTTCGGCGACGAGCACCACACCCGGCCGGCCGACCGCGCGGTACACCGCGGCCTGGCTGCGCCCCTGGACGGCCACGGGCATCTCGGCAGCGCGCCACGCACGACGCAGGCCGCTCTTCATGACCGCACCGACGGCACCCGGCTGCCCCTCGATCTGCGAGTAGGCCGCGCGCTCGGCCTTCCGACCCAGCACGATCAACAGCAGCAGGAATCCGAGCATGACGCCGACGACGATGTAGAGCACCAGCGCGAGCACGTTGCCACCCGTGAGCAGCAGCGCCGCGACCACACCGAGCAGCACGGGCACGAAGAACGCCAGCAGCATCATCGGCAGCGCCGTCTTGTCGACGCGGCGGGTCATCTGGAAGACCTGCCACATCTGCTTGAGACGGCCGGGTTCCTTCGGCGGTTTCGGGGACGTGTTCTCGGGGGGCGTACGACGAGCCATGTGGACCAGGATACGGGGTAAGCGGTCCCGACGAATCCTCCCCAGGGACTCGGATCCGTCGACGGTCGACAGTGTTCCCCCGCGGGACGACGCCGTCCGGCACGGGACGACACCATCGCCTCATGACGAACGAGTCGATCGGCCCCTACCGCGTGCTCTCCCGACGCCTCGACGGTGCGGTGGAGCGCATCCTCGCCGAGGCACCCGGTGGGTCACGCGTCGTGCTCAGGAGGCGCGGGTCGGGCTCGGCGGGACGGTCTCCCGTCGCCGAGGCGGTCGCCTTCGCACGCGCCGACCATCCGCACGTCGCGACCCTCGTCGACGTGCTGACGAGTCCGTCGGGCGAGCTCGTGCTGGTGTTCACGGACGTCGGCGGTGACCCGCTCGCGTCGTGGCTCGCCGCCCGGGGGCGTCCCGAGCCGGGGGAGGTGATCACCCTCGTCGTGCCCGTGCTGGGCGCGGTCCAGCACCTGGCCCGTCGGGGGACGGCCATCGGTGCTCTCGACGTCGACGACATCGAGATCGATGCTCGCGGGGCACCCGTGCTGGTCACCGTGCCGAAAGCGGCCGTCGGTCCGGAGGCAGAGCGCGCGTCGTTGCCCGCGGCGGCGCAGTTCGCCCAGGCTCTCGTCGAGCGGGCGGCGCGACCGGCGTCCCGTGATCCGGCGCCGACCCTGGACGCGTCGAGCTTCGAATCACTGGTCGAGTCGGTCTTCGACCTCGGCGAGGCCGTCCCCCTCTCGAGCGTCGACGCCGTGGTCGACGGCGTCGATGGCGGCCTCGTGCGAGACCCCCTCGTGTCGGCCCCCGAGGACGAGCAGACCATGCGGGGCTGGCTCACCTTCCTGCCCGAATCCGAGGCACTCGACCGGGCGATCGCCGGTGTGCGGGACCTGCGGCCACGGCAGGTCGTCACAGCCCTCGGGACCGTTCGTCGGCGCTACCGACTGCTCGCGGTCGTCGCGGTCGTCGTCGCCGGTGCGGCGATCGTCCTCGGGCCGGCTTCCTCGGCACGCCATGACGGCTCCGACGACCAGGTGGGTGCTGTCTCGGCCGGAAGCGATGCCTCGACGCCGGGGAGTCCTGCGGGCGACTCCCCGGGGGCCACAACGGCCGCACCGTCCCGGTCGGGCGGAACAAGGTCCCTCGACGAGGCCGGGGCACTCGTGGTCGGTGACGATCCCGTCGCAGCTGCCGAGGTGCTCCTGGCGGCTCGTCGGGAATGCCTGCGCGACGTGACACGCAGCTGTCTCGAGGTGGTCGACCAGCCGGGTTCACCGATCGCGCTCCGGGACGATGCCGTGCTCGACGATCCCTCGCTCGCCGGTGCGGCGACGGACGATCTCGAGTTGACGGGAGGGGCGTCACGAACCGGGGGGACGGTCCTGCTCGGGGCGACGGGCCCCGACGGCGAACCGGCCTCGGTCCTCGTGATGAGGACCGAGGCCGGTTGGCGGCTTCGCGACGTGATCGTCGATCGGTGAGGGCGGGCCTCACCCGACGAGCGTCAGATGCCGAGCTTGGACGTGAAGTCCCCGCCCTCGAGACGCTCCTTGACGGCGACCAGGAAGCGGGCGGCGTCGGCACCGTCGACGATGCGGTGGTCGTACGACAGGGCCAGGTAGACCATGGACCGGATCGCGATGGACTCCGACCCGTCGGCCTTGATGACCACCGGGCGCTTGACGACGATGCCGGTGCCGAGGATGGCCACCTGCGGCAAGAAGACCACCGGGGTGTCGAACAGGGCTCCGCGCGAACCCGTGTTCGTGACGGTGAACGTGCCACCGGCCAGCTCGTCGGGCTTCAGCTTGTTGTCACGAGTGCGCTGCGCGAGGTCGGCGATCTGACCGGCGATGCCCGCGAGGTCGAGGTCGGACGCGTTCTTGATGACCGGCGTCAACAGGCCGCGCTCGGTGTCGACCGCCATGGCGACGTGCTCGTGGTCGGGGTAGACGATCGAGTCACCGTCGACGGTGGCGTTCAGCTTGGGGTGCGCCTTGAGTGCCTCGGCGGCCGCGAGCGTGAAGAAGGGCAGGAAGGACAGCTTGTTGCCGGTCTTCTCGAGGAAGGCACCCTTGTTCGCGTCGCGGAACGCGGCCACCTTGGTGACGTCGACCTCGACGACGCTGGTGAGCTGGGCCATGGCCTGCATCGACTGGACCGCGCGCTCGGCGACGACCTTGCGGAGGCGTGACATCGGGACGGTCGTGCCACGCAACGGCGAGACCTCGATCGGAGCGGGACCGGCGGAGGCCGGTTCCGACGTGGTCGAGGACGCGGCGGCCTCGGCCGCGGCGAGGACGTCCTCCTTGCGGATGCGACCTCCGACGCCACTGCCCGTCAGGGTCGAGATGTCGACGCCCTTCTCGTTCGCCAGCTTGCGGACGAGCGGGGTGACGTAGCCGACGGGCGCACCGCTGCTCGGGGCCGGGGTGGCAGGTGCCGAGGTCTCGGACGAGCCCGTCGCAGGCGAAGGGGTCGGTGCCGACGGGGCGGGCTGCTCACTGCTGGGCTGCGTGGCCTCGGGCTGCGCTGCGGCGGGCTGCTGGCTCGCAGCATCCTGCTGTGCCGCAGGCGCCGGGTCCACCGCGGGGGCGGGCTCGGGCGCGCTGGCCGCGGAGTCCTCGCCGGGGGCGGGGGCGGCGGACGAGGCGACCTCGGGCTCCTCGGCCTCGGCGGGCGCCTGCTCGGGCTCCGCGGCGGCCTCGGGCTCGTCCGCGGGGGCCTCGGACGCGCTGCCGTCTCCGATGCGGACGAGGGCGGTACCCACCTCGACGGTCTCGTCCTCGGCGACGAGGATCTCTTCGATCACACCGGCGACCGGCGAAGGGATCTCGGTGTCGACCTTGTCGGTCGAGACCTCGAGCAGCGGCTCGTCGACCTCGACGCGGTCACCGACGTTCTTCAACCAGCGGGTGACCGTACCCTCGGTGACACTCTCTCCGAGTGCCGGGAGGTTGACGGATTCGCTCATCTGTGGGGCTCCTTTGACGACATGTGTGTGTCTGTGATTGCTGTGGTGGTGATGCGGGCCCCTGCTTCGCAGGAGCGATGGTGCTCGGGATCTACATCGCGTGGAGCGGCTTGCCCGCGAGGGCCAGCATGGCTTCGCCGAGTGCTTCGTTCTGGGTGGGGTGGGCGTGGATCAGGGGGGCGACGTCTTCCGGGTAGGCCTCCCAGTTGACGGCGAGCTGTGCCTCACCGATCAGCTCTCCGACGCGGGCACCGATCATGTGGACGCCGACGACGGGGCCGTCGACCACGCGGACGACCTTGACCGAACCGCTGGTGCCGATGATGTGGCTCTTGCCGTTGCCCGCGAGGTTGTAGTCGTAGCTGGTGACCTTGTCGGCGCCGTACTGGTCGGCGGCCTTGACCTCGGTCAGGCCGACCGAGGCGACCTCGGGGTCGGAGTACGTGACCTTGGGGATGTTCACGTCGGAGATCACCTGCGGCTTGAGGCCCGCGATCTCTTCGGCGACGAAGATGCCGTGCTGGAAGCTGCGGTGGGCGAGCTGGAGGCCGGGCACGATGTCGCCCAGGGCGTAGACGCCGGGGACGTTCGTCGCGAGGCGCTCGTTCGTCAGGACGAAACCGCGGTCCATCGTGATGCCGACCTCTTCGTAGCCGAGACCGGCGGTCGAGGGGCCACGGCCGACGGCGACGAGCATGAGGTCCGCCTCGAAGGTCTTGCCGTCCTCGAGTGTGACGACGACGCCGTCGTCGTTCTGCTCGACACCCTGGAACCGAACACCGAGCGAGAAGGCGATGCCCCGCTTGCGGAAGGCACGCTCGAACTGCTTCGAGATGGACTCCTCCTCGTTGGGCACGAGGTGGGGCAGGGCCTCGACGATGGTGACGTCGACGCCGAAGCTCTTCCAGACGCTGGCGAACTCGACGCCGATGACACCGCCGCCGAGGATGACGACCTTGTTCGGCACGTGGTCGAGCGCCAGGGCGTGCTCGCTGGTGATGACCTTGCCACCGATCTCGAGACCGGGGAGGCTGCGCGAGTACGACCCCGTGGCGAGCACGACGTTCTTCGCCTTGAGCGTGGTCTCGCCGACCTGGACGGTCGACGGGGAGGTGAGCTTGCCCTCGCCTTCGACGGTCGTGATGCCGCGAGCCTTGACGAGTCCCTGGAGACCCTTGTACTTGCTGGCGACGATCCCCTCGCGATACGAGGTCACCGCGGCGATGTCGATGCCGTGGAAGTCCGTGTTGACGCCGTACTTGGCGGATTCACGCGAGACGTCGGCCACCTCGGCCGAGTGCAGCAGTGCCTTGGTGGGGATGCAACCACGGTGGAGGCAGGTGCCCCCGACCTTGTCCTTCTCGACGAGTGCGACGCTCAGGCCCAACTCGCTCGCTCGCAGCGCTGCGGCGTATCCGCCGCTCCCGCCACCGAGCACCACCAGGTCAAAATTCTGTTCCGACACCCAGCAACTCCCTCGTGCGTCCGCGGAACCCCGACGCCGAGGCGGGGCCGTCGCGGTGGCGACGACGCCCGTCCCCGAACCGACCGCACCGTTCGGCGGCGTCGTCGTGACGCACGTCGGCGGATGCCCTCGGGGGACCGATCTCAGCGGGTTTCTCCCGCCCCCACGACCCTACTACGCAGCGGAAAACTTGTCGGCCAGCTCGATCAGGGTGCGGACGGTCACACCCGTCGAGCCCTTGGCCGTGTAGCCGTAACCGCCGCCCTTGTTGTTCGACGGCCCCGCGATGTCGAGGTGCGCCCAGGGGATCGGCGTCGACGTTCCCTCGCGCGACCCGACGAACTCGTTGAGGAAGACGCCGGCCAGCAGCATGCCGGCCGCCGTGTTGCCCGGGGTCGCGTTCACGAGGTCGGCCACGTCGGAGTTCAGGCGCGCCCGAAGTTCGGCGGCGAGCGGCATGCGCCAGAACGTCTCGCCCGCCGCGTCGGCGAGCGACACGATCTCGGACGCGAGGTCGTCGTTGCCCATGACGCCGACGTAGCGCATGCCGAGGGCGACGACCTGGGCGCCCGTGAGGGTGGCCACGTCGACGATGGCGTCGGGCTGCTCGTCGCTCGCCGCGACCAGGCCGTCCGCCATGACCAGACGGCCCTCGGCGTCGGTGTTCGTCACCTCGACGGTGGTGCCGCCCTTGATGGTGAGGACGTCGTCGGGTCGGATCGCCGTGCCGCTCGGCATGTTCTCGGCGATGCAGAGCCAGGCGGTCAGTCGAACGGGCAGCCGCAGCTTCGCCACGGCGACCGTCACGGCGAGGACCGTCGCGGCACCCGTCATGTCGTCCTTCATGCCGAGCATGCTCGCGGCGGGCTTCAGCGACAGTCCGCCCGTGTCGTACGTGATGCCCTTGCCGACCAGGGCCAGGTGCTTCGCTGCCCCGGCGGGGGAGTACTCGACCTTGACCAGCCGGGGTCCACGACTCGACCCCTGGCCGACGCCGAGGATGCCCCCGTACCCGCCGTCGCGGAGACCGTCCTCGTCGAGGACGGTGACCGAGAGGGCGTCGTCCGCGGCATGCGCCACGGCGAAGTCGGCGAGTGCCTGGGGGTACATCTGCTGCGGGGGAGTCGTGGCCAGGTCGCGGACGGTGTGCACGGCCTCGGCCACCACGGCCGCGCGCTCGAGGGCGGAGTCCTGGACGTCGGCCGACGTCGCCAGGGCGATGTCACGGGCGTGTCGACGGGTGTCGGACGCCGAGGAGTGGCGGAAGGCGTCGAACTCGTACGACGCGATCGCGGCGCCTTCGAGCGCGGCCAGGGCGCCGGCGGTGTCTCCCACGGGCAGGGCCAGGACGACCCGGTCGACCGCGGTGAGTTGACGGACGGCCGACCCCGCGGCGTAGCGGAGGCTCTCGGCCGTGACGGAGTCACCCAGGCCGACCAGGGCCACGATCGAGGCGGTGACGCCGGCCGCGGGGACCTTGACGAGTTCGTCCCGGGCGCCGGTCACACCCAAGGCGGCGAACGACTCGGCGAGCCCCGGGACCTCGAGGGTCGGTTCGGGGCCGTCGGCCCCCTTCACGACGCCGACGACGAGGACGTCGGCCTCGGCGGCGATCGGATCGGACGGCAGGACGGAGAGCGTGGCGACGGTCATCGGCCCATCGTATCGACCGTGGTGTTCGCTCTCGGCACGTGGTCGGGGCACCTTCCGTCGACGCCCGGTGCCTAGCATGGAGACCATGCACGACCCCGCAGCCCTCTACGACATCACACCCGACGCCGACGACGTGCCCGAAGGCCTGCCGCTCGTCGCCGGCCTGACCGGGTTCGCCGACGCGGGCTCGGCGGTGAGCCAGCTGGCGGAGTACGTCCTCGACACCCTCGACCACACCCTCGTGGCGACCTTCGACGCCGACGAGCTCCTCGACTACCGGGCCCGTCGCCCGACCTTCACCTTCGACCAGGACCACATCTCCGAGATCGAGCCCTCGACCCTGTCGCTCTACCTCGTCCACGACGACCTCGGTCAACGGTTCCTCCTCCTCGCGGGGTTCGAACCCGACTTCCAGTGGCAGCGCTTCACCGCGGCCGTCGTGCAGCTCGTCGAGCGCTACCGCGTCTCGACCACGACGTGGGTGCACTCCATCCCCATGCCCGTGCCCCACACGCGTCCGATCGGGGTGACGGTGAGCGGCAACCGCTCCGACCTGGTCGAGGCCATGTCGGTGTGGAAGCCCGTCACCCAGGCCCCTGCCAACGCGTTGCACCTCGTCGAGCACCGCCTCGGCGAGACCGGGCACCCCACGGCGGGGTTCGTCCTGCTCGTGCCGCACTACCTGGCCGACACGGAGTTCCCCGACGCCGCGGTGGCGGCGTTGTCGAGCATCAGCGCTGCGACGGGTCTGATCTTCCCGACCGACCGCCTCCGCGAAGAGGGCCGCGACTTCATGGTCAAGGTCGACGAACAGGTCGCGGGCAACCACGAGCTCTCCCGCCTGGTGGCCACCCTCGAGGAACGTCACGACACCTACATGCAGGGCAACCCCCTGCCCTCCCCGCTGACCGACCAGGACGGCCAGGTGCCCTCGGCCGACGCCCTCGCGGCCGAACTCGAGAAGTTCCTCGCCACCCGGCGGGTGGACGGCGAGGGCGACGACCGCTCCTGACCGACGCCGCGCCTCCCGGGTCCGTTCCGATCCGGGAGCGCAGGAGGCGCGGGCCGGCGGCCAGCCCCCGGTCGGCTAGGGTCGCGGGGTGAACTCCGCGCGTGCCTGGCTCGTCTGGGGCGCCGCCGTGTTCGCCTACGTCGTCGCCGTCCTGCAGCGGTCGTCGCTCGGGGTCTCGGGTGTCGAGGCGCAGCACCTCTTCGGCGTCTCGGCCTCGACGCTGTCGACCCTGGCCGTCGTGCAGCTCGTCGTCTACGCCGGGCTGCAGATCCCGGTCGGCGTCCTGCTCGACCGGGTCGGGCCCAAGAGACTCATCGTCGCCGGTGCCGTCCTGTTGGCCGCGGGCCAACTCGTCGTGGCGCTCTCGCCGCCGACCATCGGCGTGGCCGTCGCGGGCCGCGTGCTCGTGGGCGCCGGCGACGCGATGACCTTCATCTCGGTGATCCGTCTTCTGCCTTCGTGGTTCCGCGGGCCGATCCTTCCGCAGGTGTCGCAATGGACCGGCAACGTCGGACAGATCGGCCAGGTGCTGTCGGCCGTGCCGCTCTCGATCGTGCTGCACGGGGCGGGGTGGGGTCCGGCCTTCCTCAGCGCGGCGTCCCTCTCGGTCGTGGCCGCCGTGGTCGTCCTGCTGGTGGTCAAGGAGTCCCCGGCCGGCCGCATCCGCTCCGAATCGGTCCTCAGCTGGGCCGACGCGGGCCGACAGCTCGGGCAGAGCGTCCGTCGTCCGGGGACCCGGCTGGGGTTCTGGTCGCACTTCGTGACACAGTCGTCGGGCACGGTCTTCAGCCTGCTGTGGGGCGTTCCGCTGCTCGTGGGCGGCCTCGGCTTCTCGACCGGCGAGGCCTCGGGCATGCTCTCGCTGCTCGTGGTGTCGGGTGTCGTGGCGGGGCCGATCCTCGGCGTGCTGGTCGCGCGCTACCCGATGCGACGGTCCAATCTCGTCCTCGGCATCGTCACGGTGCTGGCCGTCGTCTGGACGACGTTGCTGGCGTGGCCCGGGACGCCTCCGCACTGGCTCGCGTACGTGCTGGTCGTCGTCCTCGGGGTGGGCGGTCCGGGCTCCTTGATCGGCTTCGACTTCGCGCGGACGTTCAACCCGCTCCGCAGTCTGGGGGTGGCCAACGGCGTGGTCAACGTCGGCGGCTTCCTGGCGAGCTTCGTCATGATGTTCCTGATCGGCGTCGTCCTCGACCGACTCGACGCGGCCCGCGTCGCCTCGGGGCAACCGAGCGACCTCTTCGCCTTCGAGTCGTTCCGCATCGCCCTGCTCGTCCAGTACGTGGTCGTCGGCGGTGGCGTGGTGGCCTTGCTCGTCGAGCGCCGACGCACCCGTCGTGGCCTTCGGCTCGAGGAAGGAATAGAGGTGGCGCCCCTCTGGGTTGCCCTGAACAGGAGATGGCAGGCCGCGCGCAACCGGCCCCGACGGGACCCACACGCCTGACGTCGCCCGTGTCGCCCGGCACCGGCCGGACGTGCAATAATGGGATACGGACCCGTTCATGTCCATCGATCGAGTTCACGAGTCGGCACAGTCGACGCGCTTTCGATCGAGGACTTGACATGGGTCCTAGTACTGCCCGAATTCGGCCGACGCCCAGTGCCGGTCGACGTCCCCACCGGCGCACGTGAACGCGACGATCGCGTCCGGTCCGGAACGTACCGAGAACTGAAAGGTGTTCGCATGGCTACACGCAGCAAAGCGACCACGGCCCCTGACGAGGCCGTGACCGACGACACGGCCGTCGAGGCCGAGACCACGGCTCCCGTCGCCAAGAAGGCCCCGGCGAAGAGGGCTCCCGCCAAGAAGGCGGCGGCCAAGGCGCCGGCCAAGACCGCAGCCGCCAAGAAGGCCGCCGCGGCCGAATCCGCCGACGACGAGGTCGACGCCGAGGCCGCCGTCGATCCGGCTGCCGGCGACGACGCCGAGGCCGAGGGTGCGAAGCCCGCACCCGAGATCTTGCCGACGGGTGCGCTCGTCATCTCGCAGGACGACGACGACGAGATGCCCGTCTACTCGACGACCATCACGGGTGCGACGGCCGACCCCGTCAAGGACTACCTGAAGCAGATCGGCAAGGTCGCCCTGCTGAACGCGGCCGAAGAGGTCGAGCTCGCCATGCGCATCGAGGCGGGCCTGTTCGCCGACGACAAGCTCGCCAACAGCACCGGCCTGAGCCGCGAGCTCGAGCGTGAGCTGCGCTGGGTGTCGCGCGACGGCCAACGCGCCAAGAGCCACCTGCTCGGTGCCAACCTCCGACTCGTGGTCAGCCTGGCCAAGCGCTACACGGGCCGCGGCATGCAGTTCCTCGACCTGATCCAAGAGGGCAACCTGGGTCTGATCCGCGCCGTCGAGAAGTTCGACTACACCAAGGGCTTCAAGTTCTCCACGTACGCCACCTGGTGGATCCGCCAGGCCATCACTCGTGCCATGGCCGACCAGGCCCGCACGATCCGCATCCCGGTGCACATGGTCGAGGTCATCAACAAGCTCGCCCGCGTCCAGCGCCAGATGCTGCAAGACCTGGGACGCGAGCCCACGCCCGAAGAGCTCTCCCGTGAACTGGACATGACGCCCGAGAAGGTCGTCGAGGTCCAGAAGTACGGTCGCGAGCCCATCTCTCTCCACACGCCTCTGGGTGAAGACGGCGACAGCGAGTTCGGTGACCTCATCGAGGACACCGAGGCCGTCGTGCCCGCCGACGCCGTCGGGTTCACGATGCTGCAGAAGCAGCTCGAGTCGCTGCTCGACAGCCTGTCCGAGCGTGAAGCCGGCGTCATCCGCATGCGCTTCGGCCTGGGCGACGGCATGCCGAAGACCCTCGACCAGATCGGTGACACGTTCGGCGTGACGCGCGAGCGCATCCGCCAGATCGAGTCCAAGACGATGGCGAAGCTCCGCCACCCGTCGCGTTCGCAGTCGCTCCGCGACTACCTCGAGTAGGCCCGTGCGTTACCTGGTCCCCGTGCTGGCCGGCCGACTCGTCCGGGCGGTCGCCCGGTTGCGGGGCGGCGGGTCCGCGTACCCGGGGCAGACCGTCCTGAAGCTCGCGCCCGATTTCCTGACGCACGTCTCGTCGCAGTTCGAGCGCGGCGTCGTGTTCGTGCTCGGATCGAACGGCAAGTCGACGACGACGATGATGCTGACCGAGACGCTCCGGGCCCACGGGCTCAAGGTGTTCACGAACCCGACGGGTGCCAACCTGCCTCAGGGCATCGCGTCGGCCTTCCTCCGCGAGGTGACGCCGTTCGGTCGCGTCCGCGACGACATCGGCGTGATCGAGGTCGACGAGGCGTTCGCCGTCGAGTTGACGAAGTCCCTGCACCCCTCGACGGTGCTCATGCTCAACGTGCAGGTCGATCAGCTGTACCGGTTCTTCGAGACCGAGCGGGTCGGCACGATGATGACCGACACGGCTGCCGTGGCCACCGCCGCGGTCGTGACGAACCGCGACGACCAGCACCTGGGCCCGTACCAGGCCGTCGGTCGCCAGACGGTGACCCGTTTCGGTGCCTCACCCGAGGTCGTCTCCGCGTCACCCAACGGCCTCCAGAACGCCAACGACTTCAGCCGTGAGGCCGACACCTCGCTGACCGCCGAGACCGAGGTGACCGCTCTCACGGGCACGGGCGCCACCATCACCGTCTCCGGCACCCCGATCGACGTCCGGCTGCCGGCGCGTGGTCTGCACTACGCCGTGGACGCCGCGGCGGCCCTCCAGACGGCGTCGGTCGTCCTGGGGCACCCGGTCGACCCGACTGCCGTCCAGCGGGCCTTCGAGAGCATGAAGCCGGCCTACGGTCGCGGTGAGCGCATGTCCCTCGGCGCCGACGAGGCCGAGTTCATCATGTTCAAGAACGCGGCGAGCCTTCAGATGAACCTCGACGCACTCCCGCGGGGCGTCGAGCAGGTCATGTTGGCGATCGACGAGGGCACGCCCGACATCTCGTGGATCTACGACATCGACTTCTCGCACCTCGACCACGTCGACGTCCTCGCGGGAGCGAAGGCCTGGCAGTTGGCCTTGCGACTCGAGCACGAGGGCATCCCCGTCCACGTGATCGAAGAGGACATCTCGAAGGCCATCCGCCTCATGCGGGCCCTTCCGTCCCCGAGCGACAACACGAAGCACTTCGTGACGAACTACGAGCAGATGATGCTGGCCCGCCGCATCCTCGGCCACCCCGACCTGGAGAAGACCGCGTGAGCGACGACGTCCTCCGAATCGTCCACCTCTACCCGGAAGAGCTCGGTGTGAGCGGTGATCGGGGCAACGTGACGACGCTCGCGGTGCGCGCGCGCCGAGCCGGGATCGACAGCTCGGTTCTCGAGTACCGGATCGGTGACGACGTGCCGACCGTTGCCGACGTGGTCGTGGTGGGGCACGGCCCCCTGTCGGGCGTCCGTGCCGTCGCCGCCGACGCTCGTCGCCTCGCGCCGGCACTCGAGTCGTTCGCCGCCTCCGGCGTCCCCGTGGTGGCAGTGGGGGGCGGTCTCGAGCTCCTGAGCCGCGGAGTCGAGGGCGTCGACGGCGAGTCGGTCGAGGGCGTCGGCTTCTTCGACGCCGTCGTCCGCCGTGGGGCTCCTCGAAGGACGAACTACCTGCAGGTGACCACCGACTACCAGGGTGACGAGATCACCCTCTTCGGCTTCGAGGACCATGCCGCCCACCTCGAGCTCGGCACGGACGTCGTGCCGTTCGGTTCCGTGGTCCACGGCGGCGGGAACGGCGACGGCCGCGAGGGGGTACGCCGAGGGGTGTCGTTCGGCACCCAGCTCAAGGGACCGGTTCTCCCTCTGAATCCCTCCCTGACCGATCGGGTCCTGCGAGTCGCGTTGAGCCGCCGCATGATCTCGTACTCGGCGGGCGAAGAGCACGCGAAGCTCGACGAGTACGCCGCCGCGTCGCAGAAGGTGATCGCCGACAACCTCGAACGCTCGTTCAAGGCCATGTGACGACCTCGGCACGACAGCACGACGAAGGCCCCGCATCGATCGGATGCGGGGCCTTCGTCGTGCTGCCGACCCGGGCTGTGGTCCGGGGCGGCGCCGCGTCTCAGTGCGCGAGGAGCTTCGAGCTCTCGTCGAGCCATTCGATGGCGGTGGGCTGCAGCTTCTCTTTGAACTTCGCGCCGTGGTGGGCGCAGAAGAGGAGTTCGCCGGTGGCCATGGTCGCGCGGATGTAAGCCTGGGCTCCGCAGCTGTCGCAGCGGTCCGCAGCGCTCAACTGGTAGCGGGAGCCGAGCTCGTCGACGGCGGTCTGGTCGGTGGCCATCTGAGTCATGTGATGCTCCTCCTGACGGTGGTGCGGTGGGTGAGACACTCATCAAAACACGCCGACGTCCGTATCGCGTGACATCGGCCCCGGATTTCGCTCATCGCGTAGCGGAGGCCGGGTCGGAGAGTGTCGGGACTGCCGTGTCGGTAGCCCTCGGTAGGCTGTAACGCGGCCACCGCCTCCCCGCATTCCCGTCGTCGAGAGATGACGGCGGGCCCTTCAGGAGAACCATGCCCCCCACCTCGTCCGCACCCGCCTCCGACTACTCGGCCCGGCACCTCTCGGTGCTCGAAGGCCTCGAGGCCGTGCGTAAACGTCCCGGCATGTACATCGGGTCGACCGACTCACGCGGCCTCATGCACTGCCTCTGGGAGATCATCGACAACTCGGTCGACGAGGCCCTCGGGGGGCACGGAGACACGATCGACGTCGTGCTGCACTCCGACGACAGCGTCGAGGTCCGCGACAGCGGTCGTGGCGTGCCCGTCGACATCGAACCCAAGACGGGTCTCAGCGGTGTCGAGGTCGTGTTCACGAAGCTCCACGCCGGGGGCAAGTTCGGTGGTGGCTCGTACACGTCGTCCGGTGGCCTCCACGGTGTCGGGGCCTCCGTCGTCAACGCGTTGTCGGAGCGGCTCGACGTCGAGGTCGACCGGGGCGGCAAGACGTACGCCATGTCGTTCCGTCGTGGCGAACCCGGCACGTTCGACGACGAGGGGGAGCCCACCCCCGATTCACCGTTCACCCCGTTCGTCTCGGGCAGCGTGCTCCGCGAGGTCGGCAAGACCAAGCGCGGTGTCACCGGCACCCGGGTGCGGTACTGGGCCGACCGGCAGATCTTCACCCGGGGGGCCTCGTTCCAGACCGACGAGCTCTCGGCCAGGGCACGACAGACGGCCTTCCTCATCCCGGGGCTCACGCTCACGCTGCGCGACGAGCGTGCCGGATCGCTCACCGACGGCGGCTTCCCCCTCGAGAGCACCTTCCGCTTCGACGGTGGGATCAGCGAGTACGTCGAGTTCCTGGCGCCCGACACGGCGGTGACCGACACGTGGCGCCTGACCGGGTCGGGCACCTACACCGAGACGGTGCCCGTGCTCACGGACGGCGGAGCCATGATCGCGACCGAACTCGAGCGCCAGTGCGACGTCGACATCGCACTGCGCTGGGGCGGGGGATACGAGACCGTCTTCCGCAGCTACGTGAACATCATCGCCACGCCGAAGGGCGGATCGCACCAGACCGGCTTCGAGACCGGGCTGCTGAAGTTCGTCCGTCAGCAGGTCGAGGCCAACGCCCGTCGCCTCAAGGTCGGCACCGACAAGATCGAGAAGGACGACGTCCTGGCCGGCCTGACGGCGGTGCTCACCGTGCGCCTCCCCGAGCCGCAGTTCGAGGGCCAGACGAAAGAGATCCTGGGCACGCCGGCCGTACGGGCCATCGTGGCGAACGTCGTGGCCACCGAGTTCGGCAAGCTGTTCACCTCGACCCGCCGTGAAGACAAGGCCCAGACCGCCCTCGTGCTCGACAAGGTCGTCGCCGAGATGAAGACCCGCATCGCCGCCCGGGCGCACAAAGAGACCCAGCGTCGCAAGAACGCCCTCGAGAACTCGACCCTGCCGGCCAAGCTCGTCGACTGCCGGTCGAACGACGTGGCGAACAGCGAGCTGTTCATCGTCGAAGGCGACTCCGCGTTGGGCACGGCCAAGGTCGCCCGGAACAGCGAGTTCCAGGCCCTCCTGCCGATCCGCGGCAAGATCCTGAACGTCCAGAAGGCCTCGGTCAGCGACATGCTGTCCAACCTCGAATGCGCCTCCATCATCCAGGTGCTGGGGGCCGGGTCGGGGCGGTCCTTCGACCTCGAGGCAGCCCGCTACGGCAAGGTCATCATCATGAGCGACGCCGACGTGGACGGTGCCCACATCCGGACGCTGCTGCTCACGCTGTTCTTCCGGTACATGCGACCGATGATCGAGGCCGGTCGCGTCTTCGCGGCCGTTCCCCCGCTGCATCGGGTGGTCGTGATGCACCCCGGCAGCAAGCCCAACGAGACGATCTACACGTACTCCGAGAAAGAGCTGCACGGCGTCCTCGCGGGGCTCAAGCGCACCAACAAGAAGTTCCAGGACCCCATCCAGCGGTACAAGGGTCTCGGCGAGATGGATGCCGAACAACTCCGGACCACGACGATGGAACGTCAGAACCGCATGCTGCGCCGCGTCAAGGTCGACGACGCCGAGAACGCCGCACGGGTCTTCGAGTTGTTGATGGGCAATGACGTCGCCCCTCGCAAGGAGTTCATCATCGACGGAGCCGGTCTCAGCCGCGACCGCATCGACGTCTGAGTCCCGACCGACTCGTGGCCGACGAGGACGGCGCCGCCTCTCGACTTCGAGGTGCGGTGCCGTCCCGGTCGGTCGTCCGAGGCGTCACTCGCCGGGTTCGGCGCCTGCCTCGAGGCCCGTGGCCGAGTCGGTGATGTGGGCCACCGAGGCCCCGACGGACCCGACGGGTGCGTCGAGGGGCATGCCGGAGCCGTCCCGGCGTGACAGCTCGGTCGGCAGGCTCCGGACGGAGCCGTCCGGGCCGACCGCCTGCGCGGGGGCCGGTCCGACCCAGGCCAGCGACAGGGCGTCTTCGCCCTTGAGCAGCGAGTGGGACCGGACGCCGCCGGTGGCGCGCCCCTTGCCCGGGTACTCGTCGAAGGCACTGAGCTTCGCACGTCCGGGGTCGGTGCCGGCGATCGTCGAGCTGCTCGACGACACCGTCGCGACGACGGCCTCGTGACCTGCGGGCACGGCGCCGAAGAAGATGACGCTCGCGTCGTCCGGGAGGTTGATGCCGGCCACCCCGCCGCCGGCGGGCCCCTGCGGTCGTACCGCCGAGGCGGTGAACCGGAGCAACTGCGTGGCGGAGGTGATGAAGACGAGCTCGTCCTCGTCGACCCCCTGGGCGACTCCGACCACCTGATCGCCCTTCTTCAGGGTGATGACCGGGAAGTCGGGTCGGGCGGGGTACTGGCCGGTCGCGACCCGTTTGACGACACCCCTGGCCGTGCCCAGCGCGATGCTCCGGTCCGCGGTGAGCGAGACGAGCCCGAGCACCCGTTCTTTCTTGTCGACCAAGCCGATGTAGTCCCTGATGGGCACCCCCGCACCGAGTTGGACCGACGTGGGTGGCACCGACGGGAGGTCGACGGGGGTGAGACGGATCAGACGCCCGAGGTTCGTCACGGCACCGATCTCGGTCCGCGTGGTCGTGTCGATCGACGACAGGACGGCATCGTGCTTGGTGCGGCGGGTCGGGGGAGTGGGGGCCGCGGAGTCGGGGTCGAGGTGGTCCACGCGCAGGACGCGACCCGTCGTCGAGAGGAACACCCGGGTCGGGGTGTCGGCGATCTCGAGGACGGGGGTGGATCTGCTGCCGCGACCCGTCGTGGCGACGCTCGGCTTGGCCTCGGTGAGGAGGGTCCGCCGCGGCGTGCCGAACTGCTCCGCGATCTCGCCGAGCTCGCTCGAGACGAGGGCACGGAGGCGGGCCGCGTCGGCCAACAGGTCCTTGAGGTCGGCGATGGCCGCGAGCAGCTCGTCACGTTCGGCCTCGAGTTCGATGCGACTGAACCTGGTCAGCCGGCGCAACTGCAGGTCGAGGATGTACTCGGCCTGGATCTCGCTGAGGTCGAACACCTCGCGCAGCCGAGCGCGGGCAGCGGCCGTGTCGTCGCTGGTCCGGATCACCTGGATGACCTCGTCGATGTCGACGATGGCGACGAGCAGGCCCTCGACGAGGTGGAGTCGGTCTTCTTTCTTCGCCAACCGGTAGCGGCTGCGACGCGTGACGACCGACAGGCGGTGGGCGACGTAGACCTCGAGCATCTCCTTCAGCCCGAGCGTGCGCGGCTGCCCCTCGACCAGGGCGACGTTGTTGATGCTGAAGCCGTCCTCGAGCGGCGTGTACCGGTAGAGCTGCTCGAGGACGGCTTCGGGGCTGAACCCCGTCTTGATCCCGATCACGAGACGGAGACCGTGCTTGTGGTCGGTGAGGTCGGTGACGTCCGTGATGCCGGTCAGCTTCTTCGCCTGCACCCCGTCCTTGATCTTCTCGATCACCTTCTCGGGCCCCACCAGGTACGGCAGCTCGGTCACCACGAGCCCGTTCTTCCGCGCCGTGATGCTCTCGACGCCGACCCGCGCCCGGGTCTTGAAGCTGCCCCGACCCGTCGCGTAGGCGTCGCGGACCCCCGCGAGCCCGGCGATCGTGCCGCCGGTGGGCAGGTCTGGCCCGGGCACGAACGCCATGAGGTCGTCGAGGCTCGCGTCGGGGTGGTCGATGAGGTGTCTCGCGGCGCCGACGACCTCGACGAGGTTGTGTGGCGCCATGTTCGTCGCCATGCCCACCGCGATGCCGCTCGCACCGTTCACCAACAGGTTGGGGAAGGCCGCGGGAAGCACCTCGGGCTGCATCAGCTGGTTGTCGTAGTTGGGGACGAAGTCGACGACGTCCTCGCCGAGTCCCTGCGTCATGGCCAGGGACGCCTCGGCGAGACGGGCCTCGGTGTACCGCGGTGCAGCGGGCCCGTCGTCCAGGGAGCCGAAGTTGCCGTGCCCGTCGATCAGCGGCACGCGCATGGTGAACGGCTGCGCCTGACGCACCATGGCGTCGTAGATCGCGGTGTCGCCGTGCGGGTGGAGCTTGCCCATGACCTCGCCGACGACGCGCGCGCTCTTCACGTGACCGCGGTCGGGCCGCAGGCCCATCTCGGACATCTGGTAGAGGATGCGCCGCTGGACCGGCTTGAGGCCGTCCCGGGCGTCGGGGAGCGCCCGCGAGTAGATGACCGAGTACGCGTACTCGAGGAACGACCCCTGCATCTCGAGCGAGACGTCGATGTCCTCGATGCGTTCGCCGTGGTCGGGGCTGCTCGTGTTCTCGGTGGTGGTCATGCACTTCTCACGGATCGGGGTGGACGGGGCACCCGATCGTCGCTGTGCCAGACTGGGGCCGGTGTCCTCCATCGTACCGGCGCGCCCCCAGGGGGCCGTGAGCCTGGCCGACGTGGTGCCCTCGTGTCTCGCGTCCCTCCGGGGTGAGGCCAACGCGCTCCACCTCCCTGCCGCACGGGCCGCCGTCGTCGTCCTGGTGGACGGTCTCGGCCAGGCGGCTCTCGGAGCCCGTCGAGGCCATGCCAGGACGTTGTCGGGCGTGAAGGGCAGCCTGTGGTCCGGGTGGCCCACCACCACCGCGGCGGCGCTCACCACGCTGACGACCGGGGCTCTTCCCGGCGAGCACGGCCTCGTCGGCTACTCGGCCCTCGACCCCGAGAACGATCGTGTGGTCAAGCAGCTCTCGGGCTGGGACGACCGCATGCGACCCGACGAGTGGCAGCGCCGTCCCACGCTGTTCGAGACGACTCCCGACGTGGAGTCCCATGCCGTGGGCCCCAAGCGCTACCGATCGTCCGGCCTGACCGAGGCCATCCTGCGAGGAGCCACCTACGACGTGGCGGAGAGCGTGGGAGACCGCTTCGCGACCGCGGCGAGACTGGTCGAATCGACCCGCGCCTCCTTGGTGTACCTCTACGTCCCCGAACTCGACATGATCGCCCACCGCGCCGGATGGGAGTCCGACGAGTGGATCGACGCCCTCGAGGGCGTCGACGCCGAGGTGCGGGGGCTCGAGTCCACGGTCGCACCCGACGTCGGCGTGATCGTGACGGCCGACCACGGGATCGTCGACGTCGCCGAACGGCGACGCATCGTGTTCGGGGGAACGCCGGCCCTGGTCGACGGGGTGAGGCACGTGGCGGGGGAGCCTCGCTGCCTGCAGCTGCACCTCGAACCCGACGCGGACGAGTCCCGACGGAGTGCGTTGCTCGACGCCTGGCGGGCGGCAGAAGGGGACCGGGCCTGGGTGCTGACCCGAGCCGAGGCGGTCGAAGCCGGTTGGTTCGGGGCCGTCGACCCCGCCGTGCTGCCGCGCATCGGCGACCTCATCGTGGCTGCCCGTCGGGGGGTCGCCTACTACGACGGCCGAGATCGCGGCGGTGAGCCCGGCACGATGGTGGGCCACCACGGGTCGTGGTCCGACGACGAGACCCTGGTTCCCCTGCGCACGTTCGGTGCCTACCGGCGGTGACGGTCGCCGACCCGGGCAGAGGGGTCAGGCGGGATCGTCGTCCGAGCGGGCGCCGAACACGATCTCGTCCCAGCTCGGCATCGAGGTGCGCCCACGCGACTTCTTCGCCGGCTGAGCAGCGCTGGGCATCTCGCGACGACCCGCTCGTCCCCGGCTTCCCCGGATGCCCGTCGGCTGGACCGGCGCGTCGGCCGTCCGTGCGTCACCGTGATCCGACGGGTGGGGCAGCACGGGCGTGGGCTTGGTGGCCCCTTCGGGCAGGTCGAAGTCGTCCAGGGGGACGTCGATCACGCGGATCGTCCCGGTGACCGGGTGGTCGGAACGCCCGTCGTCGTCCGAGAAGCGGGCCGCCTCGCGTTCTCCGCGACGCCGGCGCAGGGCCTCGAGCAGGTCGGCGGTCTGGTCGTGACCGCTCGCGTCGTCCGGCGCCCGGTTGGCGGCGGCGAAGGAGGCGGTGCCCCGGACGCCGGGACGCAACCGATCGGTCGCGGTCTCGGCCGGCAGTTCGACGTCGTCCACCTGGTCCACCAGGAACGCCCCGCTGTCGAAACGACCCGAGGTGTCGTCGTGGCGTGGCTCGCGGGCCACGACCCGGAGGCGCGGCACGAGCGGCCCGGCCTCCTCGCCGTGCTGGGAGAGTCGGTGGGCGTCGCCGCCGAGGGGAGCCAGGACCGACTTCTTCGGGTCGAAGCGCCACGTCGCGTCGCGCTCGACCTCATGTGTCACGAAGGCCAGGTGGACCACCCAGCCGTGCTCGGCGTCCTTGTAGGCGCTCCACTCGCGTTGCGAGGTCTCGGCGCCGTCGAGTCGCTCGTCGATGACGGCCCCGAAGGTCGTCGCGTGCACGCCGGAGGCCGCGTCGTCCGCGACGGACACCGTGACGGCTCGTGCGCTCTCGAGGACGAAGGCGCGCTCGGCCAGGACCGGTCCCTCGAAGCGGTGCACGTAGTCGAGGTCGGCGCCGGTCAGGTCGGCGACCTGCTGCGGAGTCTTGCCCGCCCGGACCAGGGCCTGGATCTCGCGTGGCGGAGCCTTCCGCTCGACCGGAGCGTCTCCCGGGTTGGCCGCCCGGAGCTGGGAGTGGAGGGTGTGGGTGACGGGAAGGCGGTACTCGCCACCGGCGTCGGTGGAGACGAGCAGAGCTCCGCTCTGGACGCCGATGACCCTGAGATCCTGCATTTTCCACGCCTTTCACCGTCGTGATACGGAGGCAAGAGTCGCACGTCGGCACCCGTTCTCGCGGGAATACGACGGGCGTGCCGTCAGTTCTTCCGAGGCGGCTGAAAGGCCGTGGGAACGGGTTTGCTATTCGACAACGAGTGATGCAAACTGCACCCGCCGAATCGGGCACACGAACGACCGAAGAACTGGATGGGCATGGCCACCGACTACGACGCACCTCGCAAGAACGACGACGACGGCTCGGAGTCGATCGAGGGGCTCAAAGAGAGGGTCCCCGACAAGATGACCGGCGTCGTCGACGACGACGCCGACAACCCGGGCTCGTTCGAGCTCGCCGGACAGGACCTCTCGGACCTCGACCTCGACGTCGTCGTCCTCCCCCCGCAGGTCGACGAGTTCACCTGTGTCGAGTGCTTCCTGGTGAAGCACCGCTCGCAACTCGACCACGAGACGAAGCTGGGCGCTATCTGCCGGGAGTGCGCAGCCTGAGCTCCTCCAACCGCCGGACGACCTCGTCGGGACGACGGGTCGACACCAACCAATAGGGTGCCGGGTCGTCGAGGTCCGTCAACGAGATCTTGACCACCGGTCGCACCCACCCCCTGAAGAGGGTCCAGGCTCGCGCGTCGAGCCGGGGCCCTCTTTCTCGTGTCGCGTCGGCGCCGGTGAATCCCTCGGCCTCGCCGATCTCGTGCGCGTACAGCCGGGCGCGACCCGCGGTGAAGCCCTCGTCGTCGATCGTCAGCACGGGCGAGGTCAGGACGAGCAGGACGATGGCCGCTGCGTAGAACACGACGGCCATCACCACGCCCACGGTCGAGTTGATCGGCAGGAAGACCAGCAGGGTGGCCGGGACGAGCAACGCGCAGGCGAGGAAGACGGAGAGCGGCGGGAGCAGGCGCTCACGGTAGGGGTTCATGACATCCATTCGACCAGACTTCTGCACTACCCTCGACACGTGACCCAGACCCTCGACGTCCTCATCGCCGCCGAGGCGGACTCCATGCCCGTCTACTCCCACCCGGGCGACGCAGGGGCCGACCTGGTCTCGACGCACGACCTCGTGCTGCGGCCCGGGCACCGCGCACTCGTCGGCACGGGCGTCTCCATCGCCCTGCCCGAGGGTTTCGCCGCGTTCGTCATGCCCCGCAGCGGCCTGGCCGCCAAACACGGCATCACCGTCGTGAACGCCCCGGGCACCGTCGACGCCGGCTACCGCGGCGAGATCAAGGTCTCGCTGCTGAACACCGACCTCGAGGCCGAGCACCACGTCGCCGTCGGCGACAAGATCGCCCAACTCGTCATCATGCCGGTCGTCCGCGCGACGTTCGTCCCCGTCGCGACGCTCCCCGAGAGCGTGCGCGGGGTCGACGGGCACGGCTCCACCGGATACGCACACAACCCAGGAGGCACTGCGTGAGGAAGTCCAAACGCCGCGAGCAAGAACTGGCCGCCGTCGAGATCGACGTCGAGTCGGCGGACGTCGACGACGTCGAGATCGACATCGAGTCCCTCGACGACACCGAGGTCGAGGTGTTCGACGACTCCAAGTCGGCGCCCGAGGATCGCGCCGACGTCGGCCCCCTGGACGAGACCGAGGCCAACCCCGTCCGTCCGTACGTCGACCTCGGTGGCGTGAAGATCCTGCCCCGAGAGGGGCTCCACCTCCGACTCGAGGTCGAAGAGGGAAGCAAGCGGGTCGTCGCCGTCGGCCTCGACTTCGCCAAGTCGACGCTGCAGGTCCAGCCGTTCGCGGCTCCGCGCACGACGGGTCTCTGGAACGAGATCCGGGGCCAGATCAGCGAGCAGATCGAGAAGCAAGGGGGCACGACGGCCGAGGTCGAGGGGCCGTTCGGCCCCGAGGTCCGTGCCGAGATCCCCGTCATGGGTGGCGACCCCGGCACGACCAGGCGGGCCCGATTCATCGGCGTCGACGGTCCTCGCTGGTTCCTCCGCGGCGTCATCGCGGGGGACGCGGCCCACGAGGGCGAGGCCGCCGAGAAGATCGAAGAGCTCTTCCGCAGCATCGTCGTGGTCCGCGGAACGACCCCGATGCCTCCGCGCGAGCTGATCCCGCTGGCCATGCCGAAGGCCGGCCCGACCGACGCCCCGGGCACCACGCCCTCGGTCGTCTGACCCGACGTGTCCGCGTCCGACGAGCGGCCCGACCCGGCTGATCCGTCGCCGCTCGACGACCCCCGGGTGTCGCTCGCGGCCCAGTTGCAGGCGGCAGCCCGGCGGGCCGGCATCGGCCAGGTCGCACCCGGCGAGGTGCCCACGGCGTCCGCGCTGCTGACGGCCATCGGCGGGGTGCGAGGGCTCGTCGAGTCCATCGTCCCGGGCCTCGGTTTCGTGATCGTCTACACGATCACCCGCGACGTCGTGCCGTCGGTGCTCATCCCGCTGGCCCTTGCCGTGGCGTTCGTCGTCGCCCGGGCGGTCCAGCGAGGTCCGGTCGCCCAGGCACTCGCGGGCGTCTTCGGCATCGCCCTCTCCGCGGGGATCGCTCTGCTCTCCGGCCGGGCCGAGAACAACTTCGTCCCGGGGCTGCTGATCAACGCCGCCTCGCTCGCCGCCATGCTGGTCAGCATCGCCGTGCGCTGGCCGCTCATCGGCATCGTGGTGGGACTCCTCACGAACGACGGCACGGGATGGCGGGCCGATCGGGCGAAGCGGCGCGTGCTCGTCCTGGCCACGTGGCTGTGGGCCGGGCTGTTCGCCGCTCGCCTCGCCGTCCAGGTGCCCCTCTGGCTGGCCGGTGACGTGGCCCTGCTCGGCACGCTCAAACTCGTCATGGGCGTTCCCCTCTACGCCGGACTGCTCTGGGTGACCTGGCTGCTCGTCCGGACGGTCTACCGCGGACGCGAGGCGGCGGACGACGCGCGGGGCCCCTCGGCCTGACCCGCGCCTCCTGGTGCTATGTTTTGTCTCGACATCGAGACAAATCGCTGGGATCGGCCCCGGGGACACCCCGCGGACTTAGGCTGACCTCGCTGGTGGGCGTCGCGCGCACCGGCCAAGATGAGGGCGTAGTCAGCAAGGGAGACGGCACGTGTCTGCAATCAACAGTTTCGGCTCGAAGAACACCCTCACGGTCGGGTCCACCGACTACGAGGTCTACCGCATCGACGCGGTCGAGGGTTCTTCGAAGCTTCCGTTCAGCCTCAAGGTCCTGCTCGAGAACCTGCTCCGCACCGAGGACGGTGCGAACGTCACGGGTGACCAGATCCGGGCCCTCGGGTCGTGGCAGCCCACGGCCGAGCCCGACACCGAGATCCAGTTCACGCCGGCGCGCGTGGTCATGCAGGACTTCACGGGGGTGCCCTGCATCGTCGACCTCGCCACCATGCGAGAGGCCGTCGCCGAACTGGGGGGAGACCCCACCAAGATCAACCCGCTGGCACCGGCCGAACTGGTCATCGACCACTCGGTCATCGCCGACCTCTTCGGCAGCGAGGACGCCCTCGAGCGCAACGTCGAGATCGAGTACGAACGCAACGGCGAGCGGTACCAGTTCCTCCGCTGGGGTCAGACGGCGTTCGACGACTTCAAGGTCGTTCCGCCGGGCACGGGCATCGTCCACCAGGTCAACATCGAGTACCTCGCGCGCGTCACGTACAGCCGCGAGGTCGGGGGCGTCCTGCAGGCGTATCCCGACACCCTCGTCGGCACCGACTCCCACACGACGATGGTCAACGGCCTCGGCGTGCTCGGCTGGGGCGTCGGCGGCATCGAGGCCGAGGCCGCCATGCTCGGTCAGCCCGTCTCGATGCTGATCCCCAAGGTCGTGGGCTTCAAGCTCTCCGGCTCGATCCCGACCGGCGTGACGGCCACGGATGTGGTGCTCACCATCACCCAGCAGCTGCGTCGACACGGCGTCGTGGGCAAGTTCGTCGAGTTCTACGGCGAAGGCGTGGCCGAGGTCCCGCTGGCCAACCGCGCCACCATCGGCAACATGAGCCCCGAGTTCGGCTCGACGGCGGCGATCTTCCCGATCGACGGCGTGACCCTCGACTACCTGCGTCTGACCGGACGCTCGGACGAGCAGATCGACCTCGTCGAGCAGTACGCCAAGCTGCAGGGTCTGTGGCACGATCCGTCGACCGAGCCCGTCTTCAGCGAGTACCTCGAGCTCGACCTCGCGACGGTCGTCCCGTCCATCGCCGGGCCCAAGCGCCCGCAGGACCGCATCGAGCTGACCGAGGCCAAGTCGCAGTTCGAGGTCGACCTCGAGAACTACGCCAGCACGGACCACTCGCACGTCGACGCCGCGGTCGAGGGGACGTTCCCCGCGTCCGACCCGATCGGCTTCACCGCCGAGGACGACGACGAGGCCCAACCGCACTCGATCTCGCACACGTCGCACGCCCCGGCCAAGGTGTCCAAGCCGACGTCGGTCGCCCTCGATGACGGCTCGACGTTCACCCTCGACCACGGTGCGGTCGCCATCGCAGCCATCACGTCGTGCACCAACACGTCGAATCCTTCCGTCATGCTCGCCGCGGGCCTCCTCGCTCGCAATGCCAGCAAGAAGGGCCTGAAGGCCAAGCCGTGGGTCAAGACGACCCTCGCGCCCGGTTCGAAGGTCGTCACCGACTACTACGAGAAGGCCGGCCTGACCACCTACCTCGAAGACCTCGGCTTCTACACGGTCGGGTACGGCTGCACGACCTGCATCGGCAACTCGGGTCCGCTCCTCGACGAGATCTCGACCGCGGTGCAGGACAACGACCTCGCCGTCACGGCCGTCCTGTCCGGCAACCGCAACTTCGAGGGTCGCATCAACCCCGACGTCAAGATGAACTACCTGGCGAGCCCGCCCCTGGTCATCGCTTACGCCCTGGCAGGGTCGATGAACTTCGACTTCGAGAACGACGCCCTGGGCACCGCCGACGACGGAACCGACGTCTACCTGCGGGACATCTGGCCCGACGCGGCCGAGGTGCAGCAGACGATCGATTCCTCCATCGACACCGGCATGTTCACCCACGAGTACGCGGGGGTGTTCGACGGTGACGAGCGCTGGCGCTCCTTGCCGACGCCCACCGGTGCCACCTTCGAATGGGACTCCGAGTCGACCTACGTCCGCAAGCCCCCGTACTTCGAGGGCATGACGATCGAGACCACCCCGGTCACCGACATCCGGGGCGCCCGCGTCCTGGCCAAGCTCGGTGATTCGGTCACGACCGACCACATCAGCCCCGCCGGGTCGATCAAGGTCGACAGCCCGGCCGGCCACTACCTCGACGAGCACGGCGTCGACCGCAAGGACTTCAACTCCTACGGTTCCCGTCGTGGCAACCACGAGGTCATGATCCGGGGCACCTTCGCGAACATCCGCCTCAAGAACCAGCTGCTGGACGGCGTCGAGGGTGGCTACACCCGCGACTTCACGCAGGCCGAGGGCCCGCAGTCGTTCATCTACGACGCCAGCGCTCGTTACCAAGAGCAGGGGACGCCCCTGGTCATCCTCGGTGGCAAGGAGTACGGCTCGGGATCGTCCCGGGACTGGGCCGCGAAGGGCACGAGTCTCCTCGGGGTCAAGGCGGTCATCACCGAGAGCTTCGAGCGGATCCACCGGTCGAACCTGATCGGCATGGGCGTGGTTCCCCTGCAGTTCCCGCAGGGTGAGAGCTGGGAGTCGCTCGGACTCGACGGCACCGAGCAGATCGACATCGCCGGGATCGAAGAGCTGAACGAGGGCACGACGCCGAAGACGGTCCACGTGACCGCCACACCGACCGCTCACTCGCCCGAGGGCAAGCAGCCGGTCGAGTTCGACGCCGTCGTGCGAATCGACACCCCCGGCGAGGCCGACTACTACCGCAACGGTGGCATCCTGCAGTACGTCCTGCGCAGCCTGGTCTGATCGACCGACCCCGCACCGACCAGACCCCCGGACGATCACCCGCGTCGTCCGGGGGTCGCACGGCGTTCTCGCCGGTCGCGTGCCTAGACTGGCGGGATGCCCGAGAGGGCCGAGAGGGAAGGCCAGCATGAGCCTGTTGCAGACGATCACGGGGCCTCGTGACCTCGACCGCCTGACGAACGAACAGATGGTCGAACTGGCCGTCGACATCCGCCGGTTCCTCGTGACCGAGGTGTCGAAGACCGGAGGCCACCTCGGGCCGAACCTGGGCGTCGTCGAGTTGACGTTGGCCATGCACCGGGTCTTCCACTCCCCGCACGATGCCTTCGTCTTCGACACCGGCCACCAGTCGTACGTCCACAAACTGCTCACCGGCAGGCAGGACTTCTCGGCTCTCCGCCTGCGGGGCGGTCTCGCCGGCTACCCGCAGCGGTCCGAGTCCGAACACGACATCGTCGAGAGCTCCCACGCATCGAGTTCGCTGTCGTGGGCCGACGGCATCTCACGAGCGTTCCAGCTCACGGGCCGCGACGACCGACACGTCGTCGCCGTCGTGGGCGACGGCGCGTTGACCGGGGGCATGACGTGGGAAGCCCTGAACAACATCAGCGACGACAACGACCGTCGACTCACGATCGTCGTGAACGACAACGGCCGGTCGTACGCCCCGACCATCGGGGGAATGGCCCGCTTCCTCAACACCGTCCGGACCCGCCAGGCCTACCGCGAGCTCCACGTCGGCAGCCGGGCCGTCTTCGACCGGCTCGGACACCCGGGTCGCGCCGTCTACCGCGGTGTCCGAGGTGGACTGCACGGTTTCCTGAGCCGGTTCACCAACAACGAGGCGCTCTACTCGAACCTCGACATCAAGTACATCGGGCCGGTCGACGGTCACGACCAGGTGGCCATGGAAGAAGCTCTCCTCCAGGCGAAGAACTACGGCGCCCCCGTGATCGTGCACGCGATCACCGAGAAGGGCCGCGGGTTCGATCCCGCTCGCGCCGACGTGGCCGACCAGTTCCACGCGGTCGGGCAGATCGATCCCGAGACGGGCGAACCCCTCGAGACGGCCACTTCGCCGTCGTGGACGTCGGTGTTCGCCGACGAGATCGTCGACATCGCCGAGCGCGACCCGAAGGTCGTCGGCATCACGGCCGCGATGCTGCGTCCCGTGGGCCTGCACAAACTCGCCGAGCGGTTCCCGAAGCGCGTCTTCGACGTCGGCATCGCCGAACAGCACGCGGTGACGAGCGCTGCGGGTCTCGCGTTCGGCGGCCTCCACCCCGTGGTCGCCCTGTACGCGACCTTCGTGAACCGCGCCTTCGACCAGGTGTTGATGGATGTCGCCCTCCACCGGGCGGGCGTCACCTTCGTCCTCGACCGGGCCGGCGTCACCGGGCCGGACGGTCCGAGCCACCACGGCATGTGGGATCTCGCGTTGCTGCAGATCGTGCCGCACATCCGGTTGGCTGCGCCCCGGGATGCGACACGCCTCCGCGAAGAACTCCGGGAGGCCGTCGCGGTCGACGACGCTCCCACCGTCATCCGGTTCTCCAAGGGAGCCGTCGGGGTCGAGCACGAAGCCGTCGAACGTCTCGAGGACGGTGTCGAGGTGCTGCGTCGTGCAGGGCACGACGACGTCCTCATCGTCTGCGTCGGCCCGATGGCCGGCATCGGGCTCGACGTCGCAGAGCGCTTGGAGGCCCAGGGCATCGGCGCGACGGTCGTCGACCCGCGATGGGTCGTTCCCGTGCCGCGCAGCATCATCGACCTCGCCGCGACCCATCGACTCGTCATCACGATCGAGGACGGTGTCCGGGTCGGCGGGATCGGCACCCGTGTGCGGCAGGACCTCCGTGGCGCAGGCGTCGACACGGCCGTGACCGAACTGGGCCTGCCCGACGAGTTCCTCGAGCACGGTTCCCGGGCCGAGATCCTCGAGGAGGCCGGCCTCACGCCACAGCACATCGCTCGCGACGTCGTGGCCCAGGTGCTCGGCAGCCGCATCCCCGTCGCGAGACCCCTGGACGAGACCACCGCCGCGTCGAGGCACGAGGACGCCCGACACGACTGAGACCCGGTGAGGTGACGTACGTCACCCACCGACGTCGAACGCCCCGTCTCGTCCGAGACGGGGCGTTCGACGTCGGTGGGCTCCTCGTCGTCCGCGGGCTACTCGACGCCGCGGATGGCCGGCTCGTGGAAGTCGCGATCTCGCACGCGCCGTGAGGCGCCGACGCGATCGAGGTACGGCGTGACCCCGCCCATCTGGAACGGGTACCCGGCTCCGAGGATCAGGCAGAGATCGATGTCCTCTGCGGCGGCCACCACGTGGTCGTCGAGCATGCGGCCGACCTCGTCGGCGAGGCCGTCCTCGATGCGGATGCGCAGCTCGTCGTCGGTGAGTGCCGTGCCCGGCCCGGCGGCGAGAGCGACGGCCTTCTTGTCGAACCCCTTGCGACGGCCCTTCGAGTCCCGCTCGAAGATGGTGCCGTGCTCGGCCAGACGGTGCAGTCCCTCACTGGCGAAGAACCGGTCGGGGAACGCGGCGTGGTGGGTGTCGAGCACGTGCGCCCCGACGGTCAGTCCCACCAGCTCGAGCAGCTCGAACGGCGTCATCGGCAGACCGAACGGGGCGGTCGCTCGATCGACCACCTCGAACGGCGTCCCCGTCTCGACGGCGTGCATGGCCTCGCCCAGCAACTTGGCCAGGATGCGATTGACGACGAAACCAGGCGTGTCCGCCGTGATGACGGCGTTCTTCCGGAGGGCCTTCGCCGTGACCATCGCCGTGCTGAGCGTCTCGTCGTCCGTCGCCGGGGTCTTGACGACCTCGACGAGGGGCATCACCGCGACCGGATTGAAGAAGTGGAACCCGACGAGGCGCTCGGGATGCGCGAGGCGCGCCCCGATCTGCTCGACGCTCAGCGACGAGGTGTTGGTCGCCAGCACCGCGGTGTCCGAGACGACGGCTTCGACGTTCGCGAACACCTCCTGCTTGACCGACAGCTCTTCGAAGACGGCCTCGATGACCCAGTCGGCGTCGGCGAAGTCGCCGAGGTCGGTCGTGCCCGTGATCAGCGCCTTGAGTCGGTTGGACTCGTCACGCGAGATGCGTCCCTTGCCCTGCAACTCGTCGATCTCGCCCCTGATGCGGGCGAGTGCCGTGTCGACGCGGGCTTGGTCGAGGTCGGTGATGACGACGGGCACGCGCAGGCGACGCACGAACAGCAAGGCGAACTGGCTCGCCATGAGGCCGGCGCCGACGATCCCCACCTTGCCGACTTTCCGGGCGAGGTCGGGCGAGGGGGCGCCGGCGGGCTTCTTGGCACGCTTCTGGACGAGATCGAAGGCGTACATGCTCGCGTGGAACTGGTCGCCCGCCACGAGGTCGGCCAGTGCTTCGTCCTCCGCCGCGAAGCCGGTCGCCCGGTCGGTGTTCTTCGCGGCCTTGAGCAGGTCGAGTGCGGCGTAGGGCGACTTCGCGACGGTGCCGATCTTCGACTCGAGCGACTTGCGCGCCACCGAGATCGCGACGTCCCACTTGACCGCACGCTCGAGCTTGCCCGGGACGTTCGGTCGTTTGACGGTGACGCGGCCGGTCAGCACCCCGTCGGCCCACCGGATGCTGTCCTCGAGGAAGGACGCGGGGCCGAACATCACGTCGACGATGCCGAGTTCGAGCGCCTGTGAGGGCTTCACCGTGCGGTTGTTCTTGAGGGGGTTCTCGATGACGACCTTGAGGGCGTTCTCGATGCCGATCAGGTTCGGCAGCAGCCAGGCCCCTCCCCAGCCGGGGATGATGCCGAGGAAGACCTCGGGCAGGGCGATGGCCGCCGCCGACGAGTCGACCGTCCGGTAGTCGGCGTGCAGACCGATCTCGACGCCGCCTCCGAGGGCGAGGCCGTTCACGAAGACGAACGTGGGCACCGCGGCGTCGTGCAGCTTGCCGAGGACGGCGTGACCGAGCCGGGCGAG
>Ga0265798_10000859_pt1 | contig 48745 bp, 23 predicted proteins | sample P3T30metagenome_FD_192430 | JGI IMG/M metagenome (GOLD analysis project Ga0265798, IMG submission 192430) | Plant litter microbial communities from East Loma Ridge, Irvine, California - P3 T30 | ecosystem: Environmental > Terrestrial > Plant litter > Unclassified | place: USA: California...
ACCAGAAGGCCGTGCTGCCGACCGATTCGTCGGTGGCCGCCGCTGCCGCCGCCCTGGGCGCGCCGCTGAAAGCCTGCGGCGGTTGATGGGCTGGGGGACAGGCACCTTTCTTTGGGTCTCCGACCCGAAGAAAGGTGCCTGTCCCCGACGTGCTACTTGCATACCCGGTGAATTGTTGGCATCGTAGCCAGCCATGAAACCCGTCCTCCGCTCCACGATGAACCGCATCCGCAAGTTCACGAATTTTTCCGTGCGTGACCTGATCGCGTCCGCCGCTCCCACCATCCTCGTCATCGCCGGCATCTGCCTGGCCGCCTACCTGATCGTCGATCCCGCGCCGCCGCGCAAGGTGGTGCTGGGAACGGGCCAGGACAACAGCGCCTACGACGTCTTCGGCAAGAAATACGCGGCCGCGCTGAAGAAGGACGGCATCGCTGTCGGGCTGAACCCTTCGCACGGCTCGCGCGAGAACCTGCGCCGGCTGAAGGAGGGCAAGGTCGATATCGCCTTTATCCAGAGCGGCACGACCGACGAGGCGGCGGCCGAGCGTGATGGCCTCATCTCGCTGGGCAGCCTGTTCACGGAGCCGGTCTGGCTGTTCCTGCGCGAGCGCCCGGAAGCGATCACGCAGCTGACGCAGCTGCGCGGCCTGAAGATCAATATCGGCGCGAAGGGCAGCGGGGCGCCGCGGCTGTTCCGCCAGATCCTCGACGTGAACGGCGTGACCCCTAGCGAGCTGCAGGTCAGCCAGCTGGATAACACGCCGGCCACCGTGGAGCTGCTGGAAGGCCGGATCGACGGCATGGTGTTTGCCGCCGCGCCGGACGATCCGCTGATCCAGATGCTGCTGCAGACGCCGGGGATCACGCTGTTCGACTTCACGCAGGCCGAGGCCTATACGCGCCGGCTGCCGTTCCTGACGCATGTGACCCTGCCGCGCGGGATCGTCGACCTGGGACGCGACCTGCCGGCGCGCGACTATCACCTGATCGCGCCGACCGCCACGCTGGTGGCGCGCGAGGACCTGCATCCGGCGCTGATCGAACTGTTCGTGCAGGCCGCCGCGAAGATCCACGGCGGGGCGGGGTGGTTCTCGCAGCAGGGCCAGTTCCCGTCCGCGCGCTACACGGAGATTCCCGTGGCGGAGGAAGCGGCGAAGTTCTACAAGGATGGCGCGCCGTTCCTGCAGCGCTACATGAGCTTCTGGCTGGCGAATTTCTTCGACCGCATGTGGGTGCTGGTGGTGGCGCTGGGCGCGCTGATCCTGCCGCTGTCGAAAGTGGTGCCGCCGCTGTATGTATGGCGCATCCGCTCGCGCATCTACCGCTGGTACGGTCAGCTGCGCGCGGTGGAACAGGCGCTGGAAGAGGTGCCGCGCGATGCGCCGGCAGCGCAACGCATGCAGGTGGGGCGCGCGCAGCTGGCGCGGCTGAACGACATCGAGGACCGTGTCAACCAGGTCTCCGTGCCGCTGTCGTTTGCCGACGATCTGTATGGCCTGCGCAGCCATATCCAGTTCGTGCGGCAGCGGATTCTTAGCCAAACACCGGATCTGGCGACAGAAAATACGGCTATTGCTGAATAGACCGTTTGTTTATCGCCACAACTTGCCCTTTTGGCCACTGATTGATTTGACAGCAAGGCGCCCGCGCCGGGAAGATGAAGCCAGGTCACATCCATCACCAGAAGGGATCACGATGCACCGGAACTCCGCACCCACGAAGCTTCTTCTTGCCGCCGCCATCGCCTCGCTGTTCGGTTCAGCCCATGGCCAGACCCAGGCCCCGGCTCAGACCGAGGCCGCCGATACACCTGCCGTCGCGTCGACCGTCATCGTGACGGGCACGCGCGTGTCGAACCGCACGGTGCTCGACACATCGGCACCCGTCGACATCATTTCGGCCGACACGATCAAGAACACGGGGGTACCGGAGATCACGCAGGCATTGTCGGTCGCGCTGCCGTCGCTGAACTTCCCGCGCCCGGGCCTGGCGGACGGCACGGACACCATCCGTCCCGCCACCTTGCGCGGCCTGGCGCCGGACCAGACGCTGGTGCTGGTGAACGGCAAGCGCCGGCATACGTCGTCGCTGGTGAACCTGAACGGCACCATCGGCCGCGGTTCGGCCGCCGTCGACATGAACACGATCCCCACGGGCATCGTCAAGACGATCGAAGTGCTGCGCGACGGCGCCTCCGCGCAGTACGGGTCGGACGCTATCGCCGGCGTCGTCAACATCCGCCTGCGCAACGACCGCAGCGGCGGCGAGGCCGTCGTCAGCTATGGCAAGCGCATCACCGACTACAGCTTCGACCCCGTGCCCGGACCTGCCGGCGCCACGTGGAGCAGCGAGACGGAGCGCTCGCGCCACGACGGCGGCGTGGCCACCGTCAGCCTGTGGAAAGGCCTGTCGTTCGGCGAGACGGGGTTCGTCACCATCGCGGCCGAATACAAGGACCAGGACCACACGGAGCGCGGCGGCTACGACATGCGTCAGCAGTATCCGCTGGTGAACGGCCAGTTCGATCCGCGCGAAAACACCATCGACCGCTTCAACGCGTGGTACGGCGAGCCGGAAATGAAGCAGTCCACGATCTTCGCCAACGCCGGCATGAACCTGGGCGGCAGCGTCAAGCTGTATGGCTGGAGCAGCTACCAGAAGCGCGAAGCCCGCTCGGCCGGCTTCTTCCGCCGCGCGCTGCAGGACAACAACGTCATCGCCATCTATCCGAACGGCTTCCTGCCGATCATTGCGCCGGATGTCGACGACTTCTCGATCGCCGGCGGCGTCACGTGGACGCTCGATGGCTGGGACATGGACAGCTCGCTCAGCTACGGCAAGAACAAGATGGACTACACCATCGAGAACACGCTGAACCGCTCGCTGGGCGCGGCCAGCCCGACGGTGTTCGACGCGGGCGGTTATTCGTACGACCAGCTGACGTACAACCTGTCCGCCGTGCGCCAGTTCGACTGGGGCCTGGCGTCGCCCGTCAACCTGGCGCTGGGCGCGGAGGCGCGCCGCGAAGGCTACAAGCTGGAGGCGGGCGAGCCGGCTTCGTACGAGAACGGCGGCATCCTGCTGCCATCGGGCCTGCCGACGGCGTCCGGTGCGCAGGTGTTCCCGGGCTTCCGTCCAAGCGACGAATCGGACAGCCACCGCAATGCGTTCAGCGTGTTTGCGGATGTCGAGGCGAACCTGACGCCGGAGCTGCTGGCATCGTTCGCGGTGCGCGGCGAGCATTACTCGGACTTCGGCAACAACTGGTCCGGCAAGCTGGCGGGGCGCTACAACTTTACCCCCGCGTTCGCGCTGCGCGGCTCCGTGCAGAACGGCTTCCGCGCGCCGTCGATGCAGCAGCAGTTCTTCACGTCCACGTCGACGAACTTCATCAACGGTATCCCGTTCGACATCACGACGTTCAAGCCGACCGACCCTGCGGCCGTGGCGCTGGGCGCGAAGCCGCTGGATGCCGAGAAGTCCACCAACTTCTCGCTGGGCGCGGTGGCGAAGTTCGGCCGTGGCAGCATTACTGTCGATGGCTACAAGATCAAGATCCGCAACCGCATCGTGCTGTCCGAGAACCTGACGCAGGCGAACGTGCGCAACTACCTGACCGCCAACGGCTTCCCCGGCGTGGGCGGCGGGCGCTTCTTCATCAACGGCGTGGACACGACGACCAAGGGCGTGGACGTCGTCGCCAACTACCCGTTCGCGCTGGGCGCGGCCGGCAAGATCGACGTCACCCTGGCGGGCAACTACACGGACACGGAAGTGACGAAGGTGCCGGCCACGGCGCAACTGGCGGCATTGTCGCCGGCACCGGTGCTGTTCGACCGCGTCAACGTGCTGACGTTCGAGGAAGGCACGCCGAAGACCAAGTTCACCGCCAGCGGCACGTGGTCGCTGGGCCAGTGGGGCGCGACGTTGCGCGCCACGCGCTACGGCAGGGTGCTGACGCCAAGCTCGGCGCCGTTCCCCGACCACATGATGTCGGCCCGCACGCTGGTGGACCTGGAAGGGCGCTTCGCGATCGCGAAGGGAATGACGTTTGCCGTCGGCGCGGAAAACCTGTTCGACCAGTACCCGGACCCCTACCCGGCCGTGCTGAACTCGACGGGCAATGCGCCGTTCACGAACTACTCGCCGTTCGGCCGGTCGGGGCGCTACGTCTACGCTCGTCTGAGCTATTCGCTGTAGAAACAGCGCTAAAGCCCAGCCCGTGTCCACCTTGGGGGCGCAGCAGGGGTTTCGGGGAGCACAGCTCCGCGCCTGCGTAGCGGGTAATGCTTGCATTACCTCCTTCACACCCCGACAAGGACACGGGCTCGGCAGGTAAAAATCTGAATCTCTCGTTGAGTTCGTGTCCATGTCGGGGTGTGACCCCCCGGTGGACACGAACACGGCTATTGTCTGTCCGCTATGCCCCAACCCACGGCAACCCGGCCTTGCACCACCCGCCAACCGTCTTCCGATGCCCGTCGGCATCCTTGTCGCCCTCGAAACCCTCCAGGATATCGAAGCTGTTCGCATAGCCGTTCTCGGTCGCCAGCTTGGCGGCGTGGCGCGAGCGCACGCCGGAGCGGCACAGGAACAGCAGCACGTCGTCAGGCGATGCCTGCGCGGCCAGCTGCTCGACAAACTGCGGATTCGGCACCCCGCCCGGATACGTGCTCCACTGCACGGCGCCATGCTGCGTGTCCGGAATCGCCACCCGGCCCACCCAGTCGCGCTCGGCATTGGTGCGCACGTCGATGAGGCGTACGTGCGGATTTTCCTGCAGTAACTGATGCGCTTCCTGGGGCGTGACTGCGCCAGCATAGGGCAGGCCGGTGCCGCGCTCGCGGGCGCGTTCGAGGATGACTGTGTCGGTACTCATTTCGCGGTAACTCCTCTGGAACTTCGTTTATCATTGCCCGCGCCAGGCGTTGACCCTGGCGCGTGCCGGGACCGAGATGCACCAATATGTCCAGATTCGCCAACGTGCTGCCCGGATTCGGTGCAAAATGCGGGGATCGCACCAAAGCGGTGCAGCTGGGAGGTTGCGCTAACGTGGTGCAGAACCGGCCCGGAAGGGGTCCCGAACGATTTTAGTTTCCGTTGGCAGCAAGATCAATGAAGCAATTCAACTATGCTTCCTCGCCCTTTGCTGGCACGCTTTCTGCTTTATGTAGTTTCGACTTTCCGCCGCACACTGTGCTGGCAGCCCTTTTCACTTAGGAGATACGCATGGCAATGACCGCCGAAGAAGTTTTGCAGATGGTAAAAGACAACGAAGTCAAATTCGTTGATTTCCGTTTTGCCGATACCCGTGGCAAGGAACAGCACGTAACCGTGCCAGTATCCCACTTCGATATCGACAAGTTCGAAAGCGGTCATGCGTTCGACGGTTCTTCCATCGCCGGCTGGAAAGGTATTGAAGCATCCGACATGATCCTGCTGCCGGACCCTGCGACCGCGAACATCGACCCGTTCATGGAAGAGACGACGCTGTTCATGCAGTGCGACGTCATCGAGCCATCGGACGGCAAGGGCTACGACCGCGATCCGCGCTCGATCGCCAAGCGCGCCGAAGCGTACCTGAAGTCCTCCGGCCTGGGCGACACCGCCTACTTCGGTCCGGAACCTGAATTCTTCATCTTCGACTCCGTCAAGTGGCGCATCGACATGTCCGGCGCGATGGTCAAGATCGATTCCGACGAAGCGTCGTGGTCGACCGACAAGGACATCGAAGGCGGCAACAGCGGCCACCGTCCGACCGTCAAGGGCGGCTACTTCCCGGTGCCACCGGTCGATTCGTTCCAGGACATGCGCTCGGAAATGTGCCTGATTCTCGAATCGATGGGCATCCCGGTCGAAGTGCACCACCACGAAGTGGCCGGCGCCGGCCAGAATGAAATCGGCACGAAGTTCTCGACGCTGGTCGAGCGCGCCGACTGGACGCAGAACATGAAGTACGTGATCTGGAACGTGGCCCACAGCTACGGCAAGACCGCCACCTTCATGCCGAAACCGGTCGTGGGCGACAACGGCTCGGGCATGCACGTGCACCAGTCGATCTGGAAAGACGGCAAGAACCTGTTCGCAGGCGACGGCTATGCGGGCCTGTCGGACTTCGCGCTGTACTACATCGGCGGCATCATCAAGCACGCCAAGGCACTGAACGCGATCACCAACCCCGGCACGAACTCGTACAAGCGCCTGGTACCTGGCTACGAAGCGCCCGTGAAACTGGCTTACTCGGCACGTAACCGTTCCGCGTCGATCCGTATTCCGCACGTGGCGAACCCGAAAGGCCGTCGTATCGAGACGCGCTTCCCGGATCCGCTGGCGAACCCGTACCTGTGCTTCGCTGCGCTGATGATGGCCGGCCTGGACGGCGTGCAGAACAAGATCCACCCGGGCGAAGCAGCGTCGAAAGACCTGTACCACCTGCCGCCGGAAGAAGACGCGCTGATCCCGACCGTCTGCGCCTCGCTGGAAGAAGCGCTGGATCACCTGAACAAGGACCGCGAGTTCCTGACCCGCGGCGGCGTGTTCAGCGACACGATGATCGATGCCTACATCGAGCTGAAGATGACGGAAGTGACCCGCATGCGCCAGACGACGCACCCGGTCGAATTCGACATGTACTACTCGCTGTAAGCACGGCATGCCGGTCTTGAAACACCGGTAACGAAGAACGCGAGGGGGCACTTGCCCGCCTCGCGTTTTTTTTCGGATGTTGTATAGTCGGGGCATGAAGATCCGTACCATCGTTTCGCTGCCATTGCTGCTCGTTTCCACCCTTGTTCAGGGACAGATCTACCGCTGCGTGGACGCTGCCGGACACAAGGAATACACGGACCGCAAGAAGGGCAGCCACTGCGTGGCGCTGGACCTGCCGGACCCCGTGATCGCGGCGCCGGCCCGGCGGGAAGCGCCGGCGGCACGGCCGCGTCAGCCCAGCGCCGCGCCCACGCCGGCCGTCGCGGCAGGCGCGTTCCCGCGGGTGGACAGTGCGGAGCAGAAGGCGCGCGACGCGGACCGTCGCCAGATCCTCACCGACGAACTCAACGCCGAAATGCAGAAGCTTGGCGAGCTGCGCCGCGAATTCAACAACGGCGAGCCGGAACGTCGCGGCGACGAGCGCAATTACGCCAAGTACCAGGAACGGGTGGCGAACCTGAAAACGGCCATCGCCCGTTCGGAACAGAACGTTGAAGCGCTGAAGCGGGAAATCGCCAACATACGATGAAAATTGTGACCAATATTGCGCGCGCGGCAGCTGCCGCGGCGTCGGTCTTTCCACGTCCGTCGGCTCTTGCCGGGCTCGATCTGCTGGCCTCGGCCGTCGTGATCGTCGACGGGGAAGGGCATATCGTCTACGCCAACGCGGCGGCGGAGAACCTGCTGGAAAGCTCGCTGAAGGCGCTGACGCGGCAGAAGCTGTGCGGCCTGTTTGCCAACCCCGCCGAGCTGGAACACACCATCGCGCAGGCGCGCGCCCACAAGTTCTCCGACCTGCGCCAGGAACTGATCCTGGAGCGCCCCGGCCGCGAGCCGCTGCACGTGCACACGATCGCCAGCGCGCTGGACGAGCCGCCCGATAACGTGCTGCTGGAACTGCGCGAGACGGTGCAGCAGATGAAGCTCGATCGCGAGGAGCGCCTGCTGGACCAGAGCCAGGTCAACAAGGAGCTGATCCGCAACCTGGCGCACGAGATCAAGAACCCGCTGGGCGGCATCCGCGGCGCGGCGCAACTGCTGGAAATGGAGCTGCCACCATTGCACCTGCAGCAGCTGCGCGAATACACGCAGGTCATCATCAAGGAAGCGGACCGGCTGCAGACACTGGTCGACCGGCTGCTGGCGCCGCACCGGCGTCCGCATATCGTCGGCGACGTGAATATCCATGAAGTGCTGGAGCGCGTGCGCAGCCTGATGATGGCCGAATTCCCGGCGGGGCTGGCGATCGTGCGCGACTACGACGCGTCGCTGCCCGAGTTCAGGGGCGACAAGGAACAGCTGATCCAGACCGTGCTGAACATCGCCCACAACGCGGCGCAGGCGCTGGCCGAACGCATCGACGGCGGCGATGCGCAGATCGTTTTCAAGACCCGCGTGGCCCGGCAGGTCACCCTGGCGAAGGTCCGTTACAACCTGGCATTAGATTTGCATATCATCGACAATGGACCTGGCATCCCGCCCCAGATCCGCGATCGCATCTTCTATCCACTGGTCTCCGGCCGGGATGGCGGCAGCGGCCTCGGACTGACGTTGGCGCAGACCTTCGTGCACCAGCACATGGGCGTCATCGAGTGCGAGAGCCGGCCCGGATATACGGACTTCAGGATCCTGCTGCCGCTGCCATAAGCGAAGGCGGCAAGCCTGGAGCGGTCTCGATCCACATTGCGGGAAGCACACAACACACATGAAGCCAATCTGGATAGTCGACGACGACGAATCGATCCGCTGGGTACTGGAAAAAGCATTGGCGCGGGAAAGCCTCGCCACAAGGAGTTTTGCCAACGCGCGCGACGCGATGGCCGCGCTGGAAGTCGACACGCCACAGGTGCTGGTATCGGACATCCGCATGCCGGGCGACTCCGGCCTCGACCTGCTGCAACTGGTCAAATCGCGCCATCCCGGCCTGCCCGTCATCATCATCACCGCGTTTTCCGACCTGGATTCGGCCGTTGCCGCGTTCCAGGGCGGCGCCTTCGAATATCTGGCCAAGCCGTTCGATATCGACAAGGCCGTCGAACTGATCCGCCGCGCGCTGGACGAAAGCCTGCGCGAATCGAACGTGGAATCGGGGCCGGCGGAGACGCCGGAAATCCTGGGCCAGGCGCCGGCCATGCAGGAAGTCTTCCGCGCCATCGGCCGGCTGTCGCAGTCGAACGTGACGGTGCTGATCACCGGTGAATCCGGCACCGGCAAGGAGCTGGTCGCGCGGGCGCTGCACAAGCACAGCCCGCGCGCCGCGCAGCCGTTCATCGCGCTGAACACGGCGGCGATACCGAAGGACCTGCTGGAATCCGAACTGTTCGGCCACGAGCGCGGCGCCTTTACCGGCGCGCAGACGACGCGGCGCGGCCGCTTTGAGCAGGCAGAGAACGGCACATTGTTCCTCGACGAGATCGGCGACATGCCGTTCGACCTGCAGACGCGGCTGCTGCGGGTGCTGTCGGACGGGCATTTCTACCGTGTCGGCGGCCACCAGCCGCTGAAGGCCAACGTGCGCGTCATCACGGCCACGCACCAGAACCTGGAACAGCGCGTGCGTGACGGCCTGTTCCGTGAAGACTTGTATCACCGCCTCAACGTCATCCGCCTGCGCCTGCCGAGCCTGCGCGAACGGCGCGAGGACATCCCCATCCTGGTGCGTCACTTCCTGCTGCAAAGCGCCAAGCAGCTGGGCGTGGAAGCCAAGCGCATGAGCGACGCCACGCTGACGTTCCTGTCCAGCCTCGACCTGCCCGGTAACGTGCGCCAGCTGGAAAACCTGTGCAACTGGATCACCGTGATGGCGCCAGGGCAGACGGTGGAGGTGAAGGACTTGCCGCTCGAATTGTCGGAAGGATCGAGCGCCATGCAGGCCGCGCCCGAGCTGGCCGTCCCCGCGCACCAGCCGCCGGTCGCGGCCGCCGCCGCACCTGCCGCACCGCGTCCCGACGGCTGGCTGGCGCTGCTGGAACTGCAGGCGGCAACGATGCTGTCGGACGGCCAGCAGGACGTGATGGACGTCCTGGGCCGCCAGTTCGAATCGGCACTGATCCGCACCGCGCTGAAATACACGCACGGCCGCAAGAACGACGCCGCCGTCCGCCTGGGCATCGGCCGCAACACCATCACGCGCAAGATCGCCGAACTCGGCATCGACGGGGCGAAGGAGGATTGACGCCCAGTGGGCGTCAATTCAGAGGCGCCCAGTGGGCGTCAATCCAGAGGCGCCCAGTGGGCGTCAATCCAGAGGCCGAGCCCGTGTCAACATCGGGGTCAGGCACAGAAGCTGACACGGCGTGGACCCTAACGCAGCTGAGCCCGTGTCCACGGCTATAGCCACGGCCGAGACCGTGTCAGTTTTCGTGCCTGACCCCGATGTTGACACTAGCTCATCAGTAGGCGGATTTCGGGTAAGCTCTGGGCTTCTTGTTTGAGCTTTCTTTTCTGGAATCTGTATGCTGATCAATTGCGTCGCCTATCAACACGGCCACAAGCTTGCCGACATTCCCGTGGCCGATATCAGCGACCATATCGCCGAGCCCGACACCTTCGTCTGGGTGGCGCTGAAGGATGCGAAGGACGACGAGCTGGCGGTCATGCAGCACGAGTTCGGCTTGCACGAACTGGCCGTCGAGGATGCGCTGCGCGGGCACCAGCGGCCGAAGATCGAGGAGTACGGCGACTCGCTGTTCGTGGTCGTCAAGACGGTCGAGATGGTCGACGACGAGCTGGTGCTGGGCGAGATCGACATCTTCGTCGGCAACAATTATGTGCTGTCGTCGCGCCAGAACAGTGCGCAGAGTTTCATGGGCGTGCGCGCCCGGACCGAGCGCGAACCGCACCTGCTGCAGCACGGCTCCGGCTTCGTGCTGTATGCGCTGATGGATGCGGCCGTCGATCGATACTTCCCCATCGTCGATGCGTTCGAGGAGGAGCTGGAACAGATCGAGGACAGCATCTTCATGCAGCAGACGCAGCGCGCCAATATCCAGCGGCTGTACGAATTGAAACGCAAGGTGATGACGCTGCGCCATGCCGTCGCGCCGCTGCTGGACGCCATCGGCAAGCTGCACGGAGGGCGGGTGCCGTCGATGTGCCTCAGCAGCCAGGAATACTTCCGCGACGTGCACGATCATCTGGCCCGCATCAACGGTACGCTCGATACGATCCGCGACACGATCGGCACGGCCATCCAGGTCAACCTGTCGATGGTGGCGCTGGATGAAGGGGAGGTCAACAAGCGACTCGCCGCCTACGCCGCCATTTTCGCGGTACTGACGGCGTTTGCCGGCATCTGGGGCATGAACTTCAAGAACATGCCGGAGCTCGATTGGCGCTACGGCTACCCGGCCGCGCTGACGCTGATGGCCACCACATGCCTGCTGCTGTACCGGCGCTTCAAGCGCGCCGGCTGGCTGTAGCGCGTGGTTCTCTCTTACTCTCAAGCGCGCCAGCTGGCTGTAGCGCTCGGTTCTTTCTTTTTTCTTAAGCGCGCCGGCTGGCTGTAGCGCTCACTTCTTCGCGGCCATCGACAGCGCGACGGCTTCCGCCACTTTGATGCCGTCCACGCCGGCCGACAGGATGCCGCCCGCGTAACCCGCGCCTTCGCCGGCCGGGAACAGCCCGCGCGTGTTCAGGCTCTGGTAATCGTCGTCGTTGCGCTTGATGCGGATCGGCGACGACGTGCGCGTCTCCAGCCCCGTCAGCACGGCATCGTGCTTGAAGTAGCCGCGCACCTGCTTGTCGAACGCCGGGAACGCTTCGCGCAGCGCTTCCACCGCATACTCCGGCAGGATCGTTGCCAGGTCCGTCAGGTGCACCCCCGGCTTGTACGACGGCACCACGGCGCCGAATTCCGTCGACGCCTTGCCCGCCACGAAGTCGCCCATCAGCTGGCCCGGCGCGCTGTAGTCGCGGCCGCCCAGCTCGAACGCTTTTTCTTCCAGCCGGCGCTGGAACTCGATGCCGGCCAGCGGGTGGCCCGGATAGTCGGACGGGCTGATCGATACGACGATCGCGCTGTTGGCATTGCGCTCCGCGCGCGAGTACTGGCTCATGCCGTTCGTCACGACGCGGCCCGGTTCGGACGCGGCCGCCACGACGGTGCCGCCCGGGCACATGCAGAAGCTGTAGACGGCGCGGCCGTTCTTCGCGTGGTGCACCAGCTTGTAGTCGGCCGCACCGAGGATCGGGTGGCCGGCGTTCCGGCCGAAGCGGCACGTGTCGATCAGCGATTGCGGGTGCTCGACGCGGAAGCCGATCGAGAACGGCTTGGCCTCGATGTAGACGCCGCGGTCGTACAAGGTCTGGAACGTATCGCGCGAGCTGTGGCCGATGGCCAGCACGACGTGATCCGTGACGATGCGTTCACCCGTCGCCAGCGTCAGGCCGCGGATCTGGCGCACGCCGTCCTTTTCCTCGATGTCGAAATCGGTAACGCGCTGCTCGAAGCGGATCTCGCCCCCCAGCGCAATGATTTCCTCGCGCATCGCTTCGACCATCTTGACGAGGCGGAACGTGCCGATGTGCGGCTTGCTGACGTACAGGATTTCTTCCGGCGCCCCGGCTTTGACGAACTCGGTAAGTACCTTGCGGCCCAGGTATTTCGGGTCCTTGATCTGGCTGTACAGCTTGCCGTCCGAGAACGTGCCCGCGCCGCCTTCGCCGTACTGCACGTTCGATTCCGGGTTCAGCTCGCGCTTGCGCCAGAAGCCGAACGTGTCCTTGGTTCGCTCGCGCACCGTCTTGCCCCGCTCCAGGACGATGGGTTTGAGGCCCATCTGCGCCAGGATCAGTGCGGCAAACAGGCCGCACGGGCCCATGCCGATGACGACCGGGCGCGGCTGGCTGCCGTCCAGGTTGACGTCCACTGCAACGAACTTGTATTCCATGTCCGGCGACAGCATCAGGTGCACGTCATGCTTGCGCCGCTGCAGGATGCCGGCATCGTCCGTGGTTTCCACGTCCAGCGAATAGATCAGGACGATGCTGGCTTTCTTGCGTGCGTCGTAGCTGCGTTTGTGCACGGTGAATCGCACCAGCACGTCTTCGGGAATGTCGAGCCGTTCCAGGATCGCAGCGCGCAGCGCCGGCTCATCATGGTTCAGTGGCAGTTTCACTTCATTCAGTCGCAACATCGTGTTCGGGTCCTGTGGTCCGCGCGCGCGGACAGTCAAAAGCCTCCATTTTACCCGCTCCGACCTCCTTGCGCCCGCAAGAGTGACCAGGCGTCGATGTTGCGGCGCCCACGCATTCGGTCGAAAAACGGATTGGTACCGTTCGGCTGGGCACCGCGCCCAGCGTATTCAGGATCAATGAACAGCTCCGATAAGCCGTCCAATGAACGGATAAGTTTCATCCCAAGCGAATAAACCCGTGCCGGCTTAGTGGTTGAGGTCGACACGAGCAAATTCCGGGATTATCTCCCGCTGGCCCCCTGGCTTCCATTGGACATATAAATACACGCATCGAATCAAAAAACGCCACTCGCCAGAGGTAGAGGGCGGCAGGGTAGCGACGATAAAGAAATAACCTTATTTGCTTTTTCGTACATGAGTGCTGCATTTTGCGGCAGCTGAACGGATCCTGTGGCGTTTTAGCAACTGCCGTTTGTAACAGGAAACAAGTTTTTAGGCGTTTAATTGGCAAATGAAGCAAATTTTATTTGGTGTCGTGCAGTGGTTTCCTCGGCCTGGATGCGTGATTGCACGCGGCCTCCATGGTAAAACAACGTCTCTCGAGTCATGGCCGAACGGGCGTGATCCGTGGAGTTCTGCTCAATGTTGAGCTGTTGACAGTGTTCGCCGGTGCATGGTCTGATGAATAGATGTTGACTGGCAAATAATGCCGGCGGCACACGACATTTTTCTTTCTGAGAATTGGTCGGGACGAGCACAAACGGGCGATAAAAATACGCCTGAAACTCTTTGCTGGGTTTTGCGAAAATTAGGAAAGCACAATGATTAAAAAAACTATTCTGGTTCGGGCATTGTCCGCCGCGTTTTCCGCAGCGGCGCTGAGTGCCGTTGTGGTACCTGCGGCAATGGCACAATCCAATGCGGCAGGTACCGTGTTCGGCCGCGTCGATACGCCGGCCGGCGCCACGGTCCAGCTGAACAACACGGAGAACGGCTACCGTCGCACCGTGACGCCGGAGAGCAACGGTCGCTACAACGCCACCGCGCTGCCACCGGGCCACTACCAGGTACAGCTGCTGCGTGACGGCAAGGTCGAAAACACGACCGAGATCGACGTGCTGGCAGGCCAGGGCGTGGACGCGTCGTTTGGCGCCCCCGCCGCGGCAGGCGTGCAGGCCGTGCAGATCACTGGCCGCCGCAGCCGCATCGACGTGTCCAGCACGAACAACGGTGCCACGTTCACGGCCAAGGAGCTGGCCAAGCTGCCGATCGCCACGAACGTCGACGCGATCATCCAGCTGGCGCCGAACACGACCCGGGCCGACTCGCGCTATGCCGCGGGCGCTTCGTTCGGCGGTGGCGGCGCGTCGGAAAACGCGTTCTACATCAATGGCTTCCCTGTTACCAACCCGCTGACCCAGCTGGGCGGTTCGGAACTGCCGTTCGGTGCCATCGCCCAGGCGCAGGTGCTGACCGGCGGTTTCGGCGCCGAGTTCGGCCGTTCGGTGGGCGGCGTCGTCAACGTCGTCACCAAGAGCGGCACCAACACGTGGGAAGCAGGCGCGAAGTGGGAGCTGGAACCGGACTCGCTGCGCTCGGCGCCACGCGACGTCTATTATCCGAACACGGGCGCAAAAGAGAACGCGGCAACGGACAACACCATCTTCCGCCGTAACTCCGACGGTTCCGTCACGCGCCGTTCGTACAGCGCCTACGTAGGCGGGCCGATCATCCAGGACAAGCTGTTCATGTTCGCCGCCCTGGAACGCAAGGAAGCCGACCTGGGCAACGTCAACCGCTACAGCTCGACGACCGGTATCCCGAGCAGCCCATCGCTGGGCCGCACCGGCTGGGAAGATCGCCAGGACAAGTCCGACCGCTACCTCGTCAAGCTCGACTGGAACATCAACGACAACCACCGCCTGGAAGCGACGTTCCTGGGCGACGACAACAAGGAAGACCGCCAGCTGTACGGCTACAGCTATGCCAACGGCAAGCTGCCCAAGCAGGAGTCATCCGAGCATTATCGCAACAACTCGAACTACACCCCGGTCGGTGCCACGTCGCAGATCCTGCGCTACACGGGCGCCATCACGGACGACCTGACGATCACGGCCCTGTACGGCAAGAGCCGCACGAAGGTCGAGAACACCTACGACGGCGACTTGAGCTCGCAGTACCAGATCAACGCCGTGCCTGCGGCGCAGGTGCCAGGCCTGAACTACGGCACCAGCCAGGTCCTGTCGGGCAACATCTTCCCTGACGGCGCGAAAAACGAAACGTCGTCCGGCCGGATGGACCTCGAGTACAAGCTGTCCAACCACACGATCCGTGCCGGTTTCGACAACAACAAGCTGAAGTCGATCGAAGCAGGTGAAATCAACGCCGGTGGCGGCTACTGGTGGTACGAGAAGACCTCCACGCCGAACGCGCCGATCCGCCTGAGCGGCCAGCAGGTCGTGGTAGGCAACTACGGTGGCTACGCGGCACAAGGCTTCTATGTCAGCCGTCGTATCCTGGACACGACGACCAACGCGTATTCCGACCAGACCGCCCAGTACCTGGAAGACCGCTGGCAGATCACGAAGGACGTGCTGATCACGGCAGGCCTGCGTAACGAAGGCTTCACCAACAAGAACGGCGACGGCGAGAAGTTCCTGGAAGTGAAGAACTTCAAGTCGCCGCGTCTGTCGGCCGCGTGGGACGTGTATGGTGACGCATCGTTCAAGGTGTACGGCAGTGCCGGCCGCTACGCGCTGCAGATCCCGACCCACCTGGCCGTGCGTGGCGCCAGCCGCTCGCTCAACACCCGTCAATACTTCGCCTACACCGGCACGGATGCCAACGGCAACCCGACCGGCCTGACGCAGATGACGGAGCCGCTGTCGACCAACAACGAATACGGCCAGGCCAAGGACATCAACACGCTGACCGCGCTGGACATCAAGCCGACCTACCAGGACGAGCTGACGTTTGGCCTGGAAAAATCGGTGACGCCGTCGCTGAACGTGGGTGCCAAGGTCACCTACCGCAAGCTGAAGGAAACGATTGACGATTACTGCGACGACCGCGCCGTGCTGGCATGGGCCGAGCGTAACAACGTCAACACCGACAACTTCGGCGGCCTGGGCTGCGTGACGTTCAATCCGGGCAAGGACAACACGTTCCGCGTCGACTTCGCCGGCAACCAGCAATACACGGACGTGCACCTGAGCGCCGCCGAGCTGGGCTTCGAGAAAGCCAAGCGGACATACGCGGCACTGGACCTGTTCGCCGAACACCCGCTGCGCAACGGCTGGTATGGCCGCATCAACTACACGTGGTCGCGTTCGAAAGGCAACACCGAAGGCCAGACCCGTTCGGACAATGCGCAGACCGACGTGGCGGCAACGTCCACGTGGGACACGCCTGAGCTGATGCTGAACGCGAACGGCCTGCTGCCGAACGACCGCAAGCACCAGATCAAGGCATTCGGCTACTACGAGATCAATCCGGAATGGTCGATCGGCGGCAACTTCCTGGCGGCATCGGGCCGTCCACGCAGCTGCTTCGGTAACTATCCTGGTCTGACCGACGATGCGCCCGACTACGGTTCCGTGTACTTCTGGTGCGGCAACGAGGCAGCGCCACGCGGTTCGCGCGGCAACCTGCCATGGGATATCCGCCTGGATGCCAACCTGGCATACCGTCCAGCCCTCGTGCCTGGCCTGGCGGTCAAGGTCGACGTGTTCAACGTCACCAACAAGCAGGTCGCCCAGAACATGGACGAGACGTACAACCTGACCGGCACCACGATCAGCTCGATCTACCAGCGCGTGATCAGCTACACGGCGCCACGGTCGGCACGCCTGACGGTGGAGTACACCAAGCGCTTCTGATGTATGGCTGTCGCATGAAGAAACCCCCGCTCGCGGGGGTTTTTTCTTTTGTGGCGCACCGCTGTGGCGCACCGCTGGGGCGCACCGCTGGGGCGCACCGCAGGGGCGCACCGCAGGGGTCAGGTCCGACATTCGGACAAATGCGGGCGCTACGGCCCGGCTCGTGTCCGAATGTCGGACCTGACCCCGTAATTACATGCCGCCCCACGCGGCGGCCAGCACGGCCAGCACCGCCAGCGCGGCCGTTTCCGTGCGCAGGATGCGGGGCCCGGCGGACAGTGCCAGTGCGCCGTGCTGGATCGCCAGCGCTTCTTCCTCATCCGTAAAGCCGCCTTCCGGCCCCACCAGCAGGGTGACGGGTTGCGCGGGTTGGGCGCGTGTCCAGTCGGCCAGCGATACCGTCGCGCGCGGGCTCAGCAGGACGCGCTGGCCGGCGGCCGGCTGGCTCAGCCAGTCGCGCAGGTCCATTGGCTCGGCCAGCGTCGCCAGGCGGTTGCGCCCGCTCTGTTCGGACGCGGCAACAATTACGCCCTGCCAGTGCTCCAGTTTCTTTTCGGCGCGTTCCTTCGACAGCCGCACGACGCAGCGCCGCGCGGCCAGCGGCTGCACGGCGGCCACGCCCAGTTCGACGGCCTTCTCGATGATCCAGTCCATCTTCGTGCCCTCGGGCAGCGCCTGCGCCAGGGTGACGGGGTAGGGCAGCTCGGCCTCGCGGGCGTCGAACGCGCGCACCTCGGCGCTCGCGCGCTTCTTGCCGACGTCGTGCAGAACGGCGGCAAACTCGCCGCCTTCGCCATTGAACAGCGTCAGCGGCGCGCCCGGTTCCAGGCGGATGACGTTGACGTGATGGGCCACGTCAGGCGGCAGGTCGACCAGCTGGCCGACGGCCAGCGGCTGGGCGAGATGAAAACGGGGCATGGCGTTCCTGAAAGATGAAATGCATGGATTTTAAGCTGCCGGCGAGCTTCCCATCCGGTGCTCTGGTAAAATAACGGGCTACGCAGCATGGAGTCGTTTCAAAATGGCCGGGCCCTCCGCCATTCTGAAACCGCTTCGACGTCAGGAATGCAACCCAGTCAGTCGGCCGGTCCAGATTACAAACCTCCCTCGATAGACCACGATGAAACCTACGCTTCCCCACACCCAGATGGCCAACGCAATCCGTGCGCTGGCGATGGACGCTGTCCAGAAGGCCAACTCCGGCCACCCCGGCATGCCCATGGGCATGGCCGAGATCGCCGTCGCCCTCTGGAGCGGCCATCACCGCCACAACCCGGCCAATCCGAAGTGGGTGAACCGCGACCGTTTCCTGCTGTCCAACGGCCACGGCTCGATGCTGCACTACGCGCTGCTGCACCTGTCGGGCTACGACGTGTCGATGGACGACATCCGCAACTTCCGCCAGCTGCATTCCAAGACGCCGGGCCACCCGGAAGTGGACATCACGCCAGGCGTGGAAACGACGACCGGTCCGCTGGGCCAGGGCCTGGCCAACGCCGTCGGCATGGCGCTGGCGGAATACCTGCTGGCTGCCGAGTTCAACAAGCCGGGCCATGACGTCGTGGATCACTATACGTATGCGTTCCTGGGCGACGGCTGCCTGATGGAAGGCATCTCGCACGAAGTGTGCTCGCTGGCCGGCACGCTGGGCCTGAAGAAACTGATCGCCCTGTACGACGACAACGGCATCTCCATCGACGGCAAGGTCGAGGGCTGGTTCACCGACGACACGCCGAAGCGCTTCGAAGCGTACGGCTGGAACGTGATCCCTGCCGTGGACGGCCATGACGTGGCCGCCGTGCAGGCCGCCATCGAAGCGGCGAAAAAATCCGACAAGCCAACGCTGATCTGCTGCAAGACGATCATCGGCAAGGGTTCGCCGAACCTGCAGGGTGGCGACAAGGTCCACGGCGCCGCGCTGGGCGACAAGGAAATCGCCGCCGTCCGTGAATACATCAGCTGGGGCCACGAGCCGTTCCTGGTGCCGGATGACGTGACGACCGCCTGGGCCTTCAAGGAGCAGGGCGCCGCGCTGGAAACGGATTGGAACAGCAAGTTCGACGCGTATGCAGCCGCCTTCCCGCAGGAAGCCGCGGAACTGAAACGCCGCATGAACGGCGAACTGCCGGGCAACTTCGACGAGACCTTGAAGGCCGCCATTGCCGCCTGCGTCGAGAAGAAGGAAACGATCGCCACCCGCAAGGCATCGCAGAACGCGATCCAGGCGCTGTCGGCCATCCTGCCGGAATTCCTGGGCGGCTCGGCCGACCTGACCAGCTCGAACCTGACCAACTGGAAAGAGTCGGTCGCCGTGCGTTCCGGTAAACCAGGCAACCACATCAACTACGGCGTGCGCGAATTCGGCATGAGCGCCATCATGAACGGCGTCGCGCTGCATGGCGGCTACATCCCGTTCGGTGCCACGTTCCTGACGTTCTCCGACTACTCGCGTAACGCGCTGCGCATGGCCGCGCTGATGAAGCAGCGTTCGATCTTTGTCTTCACGCACGATTCGATCGGCCTGGGCGAAGACGGTCCGACCCACCAGTCCGTCGAACATGTCTCGTCGCTGCGCCTGATCCCGAACCTGGACAACTGGCGTCCGGCCGACACCGTCGAATCGATGGTGGCATGGGGCGAAGCGATCAAGCGCAATAACGGTCCATCGACGCTGATCTTCTCGCGCCAGAACCTGCCGTTCCAGGAACGCACGGAACAGGCCATCGCCGACATCGCCAAGGGCGGCTACATCCTGGCCGACGCGGCGGACGCGAAAGCCGTCATTATCGCCACCGGTTCCGAAGTGGAACTGGCGATGAACGCCGCTGCCGCACTGAAGAACGAAGGCGTGGCCGTGCGTGTCGTGTCGATGCCGTCGGCCGACGTGTTCGACCGCCAGGACGCCGCCTACAAGGCAAGCGTGCTGGGCAAGGGCTTGCCGCGCGTGGCCGTGGAAGCCGGCGTGTCCGATTTCTGGTACAAGTATGTGGGTCTGGAAGGCGCCGTCGTCGGCATCGATACGTTCGGTGAATCCGCTCCGGCAGGCGTGCTGTTCAAGCACTTCGGCTTCACGGTGGACAACGTCGTCGCCAAAGTGAAATCTGTCATTGCTGCATAAGAAATGAGTGTCCTGGAGCGGGGCAGCCCGCTCCAAGGTCGGCTGAAAAAAGATTCTTAATCAAAGGAGCACATAGTATGACGATCAAGGTAGCAATCAACGGTTATGGCCGTATCGGCCGCAATGTCCTGCGCGCTTTCTACGAAGGCGGCAAGAAACAGGACATCCAGATCGTGGCCATCAATGACCTGGGCAACGCGCAATCGAATGCGCACCTGACCCGCTACGACACGGCGCACGGCAAGTTCCCTGGCACCGTCGAAGTCGAAGGCGACAACATGATCGTCAACGGCGACAAGATCCGCGTGTTCGCACAGCGTAACCCTGCCGAAATCCCATGGGGCGAGCTGGGTGTTGACGTCGTGCTGGAATGCACCGGCTTCTTCACCACGAAGGAAAAGGCTTCGGCCCACCTGAAGGGCGGCGCCAAGAAAGTCATCATCTCCGCACCGGGCGGCAAGGATGTCGACGCGACGATCGTCTACGGCGTCAACCATGACGTGCTGAAGGCCACCGACACCGTCATCTCGAACGCATCGTGCACCACCAACTGCCTGGCCCCGCTGGTCAAGCCGCTGAACGACGCCATCGGCCTGGAAACCGGCCTGATGACCACCGTCCACGCCTACACCAACGACCAGGTGCTGACCGACGTGATGCACGAAGACCTGCGCCGCGCCCGTTCGGCCACGCAGTCGATGATCCCGACCAAGACCGGCGCTGCCGCCGCCGTCGGCCTCGTGCTGCCGGAACTGAACGGCAAGCTGGACGGCTTCGCCATCCGCGTGCCGACGATCAACGTGTCGCTGGTCGACCTGTCGTTCATCGCCAAGCGCGACACGACGGTTGACGAAGTCAACCAGCTGATGAAGCAGGCGGCCGAAGGCGCGCTGAAAGGCATCCTGACGTACCAGACCGAACCGCTGGTCTCCGTCGACTTCAACCACAACCCGGCCTCGTCGAACTTCGATTCGACGCTGACGAAAGTCTCCGGCCGCCTGGTGAAAGTCTCGTCGTGGTACGACAACGAGTGGGGCTTCAGCAACCGCATGCTGGACACCACCGTGGCGCTGATGAACGCGAAGTAATCGTTCGCTGCTGCAAACGACAAGGCGCCTTCGGGCGCCTTTTTTTCGCGGTTAGTGTGAGCGGCTGATGCGCCTGGGGTCTGTCCCCGGTAAGTGATAACGGCGGAGGCACCTGAGGTCTGTCCCCGGTAAGTGTTGACGGCGGAGGTAACTACCAACGTCGTTGTGCCAACAGTTTCCTCGGCGGTCACACTTACCGGGGACAGACCCCAAAAAAAACCGCCGGCGTGGGCCGGCGGTTTTTTGGCTTAGAAGCTAAGCTTAGAAGCTGTACGAAGCGCGCACGTAGTAGGTACGGCCGGTCACGTCGGTGAAACGTGGGTCGAAGCCGGCCTGGAACGTCGTTTCCTGGTACGACAGCGGCGGGGTGCGGTCGAACAGGTTGCGCACGCCGAACGTGACCGCGACGCCCTTCGGCTGCGTGTACGACAGGTAGCCGTCAAACGTGGTGTACGACGCCACGCGGTGGTTTTCCTCGTAGCTGTTTTCCGCGTCCTGGTAGCCCGACTTGTACTTCGCCGTCAGGCCGGCACCGAACTCTTTCGAGTTCCAGCGCACGTTGGCGGTGTTCTGCCAGCGGAACACCGGGCCCACGCCGGAGAAGATGCCGACGTTCTGGTGCCATTCGCCGTCTTCCACGTTCTGGTACTTGTACTCGTGGACCCACGTGCTGTTCAGCGCGAAGTTGAACGTGCCGTAGCCGGTCGTGCGCAGGCGGTATTGCGCGCCCAGGTCGATACCGTTGGTCTTGATGCTGCCCAGGTTCTGCGTGCGCAGGTCGACATAGCCGCAGGTTGCCGGGTTAGGGCACTGCGAGCCGTCCACGGACAGGTTGCCGTTGGTATTGCGGTGGAACAGGTCCGCGTACTTGGCCGGATCGGCAAACGCGTCGTCCTCGGCCAGGTTGGCGATCTGGTGATCCAGCTGGATCGCCCACAGGTCGGCCGTCAGCGTCAGGTTCTTGACGCCTTCGAAGACGATGCCCAGCGTGGCGTTCTTGGATTCTTCCGGATCCAGGCTCGAGTTACCGCCCAAGAGTTTCTGGAACTGCACGCGGCAGTTCGTGGCCGACGCCTTGCCGGGAACCGGCACGCCGCCAGGGCAGTTGATCGGATCGCTCTGCGTCGACGTGTTGGTGTACGTGTTGGCGGAATTGATCTCATACAGCGACGGCGCACGGAAGCCCGTCGAGTACGAACCGCGCACCATCACGGCCTGGGTTGGCTGCCAGCGGAAGCTGACCTTTGGATTGGTCGAGTTGCCGAAGTCGCTGTACTTGTCGTAGCGCACGGCGGCCGTCACGTCCAGGGACTTGACGATCGGCACGTTCAGCTCGGCATAGGCCGCGTACACGGTACGGGAACCTTCGTTGTGCGTGTTCGGGTCGATACCGGTACTGGCGACGACTTTCTCCGCGTATGGCGTGTTTGCCGTCGAGATGAATTCCTCGCGGCTCGCCTGGCCACCGATGGCCAGCGCGGCGTTCTTGCCGGCGCCCAGCCAGTCGCCGAACTCACGGCTGGCGTTCAGGTCGAACGTCTTGGTCGTGCCCTTGGCGTTCTGGATATTGCCGTCCAGGCCAGCTGCCATCAGCAGGGCCATGCCGGCCGCGCTCTGCTCGCCGAACGGATTGATAACGCCGTCCAGTACGCCTTGCGTGATCATGTCGCCGTCGCTGTAGCCGCGCAGGTTGACGGTGACCTTGTTCTCGCCCCACGACAGGCCCGTGCGGTAGTCCCAGCCGGCGATGTTGCCGGACAGTTCAGCCACGAAGCGCTGCTGGCGGTTGACGTTCTCGTCCGCACGTACGCCGTTTGGCAGGTCGCGCCACATGACGTTGATGTAGCCTGGCTGCGCGCCTGGCGGCAGGTCGCCCGCGCCGAAGTTCGGGTCCAGCGGGATGTTCGGCGTGAAGTTGCCGTTGCCCGGGTAGTAAGGATTCGCGCCACCGTTCGGCAGGCGCGGGTTCATGACCAGGCCGCCGTATGGCACGGGCGCGATCTGGCTTTCCACCTTGCTGCGGCTGTGCAGGTATTCCAGGCTCAGCTCATGGTTGTTCGGCAGCTTCAGCGTGCCCTTGAACAGGCCCGTGGCGCGCTCGGAGCGTGGCACGTAGTCGACGAAGCTGGACGTCGTCATCTTGCAGCTGGTGCCGTCAGGAACCAGGTTCGGTGCGCTGCTGCAGTTCGGCGCGGCCGGATTGCCGGCGTCGCCTTCCTGGTAGTAGTTGGCCGGGAACGTGCTGGCCGACTGGCCGCCAGGGAAGCGGCGGTTGAAGTCGCGTTCCGTGCCGCCGATGGCGCGCTGCTTCTGGAAGTCGCCCATGGCGTAGAAGTTGAAGCCGTCCTTGTCGACGTCGCCATAGCCGTAGCCGATGCTGCTGTTCAGGGACGTGCCGCCCTTGTGCTCCGGCGAATCGCCGCCGACGCTGACGATGCCGCCCGTGAAGTCGCGCTTCGTGATGAAGTTGATGACGCCGCCGACGGCGTCGGAGCCGTACAGTGCGGAAGCGCCGTCACGCAGCACTTCGACGCGCTCGATGGCCGCGAACGGGATCATGTTCAGGTCGGGCGCGGAGCTGTCGAACGCGTTGTTCGCCAGGCGGCGGCCGTTCAGCAGCACCAGCGTCTTGTTGGCGCCCAGGCCGCGCATGTTGGCGAACGATGCGCCGCCCGTGGAGAGCCCGACAACCTGGCTCGTACCCTGCGTGGCCTGCATCGAAGCGACGGTCGACAATACCTGCTCGACGGTGCTGATGCCTTCAGCCTTCAGGTCCGACATTTTCATCACGGTGACAGGCACCGCGGTTTCCGCATCGATCCGCTTGATCGCGGAACCGGTGATCTCGACACGCGCCATCGGCGCGTTTGCCTCTTGTGCAAAGGCAGGGGCCGCCAGCAGCGAGGCGCCGATAGCGCCAGCCGAGCAGATCAACCTGACGGAGTACGCCAGGGTTGTTTCTTTCATCATGTTTGCTCCAGTGTTGTCGTCACAAGGGCGTTCTGTGCGAGGCAGGGAACCTCATGCAGAGAACGACCCAGCATCAGACAACGGAACTTGCCTTGTAGTCAATCGTATGGAACTTTCCATTTGTTACTTGTCGGTTACATACAACAATTTAGCAATGAAATGATTAAATTGGACTATACAACCGAAGAAAATAAAGAAAAAGCCCGCCGGGCGAGCCCGGCAGGCTTGTCGTGGTGCAACGTCGTAAGGTGATTACAACGTGGCGCGCAGGCCCAGATAGTAGCGGCGGCCGATCGGATCGTAGGCACCGGCTTCCGTCTCGGCACCGGTCGTGTTGCCCGGCAGGCCCGTGACGATCGGCGGCGCTTTCGTCGCGAAGGCGTTGTCGATGCCCAGGTACAGCTCCCATTTCTTGCGCAGCTCGTACGTGAACTGGAAGTCCTGGTACGTGCGCGACCCTACTCCGACGGAATTGCGCGGCAGGTCGTACTGGGCCAGGAACTGGTCATCCAGGTAGGCTTTGCCGATATACGTGGTCGTGCCCGTGATGCCCACCGGGCCCCACTTGTACGCCAGGTTGATCGACGCCTTGTTTTTCGGGCTTTGCAGCACTTCGCCGGCCCAGTAGTCGCGTTCCGCGCCAGGGGTCGGGGTATCGTAACCCTCGCGCAGCCAGGTCCACGCCACGCGCGCGTTCAGGCGGCCAGGGCCGACGGCGCCAACCCACGAGCCCGTAAGGTCGACCCCTTCGGTAGCCTTGGAACCCGTGTTGTTGACGAGCGAATCGACGTATTCCAGCGAGCCTGCATTGTTACCGCCCATTTTCGACGGACGGCGCGTAATGACATTGCACAGCGTACCGTCGCCGCCGTAGCAGTTTTCCAGCGCGTACTGGCGTGGCATGAACACCAGCGCGTCGGCGATCTTGATGTCGAAGTAGTCGACCGTGAAGGTGAAGTTTTTCAGCGGCGCGATCGAACGGGGCGTCCAGACGACACCGACGGTGGTCGACCAGCCTTTTTCCGCCTTCAGGTTGGGGTTGCCGCGGTCGTAGCCGCTGATACCTTGCTGGTCGGCCTGCGTCAGCGTAAACGCGCCGTTGGCCATGATGTTGGCCATCACGCCCGGCGCCGCGCGGCAGGCATCGCCGCGTGCGCCGCCGCCGGTTGCCGTGATGCCTTCGCACGGGTCGACGATATCGGCCGGGAAGGTCTGCTGGGCCGGCTGGAACAGTTCGTTGATGTTCGGCGCACGCGTCGACAGGGCACGCGTGGCGCGCAGGCGCACGTCGGCGATCGGCGACCATTCACCGCCCAGGTTCCAGCTGCTCGTGTAGCCGACCGTCGAATACTTGCCGCGCCGGGCCGCGGCGCTGAAGTTCAGTTCCTTGGCAAACGGTTTGTCCTTCAGCACTGGCACGCGTACCTCGGCAAACAGTTCCTTGACGTTGAACTTGCCGTAGGTGGGCGGCAGGGCGTTACCGGCGTTCAGGCCGGCCTGGGTCAGCGCGTCCGCCTCGCTGGACGATTCCTCGCCGCGGAATTCGAAGCCCGCCGCGACGCCGATGGCGCCGGCCGGCAGATCGAACACCTCGCCGTTGATGGAGCCGCCCGCCAGCTTCTGCGTGACCTTGGTTTCCAGGCTGCCCGGCGCGCTGACGTATTTCAGCGCTTCCGGCGAGATGCTGTTGTAGCCGAACACATTGATCGGCACGCAGCCCAGCGCGCGCGCGGTGGCGTCCGCGCAGATGATCTCGGTGCGGTTGTTATTGTTATTGACGTCGTCGACGTCCTGGTAGGCTTCCAGCGCGTTGCGGAAGTTCAGCACGTTGACCTGGCCGTTCGAGCTCTGCGATTCCTTGGTCTGGCCGTACGCGACATAGGTCTCGTAGTTCCACTCGCGCAGCAGGTTGAAGTTGCCCTTCAGGCCCGTGGCCAGACGGAACGTGTCGCGATTGGCCTTGCTGCCGCGCGTGCCCACTTCCGACATGCGGCGCGTGAAGTAGTAATCGCGCAGTCCGTCGCCATCGTTGTCGCTGATGTCGTCGAACAGGCGCTGCGGCACGTAGGGGTTACGGCGCAGCACGCCGTTGACCAGCACCTCGGCCGGTACCTGGCCGCCCGTGCCCTTGTAGATGTCGTCCGATGCCAGGCCGAATGGCTCCAGTTTCGTGCTGACGCGTGTCGAAGCGTAGTTACCCTCGAAGAATACCGAGTGGTTCTCGTTCAGGTTCATCGACCCGGTCGTGGCCAGGATGTAGCGGTCGGTCGGCACGGCGATCGAGCGGTAGTCGGAACGGTTGAAGCCCGTTGCCGCCTGACCGTTGGTGCCATTCGTGTTCCATGGGATCGTGGCGCCGTTGCGGTCGAACGTGAAGTCCTCGGTGTCGCCGTAGAAGTGGCCTTGCGGCGCGAAGCTGGAGTAGAACGGACGGGTGACACGGAACAGGTCGTCAGGATCGCCTGCGGATGTCTGGTCAACGGCCGATGCGGCGCGGTCCTTCGAATACACGGCGCCCTGCTTGGAGTAGCCGAAGTGCACCATGATGTTGCTGGTGGCGTCCGCGTTGCTGGTGCCCCAGGTCGCGGAGAATTTTTTCTTCGTGTCGTCGTGTTTGGTGCTCTGGCCGCCTTGCACGTCCAGGATCAGGCCCGTGAAGTTGCGCTTGGTGATGATGTTGACGACACCGGCCACGGCGTCCGAGCCGTACGTTGCGGAGGCGCCGCCCGTCAGCAGCTCGACCCGTTCGATGAAGTCGGTCGGGATGACGTTCAGGTCGACCGCGGTCTCGCCCGGGATGCCGGCCACGAAGCGGCGGCCGTTCAGCAGCACCAGCGTACGTGCGGTGCCGAGGTTGCGCAGGTCGACGGTGGAGACGCCGGCGCTGGAAGTGGAGAAGTTCGAATTGGTCCGGCTGACGGCGGGCGTGCCCAGCGTCGGGTTCTTCATCAGCAGTTCCTGCAGATTCGTTGCACCGGACGCGGCGATATCGGCCGACGTCAGCACCTGCAATGGCGACGGCGATTCCGCCCCCGGCGACGCGATGCGCGAACCCGTCACCTGCACCGTCTGCATCGGCGCCTCGGTCGTCTGGGCCATCGCCCCCATGCTCAACACGGCACCGCCCACGCAGATCAGTCGCACGGAGTGCGAAATGATTTTCTCTCTCATGTAATGCTCCCTTGTGATTAAAAGCCGGGCGATCTGGTCGCCAAACAATGAATCTTAGATAAGGGTGTTGAAAGAGCAAATCGGATTCGTCACTGATTTGGTGCACTGTGCTTTTTTTACAACGATTGCGTTCTGCTAGTCAATATGCCCGCCGCGCCTGTCAACATCGGGGTCAGGCACAAAAACTGTCACGGCCTGGGCTGGGCTGTGGAGCAGAGCGGATTCGCGACTTCCGTGGCAGCACGTCGGGGACTGGCACCATTCAGGGAGCCAGTCCCCAAGCTCATTCAAAAATCTGCCGCCACAGATGAATGGCGCTCTCGGCGTGCCTGGCGACACGCGCCGGCGCCACGCGCGATGGCTCGCCCTGCAGCCGCAACTGGTGCTGCAGCTTGCGCATGGCACGGTAGCCGTCGGCCACCTGGCCGGCCAGCGCGGCGTCGATCAGGCCGAGCTCGCCACTGACGCGCAGCAGCGCGATATTGCCGGCATTTGCCGTCAACTGCGGGTATTCTCCCGCGTACTGCAGCACCAGGTACTGCACGATGAACTCGACGTCGATCATGCCGCCAGCGTCCTGCTTCAGGTCGAAACTGTCCGGGCGGCTCGGGTAGGCGTCGTGCATCTTGCGCCGCATCGCCAGCACTTCGTTCTTCAACTGCTCGCCCGTCACGCGCGGGGCGCGCAGCACGACGCTGCGGATGTCCTCGAACTGCTTGCCGATCTCCGCATCCCCGGCGCAGAAGCGGGCGCGCGTCAGCGCCTGGTGTTCCCACACCCATGCCGAGTTCTGCTGGTAGCGGTCGAACGCCTGCACGGACGAGACCAGCATGCCGCTGGCGCCATCGGGCCGCAGCGCCGTGTCGATATCGAACAGGATGCCGGCGGACGTGTGCGACGTCATCCAGGTGATGAAGCGCTGCGCCAGTTTCGCGTACAGGCCAGGCGCCTCCTGGTCGTCGTCGTCGAACAGGAAGATGACGTCCAGGTCGGAAATGTAGTTCAGTTCCTTGCCGCCCAGCTTGCCGTAGGCGATGACGGCGAAGCGGGGCACCTCGCGATGCCGCTTGGCCACCGTGTGCCACGCCCACTTGATGACGGCCGCGACGATCACGTCCGCCAGCGCGGACAGGTAGTCGGCCAGCTTTTCCACCGTCAGGTCGCCGGCCAGATCCTGCGCCAGCAGGTGGAACAGCTGGGCGTGGTGCACTTCGCGCAGGATGTCGAGCTGGCGTTCGGTGTCGTCCGCGGCCACCGCCAGCTGGCTGTCCAGGTCCTGCGCCAGCGCGACAGGGTCGAAAACCGTGTGCAGGATGCGGTCGTCCAACAGCTCGTCCAGCAGGATCGGGTGCTGCGTCAGGAACGTTGCCGTCCACGCGCTTGCATGCATCATGCCGATAACGCGCGCCAACGTGTGCGGATATTCGATCAACAGCGACAGATAGGCCGAGCGGCGGGCGATCGCCTCGAGGAAGTCCAGCAGCCGGCCCAATGTCGCCATCTGGCGGTGCACGCCGTCCTGTTCGGCGGCGCTGGCAATCAGGGGCAGGGCGGCGTTGATCACCGTCACAAGGCGCTGGCGGCTCGCTTCCGGCATCGATTGCAGCCTTGGCGCTTCCCACATGGCGATCAGGCGGCGCGCGGCGGCCGCCGGGTCGTCATAGCCCAACGTGGCGAAGCGCGCTTCCATCGCTTCGCGGTTGTCCGGGTCGGCGCAGTCGTTGCCGGTGTCCTGGTCGGTGTCGTCGCTCTTGTCGGCAAACATCGCGTCGAACTGTTCCGCGACGAAGCGGCGGTGCTCGGCCAGCTGTGCCAGCAAGGTGGCCGCGTCCGGCAGACCCATCATGCGCGCCACCGTCTCGCGGTCGGCGTCCTGCGGCGGCAGCGTGTGCGTCTGCGCGTCCTCCAGGTATTGCAGGCGGTGTTCCAGGTTGCGCAGGAAGGTATACGACTCGAGCAGCCGCTGCACGATCTCCGGCGCCATCAGGCCCTTCTCCGGCAACTGACGCAGGGTCGCGCGGGTAGAGCGGTCGCGCAGGCTGGGGTCGCGCCCGCCGCGGATCAGCTGGAACACCTGCGCCAGGAATTCGATCTCCCGGATGCCGCCACGGCCCAGCTTGACATTGTGGCTGCGATCCGGATGCAGCCGTTCCTGCCGCTTGACCTCGGTGCGGATCTGCGCGTGCATCGTGCGGATGGCATCGATGACGCCGAAGTCCAGGTAGCGGCGGAAGCAGAACGGCCGCACGATGGCGTCCAGCGCGGCAATGTCCTCGGGACGGCCGGTGACGGCGCGCGCCTTGACCCACGCATAGCGTTCCCACTCGCGCCCCTGCACGATCAGGTACTGCTCGACCATGCCGAGGCTGACGGCCAGCGGGCCGGAACCGCCATTCGGCCGCAACGCCATATCGACGCGGAACGTGAAGCCATCTTCCGTGATCTCGGCGATGGCGGCGATCAGCTTCTTGCCGAGGCGGATGAAATACTCGTGGTTCGACAGCACGCGCTGCCCGGGCGCCGTCGGCACCGTCTCGCCATCCTCCGGATAGACAAAGATCAGGTCGATATCGGACGACACGTTCAGCTCGAAGCCACCCTGTTTGCCCATCGCCAGCACGATCAGTTCCTGCTCCTGGCGCGACTCGTGTCCCGTCGGCACGCCGTGGGCGGTGCGCATTTCCGCGTCCAGTTCGGCCAGATGGGTGCGAATGGCGAAGTCCGCCAGGCGTGTGGCCGTCGTGACGACTTCGTCCAGGTCCGCCAGCCCTTCCAGGTCGCGGCGGATCAGGCCGGCGATCAGCAGGTTGCGCAGGCGCCGCATGCCGCGCACCAGCGGCAGCGCTGGCGCGTCGCCATTGCTGCGTTCCTGCGCCAGCAAGGCATCGAGGTCGGCCGTTGCAAGCGATAATGGGATCAAGGCGTCGATCTTGGCCTGCCGGTCCGGTTCCGCGGCCAGCCAGCGTTGATAAAAGCGGGAGTCGGTGGCGCCGGCGGGGAGGGTTGGCATAGTGGGCAAGAGTGAGTGTGGTAAAGAGTTCGTAACGTTGTGTAAGGAAATGCGCTGCGGAACTTAGTGTAACCGGGCGTTGCGGTAGAATGTCGCCGGCGGCTGGACGGCCGGTATCGCAACGAAATCGTTTATTTTACGCCGGGCATCCGGCCCTAGCCTGGGTAAAGAAGTGTTGACGGAAAAAACGGCAGAAGACAAGTTCGCCTCCCCGGGCCTGCCGCCCCCCGTGGACGAGCCGCCCCTCGTGGCGCGCTGGCACCGCCTGCAGGCCTTCTACCGTCTGTGTAATCTGGCCAGTCACCACGTGCTCGGCTTCACGCTGAAGCTGGCGCTGCTGCTGTACTTTGTCTTTGCCATCGTCGTGCTGGCGCTGCGCTATGCGGTGCTGCCGCAGATCGACAACTACAAGCCCGACATCGAACGCCTGGCCAGCCGCGCCGTCGGCAATCCCGTCACGATCGACCGCCTCTACGCCTCCTGGTCCGGGCTGCATCCGAGCCTGTTCCTGGGCGACGTCGTGCTGCGCGACCGGGATGGTCGCCAGGCGCTGCGCCTGCCCAGCGTATCGGCCACGCTGTCGTGGTGGAGCCTGGTCACGATGGACGTGCGCTTCGATTCGATCGAGTTGATCCGCCCCAACCTGGAAGTGTCGCGCACGGCCGACGGCCGGCTGTTCGTGGCCGGCATCTTCGTCGACCTGAATAAAAAGGATGACGGCAAGGGTTCCGAATGGGTGCTGGGCCAGCGCGAGATCATCATCCGCGAAGGCCGGCTGGAATGGACGGATGCCCAGCGCGGCACGCCGCCGCTGGTGCTGCGGGACATGAACCTGATCCTGCGCAACCAGTGGCGGCGGCACCAGTTCGCCGTCCACGCCGTGCCCGCCAGCGGCGCGCGCGACACGCTGGACCTGCGCGCCGATTTCACCCATCCCGCCTTTGCCGAGCGCGTCTCGGACGTGCGTCAGTGGAAGGGCACCGTCTACACGTCCGTGAGCGGCGAAGACCTGGCCGCGTGGCAGCCCTACAATCCTTACGGCGACGCCGGCGCGGCCCGGCTGCAGTCGGGCCGTGGCACCGTGCGTGCCTGGCTCGACATCGACCACGCCCACCTGTACGGCGTAACGGCGGACGTCGACCTGGGCAACCTGCGCGCCGCTCTCGGCAAGGACCTGCCCGCGCTGGACGTGGACGCCATGCGCGGCCGCGTCGCCTACAGCGAGGACAAGCCGGCGCGCGGCAAGCGTGCCACCACGCCAGTGCCATTTTCCGCCCGCGGCCATCGCGCCAGCATCACCGACCTGACGGTGCGCACGCGCGACGGCGTGGTGCTGGCACCGACGACGTTATCCGAGCGCTACGTGCCCGCCAGCGGCCGCACGCCGGCCAGTACCGAAGTCAAGGCGCGCACGCTGGACCTGGGCATCGTGGCCGAGCTGGCGACGCGGCTGCCGCTGGCGCCGGCGCAGCGCAGCCTGCTGGCCGAGCTGGCGCCGCGCGGCCGCGTCAACAACCTGGACGCCCGCTGGCAAGGCCCCGCCACGGCGCCGCAGGCATGGACCGTGCGTGCCGAACTGCACGACTTGGGCATGAACCCGCTGGCGGCGCGCGCCGCCACGCCGGCGCTGGGCAAGATCCCGGCCGTGCCCGGTTTCGACCACCTGACCGGCAGCATCGATGCCGCGCAGGACCGCGGCACGATCCGCCTGGATGCCCCGGGCCTCGTACTGAACATGCCGGCCTGGTTTGCCGAGCCCGCCATGACGTTCCAGCAGCTGCAATTGAAGGCCAGCTGGGAACATGACGACAAGGGCACGAACCTGGACGTCGACAATTTCGCCTTCGCCCAGGACGGCCTGACGGGCACGCTCAAAGGCACCCATCGGCTGGCGGGCAGCGGCCCCGGCATCGCCGACCTCAAGGGCACGCTGGACGGCTTTGCGATCAACCGCATCGGCCGCTACCTGCCGACGGCCACGCCGGAACGCCTGCACCACTGGCTGACGGGCGCACTGGAAGGGGGCACGGCAACGGAAGCCACGGTGCGCCTGCGCGGGGATCTGGCCCACTTCCCGTTTGCCGAGAACACGCCGGACCGCGACAAGGGCGAGTTCCGCGTGGCCGGCAAGCTGGTCGATGCCAAGCTGAACTATGACCCGGGCGTGTTCGCCAAGGACGGCGTTGCGCCGCTGTGGCCGCAGGCCGAGCAGATCCGCGGCGCGTTCGTGTTCGACCGCGCCAGCATGGAAATCAAGGCGGACACGGCGAAAACCGGCAACGTCAACCTGACGAAGGTGCGCGCATACATCGCCGACCTGATCCACCACGACAGCATCCTGGAAATCGACGGCTTCGGCGCCGGCGCCATGCAGGACTACCTGCGCTATGTAACGAACAGTCCCGTGCTGGAGTGGATCGGCCACTTCACGGACCAGACGACGGCCACGGGCAATGCGAAACTGGCTTTAAAACTGCAATTGCCGCTGGCACGGCTGCGCGAAAGCCGTGTGCAGGGCTCGTTGCAACTGCAAGGCAACGACGTGGTGCTATGGCACGACATGCCGCCCGTGCTGCTGGCCACCGGCAAGATCGAATTCAACGAACACGGCGTCAACCTGAACGGCCTGAACGGCACCTTGCTGGGCGGCCAGCTGACGGTGGCCGGCGGCACGCAGCGCGACGGCACGATCCAGGTGCGCATCGGCGGCAACGTCACGGCGGACGGCCTGCGCCGCACGTATCCGTCGCCCGTCATGCAGAAGCTTGCCGAGCGCTTCTCCGGCGGCACCCGCTACAACGGCGTCATCACGGCGGCCAATCACCAGTATCAGGTATTCGTCGAGTCGGCGCTGACGGGTGTGGGGCTGACGTTCCCGGCACCGCTGGCCAAGGCGCCGGCCGACACGCTGCCGCTGCATTTCGTGCTGAACGGCGGCGCCGCCAACGAGGCGGGGCAGGCGCACGACGAGATCCGCATCTCGCTGGGCAGCGCGATCGAGGCGCGCTACCAGCGCGAGCGCCAGGATAAAGGTCCCTGGCACCTGGTGCGCGGCGGCATCGGCGTCAACGTGCCGGCGCCGCAGCCGGACAGCGGCATGGCGCTGCACGCCAGCGTCAAGTCGCTGAACGTCGACGACTGGACGGGCCTGGCAAGCGAGATCAACAGTGCAGTCGGCCCCAAGGCCGCCGACGCGCCGGACGATGGGCCGGGCCTGTCGCAATACGTGGCGGTGGACCTGCTGGCGGCCCGCGCGGACGAGCTGATGGTCGGCGGGCGCAAGGTGGACAACGTGGTGGTCGGCGTCACGCACCGCAACGGCGCCTGGCAGGCCAATATCGATTCGCGCCAGGCCAACGGTTACGTGACGTGGAACGAGTCGCCCACGGGGCGCGGCATGGGCAAGGTGACGGCACGGCTGTCCACCCTGATCATCCCGGAATCGGCGGCGGGCGACGTCAAGGACCTGCTGGAGAAATCCGCGTCGGCCAGCGCACCGGCGATTCCCGCGCTGGACATCGTGGCCGAGCGCTTCGAGCTGTTCAACCGTCCGCTGGGCCGGATGGAACTGCAGGCGTACAACGCGCTGATCACGTCGTCACGCGAATGGCGCGTGTCGAAGCTGACGCTGGAGAATCCCGATGGCGTGCTGCACGGCACGGGCCGCTGGGTCAGCCGCAACGGCAAGCATGATTCGTCGCTGAACTTCGCGCTCGACATCGCCGATGCCGGCAAGCTGCTGGACCGCTTCGGTTTTGCCGACACGCTGAAAGCTGGCAAGGGCCGCCTGTCCGGCGATATCTCGTGGAAGGGCTTGCCATACTCGCTCGACATCCCCACCTTGTCCGGCAAGCTGGTCATGAGCGTGGAAAAGGGCCAGTTCCTCAAGCAGGACCCCGGCGCTGCCAAGCTGCTGGGCGTGCTCAGCCTGCAGGCATTGCCGCGGCTGCTGAAGTTCGATTTCCACGACGTGTTTGCCGAGGGGCTGGCGTTTGACGGCATCAGCGCCACGGCCCAGATCGACCGCGGCATCGTAAAGACGGATAATCTCAAGATGCACGGCGTGCAGGCCACCGTGCTGATGTCGGGCACCGCCGATATCGCCAACGAGTCGACCAACCTGCACGTCGTTGTCATTCCGCAGGTGAATTTCGGCACGGCGCCGCTGGTGTACGCGCTGGCCGTCAATCCCGTGATCGGGCTGGGCAGTTACCTGGCCCAGCTGTTCCTGTCGGCGCCGGTGATGAAGGCGCTGACGTACCAGATGCAGGTGACGGGCCCATGGAAGGCGCCCGTCATCACCAAGCTCGATACCGAACGTGCCGCACCGCCGCAGCAGGCGGTGCGCGCGCAGTAAAAAGGAGTCCCCATGACTATCGTTGCCGCCGTTCAGATGGTCTCCACGCCCGTCGTGGAGGAAAACCTGGCCACCGCCGCCCGCCTCGTTGCCGCGGCTGCCGAGAAAGGGGCGAAGCTGGTGCTGCTGCCCGAATACTGGCCCATCATGGGCAAAGCCGACAGCGACAAGGTGGGCAAGGCCGAACCGCTGGGCCGCGGCGTCATCCAGGACGCGATGGCGGCCATGGCGCGCGAACACGGCATCTGGCTGCTGGGCGGCACGTTGCCGCTGGCCAGCGACGACCCGGAAAAAGTCATCAACACGACGCTTGTCTACGACCCGGAAGGGAACCACGTGGGCCGTTACGACAAGATCCACCTGTTCGGCTTTACCAAGGGCAGCGAGTCGTACAACGAATCGAAGACGATCGTGCCGGGCCGCTCCGTCGGCACCGTCGAGACGACGGTCGGCAAGGTCGGCATGTCGGTCTGCTACGACCTGCGCTTTCCCGAGCTGTACCGGGCGATGGGGCCCGTCAACCTGATCGTCGTGCCGGCCGCGTTCACGTACACCACAGGGCGTGCACACTGGGAAATCCTGCTGCGCGCCCGCGCCATCGAGAACCAGTGCTACGTGCTGGCGGCGGCGCAGGGCGGCGAGCACGTCAACGGCCGCCGCACGTGGGGCCACAGCATGCTGGTCGATCCGTGGGGCGAGGTGAAGGCCGTGCTGGCCGAGGGCGAAGGCGTCATCACCGGCGAACTGGACTTGAGCTATCTGCAGGGGGTGCGCGAGAGCCTGCCGGCGCTGAAACACCGCACGATGTGATGCCGGCTCCCCTGCGGCAGGGGCGGCAATCCACTACAATGGCAGCAAAAGTAACGTAGAAAGTTTTATCATGAAACCATTCGAACCGAACCTGTCTTCCCTGGCGCTGGCGCGCGACGTGCTGCTGACCCCGTTCGGCCTGGACGAGTCCAAGCTGATCAAGACGCTGGGCACGATGTTCACGCACAAGGTCGACTACGCCGACCTGTACTTCCAGTTCACCAAGAACGAAGGCTGGAGCCTGGAAGAGGGCATCGTCAAGACAGGCAGTTTCTCGATCGACCAGGGCGTCGGCGTGCGCGCGGTCTCGGGCGAGAAGACGGCGTTCTCGTATTCCGATGAGATTTCCGAAGCGGCGCTGCTGGACGCGGCTGCCGCCACGCGCACGATCGCGCGCGCCGGCGCCGGCAAGATCAAGGTGGCCGGCAGCATGACCCCGCAAGGCGGCCGTTCGCTGTACCTGCCGCACGATCCGCTCAATTCGCTGGACGCCGCGGCCAAGGTCAAGCTGCTGGAGCGCGTCGAGAAGATCGCCCGCGCCAAAGATCCGCGCGTGGTGCAGGTGATGGCGGGCCTGGCCGGCGAATACGACGTCGTGCTGGTGGTGCGCAGCGACGGCGTGCTTGCCGCCGACATCCGCCCGCTGGTGCGCGTGTCGATCACCGTCATCGTCGAGCAGGATGGCCGGCGCGAGATGGGCTCGTCCGGCGGCGGCGGCCGTTACGACTACAGCTACTTCACGGACGAGCTGCTGCAGCAGTACGCCGAGGACGCCGTCAAGGGCGCGCTGGTGAACCTGGATTCGCGCCCGGCACCGGCCGGACCGATGACCGTCGTGCTGGGACCGGGCTGGCCCGGCATCCTGCTGCACGAGGCGATCGGCCACGGCCTCGAAGGCGACTTCAACCGCAAGGGCTCGTCGACGTTCTCCGGCCGCATCGGCGAACGCGTTGCCGCCAAGGGCGTCACCGTCGTCGACGACGGCACGCTGGCGGACCGCCGCGGCTCGCTGAACATCGACGACGAAGGCAATCCGACGCAGTGCACGACCCTGATCGAGGACGGCATCCTGCGCGGCTACATCCAGGACACGATGAACGCGCGCCTGATGAAGATGCCCGTGACGGGCAACGCCCGCCGCGAGTCGTTCGCGCACCTGCCGATGCCGCGCATGACGAACACGTACATGCTGGCCGGCGACAAGGACCCGGAAGAGATCCTGAAATCCGTCAAGAACGGGCTGTACGCCGTCAACTTCGGAGGCGGCCAGGTCGACATCACCAACGGCAAGTTCGTCTTCTCGGCCAGCGAGGCCTATATGATCGAGAACGGCAAGGTGACGTACCCGGTCAAGGGCGCCACGCTGATCGGCAACGGCCCGGACGTGCTGAACCGCGTCTCGATGATCGGCAACGACATGAAGCTCGACCCGGGCGTAGGCGTCTGCGGCAAGGAAGGCCAGAGCGTGCCGGTCGGCGTAGGCCAGCCAACCCTGCGCATCGACGGCGTGACGGTGGGCGGCACGGCATAAGCGCCACCACCAAAAGCAAAGGCGCCCGCGGGCGCCTTTTTTGTTGCGTGTGCTGGTGAAAACCGGTGTCAGACACCTATTTCCTCGGCGCGGGTGAAACCGTGAGGGGCTCCGGTTTCCAAAAACCGGTGTCAGACACCTATTTCCTGCGGAAATAGGTGTCTGACACCGGTGCATCCGACGCCTGCGGTGGTCAGAACGAGTAGGAGCCTCGCAGGTACAGCGCGCGGCCGATCGGATCGGTGTAGCGCGGGTCGTAGCCCTTCTGGAAGACCGTGCCCTGGTTGCTGAACGGTGGTTCCTTGTCGAGGATGTTCTTCACGCCGGCCGTCAGGCTGACGTTCTTGAAGCCCGAGTACGTGCCCGACAGGTTGACCAGGCTGTACGACGGCACGTGGTTGCGGAACTGTTCGTCCACCAGGTTCTGGTCTTCGTAACCCGTCTTGAAGTTGTGTGCCAGGGTTGCGCTCCAGACGCCCGAACGCCACGTCACCGCGGCATTGTGGCGCCAGCGGAAGACGACGAAATTGTCCGCGTAACGGCCCACGTTCTGGATAAACTCGCCTCCACGCTCGTTCTGGTACTCGTAGTTGTGGATGTACGTGCCATCCAGCGTGAACGTGAAGTTGCCGTAGTCCGTGCGCGGAGCACGCAAGGTCAGGCTGACGTCGACACCGTCCGTGCGCACCTTGCCCAGGTTTTCGTTCAGGTCCAGGATTGCGTTCGGCGAGCCGTCCGGATTGCGCAGGAAGCGGTCGGCGTAGCGGGCGTAGTTGCCGTAGATCGTCTGTTCCGGCAGTGCACCGATTTTTTCGCGCAGGCGGATGTTGAAGTAGTCCAGCGCCAGCGTGACGGCCGGCGTCGGCTCGAACACGGCACCCAGGGCGAACGTACGCGATTTTTCCGGCTGCAGGTTCTTGTTGCCGCCTTGCAGCTTGAACTGCTGCAGGTCGCAGTCGCGCAGCGGATTCGAGCCCGGTTGCGGCACGCCACCCGGGCACAGGATCGGATCGTTGTACGAGTTGCTCGTGTCGTTACGCGACAGCGGGGCGTTTTTCTCGAACAGCGTCGGCGCCCGGAAGCCCGTGCTGGCCGAACCGCGCAGCACGAAGCTCTTCACGGGCTGGTAGCGGAACGATGCCTTCGGGTTGGTCGTGCTGCCCACGTCGCTGTAGTGATCCCAGCGTGCGGCCAGCGACGCTTCCAGGTTCTGCATGAACGGCAGGTTGATCTCGCCGAACACGGCCTGGATCGTGCGGCTGCCGGACTTCGGCAGCGAGCCGGACAGGCCCGAGCTCGTCGCCTGGCTGGCGATGTCGCGGTTGACGTTGAACTCGGCTTTCTCGTGGCGCAGTTCGGTGCCCAGTGCCACGGCCAGCTTGCCGCCCGCCATGTCCATCAGCTCGCGGCTGCCTTTCAGGTCGAACGCCGTCGTGGCGTTTTTTGCGTCCTGCACGCGGCCGCGCAGCGCGGTCGTGGCCAGGTAGGCGCGGCCCGCTTCGTTCTGCAGCCCGAACGGATTCAGGATGCCGTTGCGCACGCCGGCGGCGAACGACGCATCCTGCACATAGCCGTTGGTGAACTCTTCCTGCGACCGGCTGACGGAGTGCGACAGGCCGCCCTGGTAGTCCCAGCCGGCAATGATGCCTTCCAGCGAACCGAGGAAGCGGTCGCCCGAACCGCGCGACAGGATCTGGCGCTGGCCCGCCTCGGTGGGGCGCCAGTTGACGGACAGCGGCGCGCCGGACAGGCCCGCCTGCGCCGGCACGCCGCCCGAGTTACCCGGATAGTAGGGGCTCGTGTTCGGCAGCAGCAGCTCGATCTGCGGCGGTGGCGCGGTGCGCGAATTGACCTTGTTTTCCGAGTGCAGCACTTCGAACGTGGCCGTGTGGTCGGCGCCCAGCTTCATGCTGGCGCGGCCGAACACGGTGGCGCGTTCCTGTTCCGGCAGGTCGTCGATCTGGCGCGTGTAATCCTGGCGGCAGGTGCCGTTGGTTGGATGCGGCACCGACAGCGGCGCGTTGCAGCCCGTCGGATTGCCGGGATTGCCCTGCACGCCGGAGACGGGATCGAAGTAGTTGCCGGGGAACGTCGTGCCGGACGTCAGGTTCAGGCCGCGCGACGGAATCACGCCCGTGGACGAGAAATCGCGCTGCTGGGAAGTCAGCACATCCTGCTTGTGGTAATCGGCCACGGCCAGCACGGCCCAGCCGTCGCGGGCCAGGTCGCCGGCACCGGTGGTGACGTTGGCGCGGCGCTCGCGCCCGCCCGTTTCCTGCGGCAGCACCGTCTCGATGGCCACGGTTGTCTGCTGGACGGAGCGGCGCGTGATGAAGTTGATGACGCCGCCGATGGCATCCGTGCCGTAGATGGCGGAGGCGCCGTCGCGCAGCACCTCGACGCGCTCCAGCGCGGCAACGGGAATCAGGTTCAGGTCGACACTGGCGCCGTCGTACGGGTGGCTGGCCAGGCGGCGGCCGTTCAGCAGCACGAGGGTCTTGTCGCCACCGAGGCCGCGCAGGTCGGCCGTGGCCTGGCCGCCGGTCGGCAGGCCGCTGGCGTTACCGCCCACGGCGTTGGCTGCGCCGAAGCTGGCCTGGTTGGCAGGGATGCGGTCCAGCACTTCCTGGGCCGTGGTCAAGCCTTGCTTGACGAATTCTTCCGCCTTGAACACCGTCAGCGGCGTGGCGGTTTCGTTGACGAGGCGCTTGATGGACGAGCCCGTGATTTCCACCCGCATCATCTGGCCTTCGCCGGCGGCTGCGTCCTGTTGGGCAAACGCGGGGGCGAATGCCGGCAATGCTGCGATACCGATGCAGAGCGGTCGCGCGATGCGGCCGAACTGTCCTGCGCCGAATTTTACTGCTCTTTTCTTAGCCAAAACTGTCTCCCGATGTTGAGAAAAAATGGTGCAGCCGTCAGGGGCGATGTAAACATTTGGTCACAGCGCGCACAAGCACACTTTGACACGGCCTTGATTTTTTGAAAACTAAAGGTGAAAAAAATGGGGCCGAAGCCCCATTTTTGTTGTATCTACCGCAACTGGACGGTCAGAACGTATAACGAATCCCCGCGCTGAAGTAGCGGCCGAGGGCGCCGCTGTAGTCCAGCGGGTTGTAGCCGGCAGCACCGTAGGTCAGCGGATCGAGCGGCGGTTCCTTGTCGAACAGGTTCTGGATCGTGGCGAAGAACTCGGCCTTCGGCGTGAAGCGGTACTTCGCCGTCAGGTCGACCGTCGTGAACGACTTGATCTTGCAGCCCGTCGGTGCGTCGTTGCCGTTGGCGAACGTGAACGCGCAGCCGTCCGGATCGTCCTTGAACAGCACGTTGTCCAGCTTGGCGCGGTAGTTGACGACAGCTGACAGGCGCAGCTTGTCGCGATCCCACGTCACGCCCAGGTTGATGCGGTCATCCGGCGTGCCGATGCAGTTGGTCGTATCGCAGTTGCCGTGCGTGCCGGCGAAGTCGCGCTCCGAACCGTCCTTCTCCTGGCGCAGCCACTTGAACAGGTGCGTCCATTTGATGTCCGTCGTCAGCGTGCCATAGGCGGCGCCCAGCTGGAACGTCTTGCGTGCATCGAGGTCGACGCCGCGCACTTCCGTCGACGCCGAGTTCACGTAATTCGCCAGCACCGCCGTGATCTGGCCCGGGTCGCCGGGGATGGCAGCGTTGGCCGTGGACGGGTCACGCGCCACGTTGCCGCGGGCGATCGCGTCGTCAAGCTGCTCCTGGTTGATCTCGTTCTTGCGCTTGATCTGCCAGAAGTCGACCGAGATGCTGGTACGCGGCAGCGGGTCCCACACCACGCCCAACGAATAGCTCTTCGAGCGTTCCGGCGACAGGGCCGGATTCGGCGACGTGATGACTGCCACGCTGATCGGATCGCACGTGCCGGGCACACCCAGGCCGCAGCGCAGCGGATCGCTGGCGTTGGCAAATGCCGCCAGGCCGCCACGGCCGTTCTCGGCCGCGCTCGGGGCGCGGAAGCCGCGGGCGAACGTGCCACGCAGGGCGAACGCGCGGTTCGGCGTCCACTTGAAGCCGGCCTTCGGCGTGTACGAATTGCCGACGTCGTTGAAGTGGTCGTAGCGCAGCGCGGCCGACAGTTCCACGGTGCTCAGCACGGGCGCCAGCACCTCGGCATACACGGCTGCCGAGTTGCGCTGGCCTTCGTAGGCCGAGTAGCCCAGGCCGATGATGTTGCCGGTCTCGGTGCCCGAGGTCGGCGTCAGCTCCGTCGATTCGTGGCGGAACTCGGCACCCATGGCGATGCCCATCGCGCCACCGGGCAGCTGGCCGAACTCGCGCGACGCCTTGACGTCCGCCTGGGCCAGCTTGGTGGTGGCGTCGTTCGAGATCTCCGGCGACAGCGCTTCGTACAGGGCCTGCGAGTTCAGCCCGGCATTCTCGCCGATGCGCCAGAACGAACCGGCCGGCAGCGCGGCATAGGCCGGGTTGCGCATGGCGGCGGTGACGTTGGCGGCCGTCGGGTTCAGCAGCGCGAACGCGACATTGCGCTGCAGGTAGCCCTGGCGGGTGTTGCCGACCTTGTTCTGCGAGAACAGCACGGCCGAGTCGATGTCCCACGCGCCATACGTGCCTTTCAGGCCGGCGACGGCGCGCGTGAAGTTCGAGGTGACGTTGCTGACGCGCGGGCCCACGTCCCAGGCCAGGTAGCGCACCCGGGCGGCCGTTCCGAAGTACGGGTTGTCCGGGTGGGCAGCGCCCAGCGACACGCCGGCGTTGCTGACAGGGCCACCTGGATAGCCGACGTTGCCGTTGATCCCGGACGGCGTCGAGGAGGCTTCGGAATCGCTGTGGTAGCCGTTCAGTTCGATATACGCCTGCCAGGACGGATTCAGCTGCCACGTCACGCGGCCGAACAGGTTCAGCGTTTCCTGGCGCGGCTGGATCTGGCCGTATTCCTGCGTGGCGTCCGTCAGGCAGCCGCCCAGCGGATCGCCTTGCGGGTGACTGGTGAGATTGCCGCATGCGGCACCCGGGAAGAAGCGAGTGAAGCCGTTGCCTGCCGCCGTGCTGCCGCGGGTGTAGTAGTCCAGCGTGGTCGGGTTTCGCACGTTGCCCACGATCGAGCCGGTCGCGCTGTTGTTGCCGACGATGGCACCCGAGCCGCCCAGATTCTGGTTTGCGCCGAAGCCGAAGTCGCGCAGGTCGGCGCGGCCGACGGCGCCGCGGCCGGCGCGGTCGCGGTTCCATACTTCCTTCTTCTTGCCGTATTCGGCGCTGAACAGGAAGTTGTAGCGGTCCTTCTCCAGGTCGCCCACGCCGTGCGTGACGGCCAGGCGGGTATCGCCGCCGTCGCTCTCGTTCGACAGGCCCTGGCTGGCGCGCACCGTCGTGCCCACGTAGTCCTTGCGCAGGATGACGTTGACGACGCCGGCAATGGCGTCCGAGCCGTAGATGGCCGAGGCGCCATCCTTCAGGATCTCGACGCGTTCCACGGCTTCGGCCGGGATGATGTTCAGGTCGGCGAAGACTTTCTGGCCGTCGTCCGCCAGGCCGTACGGCGCCACGCGGCGGCCGTTGAGCAGCACCAGCGTCGAGGCAGCGCCCAGGCCGCGCAGCGACATGCCGGAGGCGCCGGATGCGAAACCGGAGCCGAACGTGGTGGGTACGGAACCCTGGTTATCGACCGCCAGCGTCTGCAGCAGTTCGGCCACCGTGGTGCGGCCGGACTTTTCGATGTCCGCGCGGTTCACGGTCTGCACGGGCGACGCCGTTTCCGCCTGGGCGCGGCGGATATTCGAACCGGTGATTTCCACACGCTGAATGGGTTGGCCGCTGGCGTCCGTGGCGGGAGGCGTCTGGGCCTGGGCCTGGCCGGCCATCATGCCGAGCAGCAGCGGCGCGGTGGCAAGAGGGAAGATGCGTCGGACAACGCCCGGCAGCGGGCGCATTCTTGGTAGGTTCATGCACTTCTCCAAAAAAGAACGTTGGGATTTTTCGTGAGAGACCTTTGTTATACAGGAGACAACGCCGATGTGGCCAATTCCGTATCATGTGCGCCACACAATTCCTGCGGACAATTTGCTTGCCAACCTGTCGGTGTTGTTGTTATAGTGATTCGCATACCATCAGGACGACCCCATGCACCACTGCGTTTTCTTTACCGGCTTCTTTTATTTTTGGCTCCCTGCCCACAAGGCGGTTGAGTAAAGGCCGGTTCACGTAGCAGCACAGCGAGAGTCCCACCCAATACCCAAGAGACCGCCAGCGATGGCGGTCTTTTTTTTTCCAGAATTTTTACCGGCTATTTTTAGGAGAGCACCATGCAACGCACCGACGACCTGCGCATTCGCGAGATGAAGGAACTGACGCCCCCGGCGCACCTGATCCGCGAATTCCCCTGCACCGAGGCGGCCTCGCAGACGGCGTCCGCCGCGCGCATTGCGCTGCACCGCATCCTGCACGGCCAGGACGACCGCCTGATGGTCGTCGTCGGACCCTGCTCGATCCACGATCCGAAGGCCGCGATGGAGTACGCGCGCCGCCTGGTGGAAGTGCGCTCGCGCCTGCAGGGCGACCTGGAAATCGTCATGCGCGTCTACTTCGAGAAGCCACGCACGACGGTGGGCTGGAAGGGCATGATCAACGACCCGTACATGGACAACAGCTTCCGCATTAACGACGGCCTGCGCATGGCGCGCGAGCTGCTGCGCGACATCAACGAGCTGGGCCTGCCGGCCGGCACCGAGTTCCTCGACGTGATCAGCCCGCAGTACATCGCCGACCTGATCGCCTGGGGCGCCATCGGCGCGCGCACGACGGAATCGCAGGTGCACCGCGAGCTGGCGTCCGGCCTGTCGTGCCCCGTCGGCTTCAAGAACGGCACGGACGGCAACACGAAAATCGCCGTGGAAGCCATCAAGGCCGCCTCGCAGCCGCACCATTTCCTGTCCGTGACGAAAGGCGGCCACTCGGCCATCGTCTCGACCAACGGCAACGAGGACTGCCACATCATCCTGCGTGGCGGCAAGACCCCGAACTACGACGCGGCCAGCGTCGACGAAGCGTGCAAGGCCATCTCCGGCTACGGCCTGGCGGCACGCCTGATGATCGACGCGTCGCACGCCAACAGCTCGAAGAAGCCGGAAAACCAGGTGCCCGTCTGTGCCGACATCGCCGGCCAGGTGGCCGGTGGCGACGACCGCATCGTCGGCGTCATGGTGGAATCGCACCTGGTCGCGGGACGCCAGGACCTCGTCCCGGGCAAGGAACTGACGTACGGCCAGTCCGTCACGGACGGCTGCATCGACTGGGACTCGACCGTCCAGGTGCTGGACGGCCTGGCCGCGGCCGTGCGCCAGCGGCGCCTGCGCCAGGACTGACGGGCGCAGCGTGGGTACGTCAGCAATGCAGGACGTCGCGGCACTGCAGCGGCAGATCGGCGCGGCCATTCAGGCCGGCCGCGACAACGAGGCGGGGCAGTTGTGGCAACGCCTGCTGGACATCGATGGAACCAATACCAAGGCGCTGTTCGCGCTGAGCCAGCGGGCCTTCCGTGCGGGCGACCTGCAGCGGGCCCGCGAGCTGCTGGCCCGTCTCGTCGCCCTGGACGGCAGCGACCAGCAGCAATGGATCAATCTCGCCGTCGTCTGCCGCGGCCTGCACGACGATGCCGGCGAAGCCGAGGCGCTGACGGGCGCGCTGACGGTGGACCCGACCGACATGCTGGCGCAGCTGCTGCGGGGCGACCTGTTCGAGCGCCAGGGTCGCCGCCACGAGGCGGCGCGGGCTTACGGCGCCGGGGCGATGGCGGCGCCGCCGATCGAACAGCTCGACCCGTCGTTGCGGCCGCTGCTGCAGCGCGCGCTGGCGTTCCAGGAACAGTACCAGCGCGACTACGGCGACTGGATGGACGCCCACCTGGCGCCGCTGCTGGGCGACCTGCACGGCGAGCCGCTGGGGCGTTTCCGCGACGCCGTCGACATCATGTTCGGCCGCAAGCGCCGCTACGACCCGCAGCCGGCGCTGTTCTATTACCCCGGCCTGGCGCCCGTGACGTTTTTTGAACGCGAGCTGTTTCCGTGGATGCCCGCGCTGGAAGCGCAAACGGATGCCATCCGCGCCGAATTCCTGGCCGTGCTGTCAGCGCAGCAGGGCTTCGTGCCATACCTCAGCTATCCGCCCGACCAGCCGCATTTCCAGTTTGCGCAGCTGAACAACTCGCCCGACTGGAGCGCGTTCCACCTGATCGAGCAGGGGCGCTTGAACGAGGTCAACGCGGCGCAGTGCCCCGTCACGATGGCGGCGCTGGCGGACCTGCCGCAGCCCCGTCAGCTGAACCGTACGCCCAGCGCCATGTTCTCGCTGCTGCGCCCGCACACCCGCATCCCGGCGCATACCGGCGTCAGCAACGTGCGCCTGGTGGGCCACCTGCCGCTGATCCTGCCCGGCCAGTGCGCGCTGCGCGTCGGCAATGACGTACGCGAATGGGAAATGAACAAGGCATGGGTGTTCGACGACACGATCGAGCACGAAGCGTGGAACGACAGCGACGCCCTGCGCGTCGTGCTGATCTTCGACGTGTGGCATCCGCACCTCTCGCCAGCCGAACGGACAATGATCACGGCGCTGGCTGACGGCATCGCGCAGTACGGCGCCGGCGGCGGCGGGTTCGAGCTGTAGGCACCGGCACATCCGGCTCAGCCTGGCGCAGGCAGCTGCGCGGGTCGACGATCCGCGCAGCTGCCAGCCCCAACGTGCTCTTTTGCATGCTAAACAGTTCATTTATGGTGCAATTGTCGCAATAATGTAACGAACGTGTCACAGCAGCACCACGCTGCAAGAAATTTTTCTTTACCTCATTTCCGCTCATGCACCGGCACGGTGCAACGCCGAAGTTGCTGATCTTCACGCAATATTGACGCAACAGCGCTCAACTCGACGGCAAATTGTTTCCTAATGTAACTGACCATTCGGCAACACTGCACCGTGGTTGCGCAATCGTGCGCCAAATCGGCCCAACTTCATCAATTGACACCGAATTCCTCGCAGTGGTTTGATGAATAAGCAACGACAAGTTTGCGAGCTAGCAACGGCGGCAGCAACGTGCAGCTCATTCAATTACTCGGGAATAGGAAGCAACGATATGGCGATGGAAAAAGTGTTGTCCCGCTCGATACGCATGATCTGCGCATCCGGCATGGCACTGGGAATGCAAGCGGCTTACGCTCAACAGGCGGCCACGGAAGCCCCGATGCAAAAGGTCGAGGTGACGGGTTCCCGTATCCCGACGGTCAACCTGGAAGGCACCAGCCCGGTCACGACGATCACGGCCAAGGACATCAAGACGGACGGCGTGCGCAACGTCGAGAGCCTGCTGAACAACATGCCACAGGTGTTTGCGGACCAGGGCGGCAACGTGGTCAACGGCGCCACCGGCACCGCGACCGTCAACTTGCGTGGCCTGGGTGCCGAGCGTACGCTGGTGCTGGTCAACGGCAAGCGCCTGCCGATGGGCAGCCCGACCAATACCGCAGCCGACCTGAACCAGATTCCCGCCCCGCTGATCAAGCGTGTTGAAGTGCTGACGGGCGGCGCCGGCGCCGTCTACGGTTCCGATGCCGTCTCCGGTGTCGTCAACTTCATCATGCAGGACAACTTCCAGGGCATCCAGCTCGAAGCCAATATGAGCGGCTTCAACCACCAGCAGAACGGCGGCGACATCGCCAAGCTGGTGTCCGAGCGCGGCGCTTCGAATCCATCGCAATTCTCGCTGCCAGGCGACAAGGGCTGGGACGGCAAATCGCGCGACGCCAGCCTGCTGATGGGCTCGAACTTCGCCGACGACAAGGGTAACGCCACGCTGTTCTTCAGCTACAAGAAGGAAGACGAGCTGCTGCAAGCGGACCGCGACTTCTCCGCCTGTACCGTCAGCTCCACCGCGGAAGGTTTCGCCTGCGGCGGCTCCGGCACCAACGCCACCGGCCGCATCCAGGCGCTGAGCGGCCCCAACAAGGGCAAGGTCTACACCGTCGACGGCAGCGGCAACGCGCGCATCTTCAACAACGCGCTGGACCAGTACAACTTCGGCCCGATCAACCACTACCAGCGTCCCTCCGAGCGCTACGGCTTCAACGCCAACATCCATTACGACGTCAACGACAAGATGCGGATCTACTCCGACTTCTCGTTCCACGACGACCGCACCGTGGCGCAGATCGCGCCGGGCGGCATCTTCGGCAACTCGGCCACGCTGCGCAACGACAACCCGTTCCTGTCGCAACAGCTGAAGGACACGCTGGGCATCACGGCCGCCAATCCGGTGGAAGTGGTTGTCAACCGTCGCAACGTCGAAGGCGGCGGCCGCCAGTCGGAATACCGCAATACGTCGTTCCGCGAACTGTTCGGCGTCAAGGGCGAGCTGGGCATCTGGTCGTACGACGTGTACGCCCAGTCCGCCAAGGTGATCTACTCGCAAAGCGAGCAGAACTACTTCTCGTCGCAGCGCATCGACAAGGCCCTGGACGTCATCAACGTCAACGGCAAGGCCGCCTGCGCTTCCGGCGATGCGGGCTGTGTACCGTACAACGTCTACCAGCTGGGCGCGATCACGCCGGAAATGCTGGGCTACCTGCAGATTCCAGGCATGCGCAAGGGCTCGACGGAACAGCAGTTCCAGGGCGCGACGATCGGTGCCGACCTGGGCGAATACGGCTGGAAGGTGCCGACCGCCAAGAGCGGCGTGGGCGTCTCGTTCGGCTTCGAACACCGCCGCGAAAAACTGGAGCTGATGACCGACGCGGCCACCGCGGCCGGCGACCTGTCCGGTTCGGGCGGCCCGACGGGCGGCGTCTCCGGCCAGTACTCCGTCAAGGACTACTTCGGCGAAACGAAGCTGCCGCTGATCGAGGACATGGCCTTCGCCAAGCTGCTGCAACTGGAAGGCTCCTACCGCCACTCCAGCTACAGCACGGGCAACAAGACCAATACCTTCGGTCTGGGCGTCGTATGGCAGCCGCTCGACCAGGTGCGCCTGCGCGCCACGTACCAGAAGGCCGTGCGGGCACCGAACCTGATCGAACTGTACACGCCGCAGGGTAACAACCTGTTCGACATGAACGCCGATCCTTGCGCCGGCGAGAAACCGACCGCGTCGCTGGCCGCGTGCCAGAATACCGGCGTGACGGCGGCGCAGTACGGCACGATCTCGGACAGCCCGGCCGGCCAGTACAACTACCTGCAAGGTGGTAACGCCGCGCTGACGCCGGAACGGGCCAAGTCGAAAACGTTCGGCGTCGTGCTGACCCCGACGCGCGACCTGTCCGTGACGGTCGACTATTTCGACATCAAGGTCGAGGAAAAGATCGACATCGTCGATCCGGCCACGACCCTGTCGAAGTGTCTGGCCACGGGCGACGCACGCTTCTGCTCCCTGATCACACGTGACCGCACCGGCTCGCTGTGGCTGTTCGATAACGGCCGCATCGTCGGCACGAACCAGAACATCGGCAGCCAGCACACCCGCGGTATCGACCTGGGTGCGAACTACACGATGCGTCTGGGCGAATGGGGCCGCTTCGGCCTGGCCTTCAACGGCACGTACCTGGACAAGCTGACGACCGAGGAAATCAAGGGCGAAGGCACGTACGACTGCGTGGGCTACTACGGCGCCAACAAGTGCGGCGCGCCGAATCCGGAATGGCGGCACAAGCTGCGCGGTACGTGGAGCACCCCGTGGAACGTCGATATCTCCGCCACCTGGCGTCATATCGGCAGCTCGGAGCTGCAGAACCTGTCGGATAACCCGCTGCTGAACGATGGCGACACGTCCCCGGGCCACGGCACCAACGCGGTGGATCGCGAGCTGGGCAAGCGCGACTACCTGGACCTGGCGGCAACGTACACGTTCAAGCGTAACTACTCGATCATGCTGGGCATTAACAACGTGTTCGACCGCGACCCGCCAGTCACGTCGCAGCTGGCGACGGGCCTGGGCAAC